>Ga0214545_1001420_pt1 | contig 44613 bp, 21 predicted proteins | sample CNSS4metaG_FD_160064 | JGI IMG/M metagenome (GOLD analysis project Ga0214545, IMG submission 160064) | Root nodule microbial communities from cowpea collected in UCLA plant growth center, Los Angeles, California, USA - CNSS4 | ecosystem: Host-associated > Plants > Roots > Nodule | place: USA... | reverse complement strand
ATTAAGCTTATTTACTAATTTGGTCTCAAATGGAAGATGACGAAATTGAATGATTTTAAAAAATTGGGGTACTAAATTGAACCAAAAATTTAAATTAGGGTACTAAATTGAAAACAACTATTACACTACCACGTGTCATGCTTGTAAGCTGCCACGTGGCACGATGATAAACTGACACGTGGCAGTTTTTTAAATTTTTTGAAAAAAAAAAATTTGAAAAAAAAATTAATTTTTTGAAAAAATTAAAAAAAATAAAAATTTCATGGCTTGACACGTGTCCTGTACGGACACAGTGTTAACTCCAACTTAACGAAGAGGACCAAATTGAAACTCTTTAGAAAATGATTGGGGTACCAAATGTATATTTATACCTTAATAAAACTATGACATGAGTTCCTGACTTCAAAACAGGCGCCACTTTAAGAATGTTATATCAATACCTTAAAAAGAAGCTGCTAGAGTTTATTTCATAAATTATTGATTTTGAATTTACAGAACTCTTAACTCATCATGAGGGCAAGTTGAATCTCTTCTTTGAATTCAAAAATATGATCATCTAAGTAATACACCATTATTTCCTTGGGAAATGGTAGTGTTTGTGGAATTACCAACTTCATCTTCTTGTTGCTGAGGCATTGATATGATGTGTGATGAAGAGCCTGAAATTGCACCCTGCTGTGGTGAGTCTGATACAATAGGTGAGGGTGTATTAAGGAACTTAGTGGAGGGTGTGATGCAGCATCTACAAAGTGGACACGTGGAGTTTGATTGCAACCAGTTGCATATGCAGCTTATGTGAAACACATGCTTGCAATAAGGAATTTGTAGCAGCTCTTCCTTCACCTCAAATTCTCCAAGGCAAACACAACATCTGGTTTTTACAGAAAAAAATAAAAATAAAAAATCAACAACCTTTTACCCTTAATTTCATGAATTTATAGTTATTAGAATGTTAGTACAATCATATATCCTGTTGGGTTATATTTTCTTTGATATGAGTTATGATTATAGTCATTTGAGAGATTGTGATTTCATATGATTATATGACATTAGTCTTACATATATAAGACATTTGACATCATTTTTACAACAAAACCTTAAGGCAATGGTCTTATGATTCTTTATTCTTATATAGTGTTTAACTCTGTCTATTTTATCCAATGTGAGACTTTGACTCACACTTGGACTATTTTAAACAGAGGTTTGGAGTATTGATGTTCAACACTGCTAAATCAAATCAAAAAAGGAGAAGAATTCTGATGCATTGGAACAATAAAAGAATACAAAGGATCAGCATAAGAAACCAAGACTTTCTAAAGTGCAATCCACCACTTGCCCAGTAGAAATTCTCAAGCAGACATAACCAATATCTATCTATCTTTGAAATTTGTCTTTTTACTATCCATTTGAGTTACACGTGTAGGAAGAATTAGATATCTTTTTCTTTTTTTTTTCTCATTATTTCTGGTGAGTCACCTCACATTCAAATGTGCAAGTTATGCATAAAAGGGGACCATTCTTCATATATATTTCACATCTTTTGCCTCCTTTTTTTCCGAATAACTTTTTTATGAAAATAATGGATGTCATGAAAGGTTCTAAGAACTCTGGAAACCGAATATTCTGCTAAAAAAGACTTTAGCTTTTGAAGAACAACAATCATTTGAGTATAGTAAACTAACAATTTAGCTCTAAAGATAGAGATTAAAACACATCAAGCAAAGTTCAAAAAATGATCAAAAAGAAACCAATAAATAACTTACACAGCTACCATTCAAAGATAATGCAAACAAAAGGGTAAGTTAATCTCAGGCATAAGAAAGACGCAAGGAGAATATAGACAAGAAAAAGCTTACACAGAATCTCTTGTTCCAAAATCCTCATCAAATAAAACTCTTGGAAGTTTGTCAAGAAATTGCACAGTCAGATCTAATCGGCAAGGCTGTAATATTAGCAGTACAGAGGCTATTATTAGTTTTTCAATTCAATTACTGATAACAGATGCATGATGGTTCAGTGCAGATAAGTTTAGCTCTTAAAATTTGAGTTTTACCTTAGTCAATTCCAATCCAAAAAACTAGTTCTTGAAGTAAGAAGAACACATCATTTATATATTCCATTGCTCATATGCTAATGATGCATGAATTTTAACACTAACCATAGCATCTAAATCTCACTAGTGTGTTATGCAGTAATGACTTCAAATTACAGAAAAAGTAAATTATACTTACTTGTGAAGGGTAAGGATATGTTGTTTGAGGATTGGAACTGTTGGTAAGTATGTGAAGGGGTGGTGATGAGAGAGAGGAAGCTCTCCTTTTGAGGTAGAACAAGTAAAACAAGAGAACAAGAATGATGGAAAAGAGTATGGGAATGGAGAAGATGAAGGCTTGGTAAAGTTTAAGTTGAAGTTCTTGTGGATACAAATGTGGAGAGGGGGTTGGAGTTTGTGGCACATCCATCACCAATTTGTAAAAACTGACGAAATCACAAAAAAAAGTGTAGATTCACTATTCTTAAGGACTTATCCGTGATGAGGCGTGTAGATTCAACATTCATCACACACTCTCTTCTTCCCTAACACTCAAACCTTCTGCCACTGTCACATATTCAACACAGATACAAAAGTGTGGAACATATTAATAGAAAGTTTGTTGAATAAGAGTAGACTGAGAGGGTTGAAAATGTTGAGCATGCACTGGTTGTGATATGTTGATGGAAAAAATAAATGTGTATTGGAATTGGTGAATAGGGTAAGGAAGATATATACCAAAATGTTTAAAATTGTTCTTTTATAGTCATTGATAAAGTTGAGATGTTGCATTAGCAAGTTTGAGATATATAATTATTATCTGTGATGCGTGTGAAAATGATAATGGCATTAGTACATATTCTGTGTTTTGCAGAGGTGGAACAAGCCCATATGATCCTCCACTACTTCTCAGATATGGACCCCAATGCAATGTATACTTGTAAGGGTGTGTTTGGTTCACCATTTTAGACCTTCAAAATGTCGTTTTACAGATTTTGAAGAGACTTGATTTTGTAAACAATGGTTATGTATTTGATAAGGAAGAAAAAGAAAATCTTTTTATAAGGACAAAAATTCAAACTCACTATTTTAAAGTCTCAAACTGTTTAGAATTTTATTGTGTTTTCTAAAATTAATATATCTAATATCTGGGGTAGATTTTTTTTTTTTTTCATGAATTTCTACAAAGTTCATCTGTTCTGAAATAGAAACCTATCTCATCCTATGAACGAGCATAATGCATTTTGACTATGACTATGACACAATATCTGCACTCTTCGTGGAACGTGATAAATTGAAGAAATTAAGCTATTTTGTATGAGTGGGTTTAGAATCAGATCTGAATGTGAAAATCATAGCAGATTCTCTGTTTCAGTGGATACAAAGAACAGATGTCGCTGCTTTATCATTTTAGTCATTTGCTTTAATTATCAAAACAAAGTGCAACCACTTATGTTGCTGATTATGCAATAACCGGAAGTAGAATCTTAGAGATATATATAAATCCTTTAGTATAGATTCAACATCATTAGATTAAAAGAAAAATAAATGTCTGGTTGGCTGGTGATTGAGTTCAAGTGAAAAGAAAAACGTGCAAAAACATGATTATGACCCACTTGAAACAAATTAACTTTAACATGACATGACATTTATTTTCCTAGTTAACATAACATCACTACTTCATACGATAAACGTTTGGTCGCATGTAATTCAACAACGTAATCACGAGATCTAAAACCAAAAAACATGAAATATTGGAAAGTAATAAAGATTCTACAATGCGAATATCACGATTAGGTAATAATCAAATAGAAAGGAGACTAAACAAACCAGATCCGATAACTATGATATTATTGACTTTCTATCTACAATCTGATACATTACAACACCACATTCGCGTCGTAAAACAATGGTAAGTAACTCGAGAAAAAGGTGTTTTGAATTAAATGAGTCCTTCTGTAAATGAACTTATACAGAAATTAATAACGTTTGAAGAAGTTTATTTAATTCTTTTCTGCTTATTTGTCACTGTAAACACCAACACTGCTACAGTAGAGGCTGGAGTGAAAGACTTGGCGTCTGGGGTGATAACGATGAATACAAATGGTTTCATAGAGGTTGCACATGGAAGGGAGTTTCATCACATTTTGGGAAGAAAAGTTGGTTCGGGAGGAAAGTTTATTATATAAGTATCTTAAAATGTACAATGATTCAGAACAAAAGTGTAGGGAGTTTTATATTAGGTAGCAACATACAAAGAAAAAAACTACAAAAAAAATACTGTTTGGAATGAAGGTAACGTGGAAGATTCTTAGTTGTGTTTTTCATTACTTGTATGTTTCAGTAAACTTAAATATTGAAATTTAGTTTAGATATTACATATTTCTTATATGTTTCAGTAACACTTAGGCCTGTTTTTTTTTTTAAGAAATTCAAGTAAATGAACTGTATGTCTAAACAGGTAATGTTAAATTTATTAGTTGCATATAAATTTGTAGACTAGTTGGCATAAGAATTTACAACTTAAATGTCAACATATAGCAAACTGCATTGGGCATGGTAATTCTGCAGAACGCAAGTGATAGATAGCACCTACATCTCTCTTTAAATCATGTTACAAAAATACTTGAATCGAAATGACACTGAAAAAGGAAAAACAATAATAAATGGTAAATACAACATTACTTTTTATGGACCATCTCTTTGAAGGAGGTACCTGAGACCTGAAAAGAAACTAATATTTCCTCTTCCTAACTTTGAAACTCATTGATCGAATAACATTATCATCCGCCAACACTGTCTCCTCGAGAGGCTTTACGGATTCAGGCTTGGTGAAGTAGGTGAAGAGCAGGTAGATGCCATCCAAATAAGTGTTGGTCTCCCCAGCTTTGTTTTTCTTCTTGATGCCATATGCTAGGGGAATAACTCCTCTGTTAAAAACCTCTACATACATGCCACCTCCAGCAACAAGAATCTGCAAGGAAAATCATTGGAGTAAAAAATCCAGTTCACACACACTTCAATAACACCACTGCAAATTTATCAGCACTTCAGATCAGCAAACATTGCCGTTTGAGTCCACAATTAATTGCTATTATTACTACATAAATTTGCCAGGGGACTGTCAACTCCAATAAAGCATAAACACAACAACACACTTATCAAACTTCAACTTAATCAAACCACGGTTATCAAATTGAGATTCAAATAATGAATCATGATTTGTATCAAACCAAAGGAGTCAGTGGAAAAATATAGTTTTCAAACATATTTTATATGTAGACGATATAAAGTGCGCAGTACGATAATTTCAAACTAAATATATAAAACCATTTAACCACAAGGCTCGTGAACAAAATTATTACTCATATCTGAGTTTGTAAAACCTCTATTTAAGAAATCTGGGAATTGAAACAATAAAATAGCTGAAGAGTGCATGCAATAAGTAGTGAGAAATGTTCCTTCAGTTCCTTTTCATTAAGCTTATATGCCTTTTCAAATTCTTTCTCAAGAATCGGTGAAAGAAAACTAAAACAAAATGTAAAGTTGAATCGTGTGATTTGTATCGACCATACGAAATTGTCCATGGTCATTTGAAATACTAATTGAAGAAAAATCATGAACTTAAGATATAAATTGTCACTGCAGCAGAAACAGAGTCGCGGCACACGAAACTAAAAACAAATTGTAGACCTAACTATTGCATATATAATAAAGTTCAATTTGATTATCTTAATGCATCTTATCTTAAGTATGAAAACCAAGTAAAAGTCACAGAATTTGACCTCCTCGTACTTCTGGGTGAGTGCAAGTCGCTCATCCTCGGTCATGTCGGGCCTCAAAACCATCATTGTCTCGTACTGTCGAAGGCCGGGTGGGCAAGGGGGCTCCTCCTTTTCCTCGACGGCCGTGAACCCGGTTCCGCCTGGTGAATTGGGGTCGTCTTCGGAGCCAAAACCCCCTTCGAAGAACGAATCGGAGAAGTCTAGGGTTTGCGCAGCGATGGAAAATTTAGAACCGTTTCCCTTTGGGTGAAAATGGTATCTTGGTTCTGCAAAGAGAAATGTGGGACCACGAGAGAATGCGCCAATGGGAGAAGATAGAAAATTGGAAGGGAGTTTGGAAGGAGAATGAGGAACATTGAGAGAAGAAGAAGAGAGAGGAACCGAAGTGAGTGCAGACGAAGCCATTGCTTTGCCCTGCTAAGATTAGAGGGCTTTGCAGATGAAGCTGTTCTATCCTATGCGGATAAGGCGAACTCAGCGCACACAAGCGCAGGTTAGAAGTTCTGTTTATAAAACTTTTTCTTTTCTGTTCTTTCATTCTCTACTAGAATTCTTTATCAAAAAAAGTTATCTTTTTTTAAACAATTAAATATGTTTTTCGTATTTAAATTATTTCTAAAAATTATGCTTTATCATAAAAAAATTATATATTTATTTTAATTCTTTTTCTTTTTGCAAATGATATATGAAATTTGAAAACATAATCGAAAAATAAAAACATTTAATTCTTTTTAGTTACTTAAGTTATATAAAAATTATGAGTATGAAAATGTTGGTGTCATATTTTTTTTTCAATTTAATTCTTTTTCTAACATTAAGAGGAAAGAAAAACCTTCTTCTATATAGACTCATTCATGATTTATGAATATTTCCACATTTTATCAATATTATTTAGATAAATCATAGATAAATCAGAGTTAATAGCTTTAATTTATCTAATTTGTTTTCATAATATTAAAAAAAATATTCTTTACATTTTCAAATTCTATATTCTTATAAAATTAAAAAAATTTGATTCTAAAATCAAACAGAAAAGAAAACAAGTTTTTTTTAGTTATTTTAAACAATGAATCGAAAAACTTTAAAAAGTTTATTCAAATAAAATAAAAAGAAGTGTATACGTAAGCTCGACCAAATTAATATAAAAAATTTATACTTACATATATAATACTGACTTGAAATATGTACATTTATTTTTTATATTAAAAAAATATATATAAAAATTATAAGAAATGATATGTAACAACTCTTATCCATCATTCATTAATTATTTAAATGATATTAATAAAAATGACTAAAATAAACAAAATTATCAAATATTAAAATTAAATTTAAAAAATATTATTACTAAATTGATAAAATTGATCGAACATTAATATCAAATCCATATTTAAATCTTAATAATATAAGTGTTGTTGGAATTTTTACTTTAACTTTAACCTTTAAAATAATTTTGTTGTATATTTAAAAAGAAAAAACTCATTTAAACTCGGTTTCATTCAACACAAATTCGTCAGATTGAACATTGGCAATGAATATACTACATAGATATAAAAAAAACTAATATGTTCCGGATAAAAAAAACATGAGATATATAACAAGGCATGTGCAAATAACAATAATGCATGCAATAGACCCACCATGACATACCCATTACGTTCCTTAAAAATAGACATACCCAGCTACCCAAGGGTTGCAGCAAGAATATACATGTCTACGATCGCGACTTACCAGAAGTAATATGAGGAAATTAAGCATAGCATGCCTTTAAGATGCATTACCGGTTAAAATCCAAGCTCAAAGCTCGGGATTGTTTCCCTTTCACACGAAAACTCCTCATCACTCTTTTCTTCATTGGTAATGGTGCAGGATTGATAACCAGAATCTTTCTCATTCGTATTTGTCTGAGCATCCTTCTGAGAGGACTACAAATTGAAAAGACAAAATTTAAGGCAGATGAGGATTTCTCTAACATGAAATATGACCCACCGTGTTATATTTCAGGAAATTTCGAGTAATGTTTTAGTTAGCACAGTTTTGACTGATTATGGAAATACCATGAATTAAGGAATTATAGTCTCTAAAGTAGAATGGAGATATATTCTATGTTCTAAAATCGATGTACCTTGCACAATTATTCCGTCTTAATGCAATGAAATCAAATTCATTTAATCATAATTTTGCAAATATATAGTACAAAAAAATACCAACCTAGCAAAAAAAGGAGGACAAAGAATAGTTCATGAAAATACAAACATAACACATCATACAAAATAATATAATATAATGAACTTATAGAACCAACCCCCAAATAGTGTATTATTTTAACATCTTACAAACCCCTATACGATATATTCGTTATAACACCGAAGAATTATTAGAAATGATAAATATTCACTTCAGAAGAGAGACGCCTACTCAAATTATCACTCACTTGTGGATATTTATCTCTTTGATGATAGGACGGTCCACGTGTATCAACGATATTCATTGATTGGTTCAAGTTCTAAGAATGTAGTGAAGATATATTTTCAATGCAAACAATTTTATCTACCCGAAATGACATAGAAATACATGTTCTTCATTCGTTCTCTTTTCTTTCATTTTACGATTGAAGTTCGCAACAACACCAATGTATACAAATACAATCAAAATTCTTCGAATAATGACCTTTTTATCCGGGTGCCAAACAACGGGTGAGAAAAGTTCGTAATTGTATCAACACTAATACTTCAAACATAACAAGAATCATCCGCAAGTAATCTCTAAATGATATCTAATCATCAAAAGACTCACTTACGAAATATAAGTCACTTTTAGCAAATGCAAACAAAGAGGGAGATACCTGGTGGGTCAAGTTGACATTCTCGGTAGATTGGAAACTGTCACCGCTACAAGCTGCTGCAAAACCCATATCAAGTAGAGTCAACCAAAAATTACAAATATCTCAATCTCAACCAGCAAAACAAGGAACAGCTACTGAGAAATATCTCCGAAAATCACAATTTATTGTAATAGAAATCCAGTAAGTCCACCAATTCTAGAATTACCTCCAGACAATGTAATATCAAGGAATTTCGTCGCAGCTGATTCCTTATCCCCAATATTTTGACAGGATTTCGCAGCCGCAGCTGATTCCTTAGCCCCAAAATTTTGAGAGGATTTCGCAGCAGTAGCTGATACGTTGTCCCCAATATTTTGACCCCCATTGGGCGATTGGCCTCCTATGGAAATCCCATATAATCACGTCATCAGACCATAAACCTCTGTACCTAGTTAGGTTACATGGCTAACCTGTTATATAACTCTCCCGAGGCTTCAGGTTAGGATTCTGTAAAATGGACAGGATTTGATCGACTGCAAAGTAGCAGGAATCAGTTGCAAAGTAGAAATGGTGAAGCAATATATTGAAATCAGCAATCAAACGTCGCATCCTAGGTTATGTCATGACGGGGTTTCTAGTGGCCATTCAGTTTTACAGATATCAATAGGACCTCTTGACTATTTTACAAAGTCCACACGATAATTTTAACTACTTATCTGTTCCCATAATTCAAAGTCAGGGATGCCAATTCTAGTATACAATGATGGAAAAATTATCAATCAAGTACATTGGATGATTTGAAAGTCGTTCAGTGAACCAGCTTCCGATTGAAGACGGGAGGCAAAAGTGATGCAGATGAAACATGAAGCTGGGTGTTAAGACTAAAGACTGCAGGAAATTAATAAGTACTAACCATCACGTATAGGCTTGATTGGTGGCGTTATCCTGTTTGGTTTTATATCTTCTAGTTCCGTAACCAGACAATCCAATCCAGATCCTAACACCGGACAAAGTTCACTCGGAGGTTTTCCTGCATGGCATGGCATAACCATAAACTTTTGAGAATGAGAAAACGACAGCTCATTCCAGACATACTTTCAGCTTACTTTCTACGAGTCTGTTTATGGACTTTTTTCGTCATTCATTCTCAATTATCTCCCCATTCCTAGCTTTTCTTTTGTCTTACAATTTTACTTATTTTAAGGTTTGCATTTACGCTTTTCCCTTTATAAAGGCCTTTGGAAGAACTTATGTCGAGTTTATCAGAGCTTTCTGAAAATAGCTTACCACTCCCGTAAATTCCTTCAACTCTTATTTCAATAAGCTTCTTGACATTGAAATAAGATCTTGTTGCAGTAAGTTGTATAGTCGAATGAGCACTAAAAGTTATTCATCCAAACAATCATATAAGCAAAAGAATATCTTCTCTGCTCCTAAATCATTCTTATTCTACATTTAAATTTTGAAATAAACTTCTGATATAAATGGAAGTCGTAAATTCATAAAAATTAAGACCAGATATAAGCTTAAAAGTCAAACTAAATGTGCAAGGATAATAATATCTTTAGATTCAAATGGCATGCACAGAACTAAATAGCATACAACTACATGGATTAAAAAATATACATTTTAATTAGTCAAGGAATAACCTTTAGCAAAAGATGGATTGACCTTGCAGCAGCCATTTTGTCCATTTCCTCTCCTCTCAACATTATTACCATTCCCTCTTTCATTTAACTTCGCCGGAGAGTGATGACTTCCTTCAGGTTCTCCTACATCAACAAAATGTCCATCAAAATATACCGATTCACCTGTCGTTATAATTTCATCTTTCTTTAGAAACCTCCGTTCTAAAGGTCTTTTGCTCAAATCATACAGAACAACCTGAAAAGAGAACATTAAAGTGAACAAAGCATAATTAATCATGTAACTCTGTCACACTCACACACATATATAAAGTAAGGGTGTATTTAAGTGAACAGCTTAGTTAAGCGCTTAATTTTAAGCTTTTACTACATCAACATGAAAACTAATATTAGAATCTTGGCGATTAAACTCATTGAAATAAAAAGAGCTCATAGGAATAAAAAAAAACAAATAAACTCTACAGAAGATCATCCAAGGATTCAGTTTCGAAGTAAAAGAGATGTACAAAGGAAAGATTGAAAAGGTAAAAAATAAAATTATAGCATGCGTGAAAAGCCAAAAATTAACCTGCTTCCCAAAGGATCCATAAAGTTCAATGTGTAAAAAGCCATCGTGGTACTTCTTGGCCTTTTTAGTTAAGTCGGTAGTGTAAAGGACCTGCCATGCTAAATTGAAAGGAAAGATATCTACAAGTGAAAACTAAATGAAGGTGAAAACAATGACGATGATCAAAACAGAAAACAAATGCAACCTCTGACACAATGGACTATGGATGAAATTGATCATATTATTCAAGAAAGGATGAGCTCACGATTCTCTAATTGTTTTCAGTGAATTGATAGCAAATTATATAAGTAATAGTTGCCAGGCAGGCATGTATACATGTGAATGACGTGCCTCACATCAGAGCTCATGAATTCTTACAATATATTAAATTTAGATTTGCTTTTCTTACAATTTCCTGTTCTGTTAATCGAAAGCATAAATTATGTACTCTATATTCAGTTATCCACTATATTAGATTAACATGGTCGACTAAATAGAATAGTTGTATTCATCACTGTGATTTGATTTGAGAATAATTATCAGTTCATTAGAGCAAATCATGTGACGCATTGGCATGTACAGACTGCAGATTCTACATCTCCCTCTTTCTCTTTTACCCTCTCTTTCTTCAATTTAAAACAGATATAATAAGAACATTTAACTATAAGCATTGGTTGAGGATATAAAAGGCAAACGATAAATAAGCATCCAATATTAAAAAATAAATTAATCAACAGGAAAAGTAACCAAAGTGCCAAAAAACAACAGGCCGTATGTAACCTTTTCATATCACAATAATTGTGTGCTTACCCCTTTTTCCAACAGTTACATGGGTATCGGTTTGGAAATAAGTTTTCTGTATGTCCGTCTGCGTTCCCTCAACATTAGTAAATTTGTCTCCAGGAACTTTGGAATCTGGTGAGCAACCACCTTGATGCTCACCAATGTCAATCAAATATGAATCAAATGCAATTGATTCACCGGGTTTTATTACATCATCTTTCTTAAGGAATCTGCTATCTAAGACTTTCTTACTTGTGTCAAACAGCGTAATCTGTAATATATTCACAGAAAGAGGTAATAAGAATTCATTAAAACAATTCTTACATGAGCAGAAGGTTTAGGGACAACAACTCAGAAGGTTAAGATATATTAAAATAATAATAAAGCCGGTTGTGCACTTGTGTTAAAGATATTTTCGTATCATCTGAGTTTTTATTTAGCTGTGCCTTTTGCCTGTAGAAACCATGTTCATTTAATAATTGCTCCATTCGCTGTGTCCTTCATTGAATCTTGACAATAACTAATACGAGACTACTCATAGGAATATTTGCTGATTACTTTGATTAGATTATTTTTGTTCAAAACAACTTGCAATCAAAATCTTATGGAATGCAGGGGGGAATTAATTGCTAAAAATCATATTATCAGAACGAAAACGAATGACGGGTTAGAAAACGTGTCTATTAAAATGGCTTTACCAATCATACGCTCAGAAGAACATAAGTTGAGTTTTTGATAAATGAAATATGTCTAAAGCTCACCTGTGCCCCACAGGATCCACGAAGAACTAATCGTAAAAAACCATCATGGTACTTCTTTGCCTTTTGAGTCACTTGTGTGGTGTATACAACATGCCACTCTAATTGGAAATTGAAAATTATAACATATTTAGAAGATTAAAAAAATGGAAATTGCTTAACAAAATTATAATGTCCTGCCATTAGTTGTCAGATTGACTATGTATCACAGCTTTGAAAAAGCTGCATTATCATGTTCTACACAAGGACGATAAATCGAAAGAAGCAACGCAGAATGAGCCCAGCATTTTCAATTAAAATTTTACTAAATGACACTAACCTTCAATACTAGGATTTTGTGCCTGCTGACTGATCTTTGGTGATTCATACTTAATCAGTTCTCTCCTCTTAAATTCTGCAATTTTTACGACTACAATACATAACCAACTACACCGTAGTGCAAAACATACAAACAACTACAGCTAATAAACCGTCAACATTACTTGTAGGTTGTAGCGCTCTAGATCAATGGCACGACATTGAATAAGTAAAAGCACACAAAATGAGACTTGATAATTATAGGTATGATGAATAAATGCCTCCACTAGTCCTTTACAATATAGAAGCCAAATTGTGACAATTTGAACTTTCAGATAGTTTAAGTTTAAATTTAAAAGGATACTCTGAAGGCATAAACATACACTCACAAAGTCTTAGATGCCAAAACCTGTAAAATTAAGTCACTCACCTCTGATAACTTTTTGTGACGGACTGAGAGGACTCCTCACACGTCCGACGTTTTCCTTCTCACTCATTCTTGTATGTTTTGCACAATCTTGTAAACAAACACATAAGCAGCAAATAAGATTGAGGACATGAAATGAATCACAAGAAAAATAATGTATATCAGAGAGTTCAAACCAGGAGTCCTGAATCTTGAAAAACTCCTGCTTCTCCTGTCAACATTCAAATCACATTCAGATTTTTTGTCTCCCTCCAGATCGCCTATGTCCACAAGGTAACCGTTGAAAACTAACGATTCACCAGAAATTACAGTTTCATCGTTTTTCAAGAGTCGACACTCCAACAATTTTTCGCACTCATCGTACAGACAAACCTGCGCAGCGATTGAGCGAAGAGATTATATATCCCGTCCAAAATTGATTTCCATGTCCGCACTTAGCGATAATTTCGAACTTCTGATTTCGAAAACCTTCGATAATTTGCGGAGAAAGAGTTGATACAATACCTTGCTGGTGGAAGTGTGGTGCTCCAGGAATCCATCTTGATACACCTTCCGTTTCTGCTTTATGTGTTTTGTGTAGGTCACCGTCCAACGTTTCGAGTCCCCCATTGACGCCGATGGAGCTGAGTTTAGATGCAAAGCAAGTAGAAAAAAATGACGGTGTTCTTCATTCTTTGCTCTCTAAAGACCCTAACCCCTTCAATAGTTCATCGCAGGAATTCGCGGGGTGGGAGCGCGGGAAAAAGAAGATTGAACATCTATCTTTACTTTTCAAAAATGTATTAATACTAAATTGTTTAATAATTAAAATTAAAAGTAGTAGTTTATTATTCATCTGTCAGTTCTGTAAATTTATTCAATACGACAATATTTTTTTATTCAAAAATTAATTATATTTAGTATAAATATATCAACAGTCATAATTTCCAAAACTATCATAATAATCAAAGTGAAGTGTTAATAATAATAATAATTTTATTATTATTATACTTTTAAGTGGCATGATTTTTTAAGATTATTAAAATTTTGCCTAATTTCACATGTTTATAAAATCGTACTTTTTGGTCATCATATAAACTAGTTTAATTTTAACAAAAAAAATGAGGAACCATATTGAATTTTGGTATTGGATAAATTTTAATGTTTATTCTTAAGTTCATCTCCCTCTTCATCACAATTTTTATTATAATGTTGTCATTTGAATAATTATAATAGATAATGAAAAAAAATTATATCTTAATTGATTTTTTTTTTAAATTAAGTGACATGACTTGTTTTATTTCGTAGATTTTTGTTTTCATGTATTAAGAAATGTAAAATTTGGTGGTTAATAAAAAAATATTACAATTAATGTATAATAATACATTTAGTCATCACTTTTTCAATGACATCCATATTTGTTATCACCATTGATAAAAATAAATAAACTGCAAAAACTTAATGAAAAATATACAATCTTTACGTCTTCAGCGGAACAAAATTTAATGAACACGCTGTTAAAAACATTTAAATCTAAAATAAAAAATAAAAACAAGTTATACCTTCAATCAAAGGTCTTTTTTACTAAAATTAAGGGTTCAATATCTTTTTATCCCTTAACTTTTAATTTTTAACGAATTTTAGAATTAGTTTATTTTAAAATTTTTGACCAATTTAGTCTTTCATCTTTCGAAATACGTATATTTAGTCATTTTAATCAAATTTTGTTAGGTTTATTTAATGTATTATACGTATTTCAGAATTGTATTTGAATTGTTTATACAATTTGACATATTTTCACTCTAATGTTAAATTAAATACTATTATGAAACGCGTTTGAATTGTTAAACAAATTTAATAAAATCTTATTAAAATGATTAAATTTACAGATTTTAAAAGATAAAGAACTAAATTGATCCAAAATTTTAAAATAAACTAATTCTAAAATTTACTGAAAGTTAAGGGACCAAAATGATATTTAAAATTAAATTAATAGTCCAAGATTTAAAACTATATTGAGAAATTTTTCTTATATATAATATTTTATCTCGTATTCTACGTGAAATTTAATGCTAAACTAACCCTGCACTTCATCACTATTAGTCACTTATTGTAAATTTTAATTAAAATATTAATCATCGAACAGTGTTATTCAATACGAATTGAGTAGGGCATTGTATCCCTTCCAAAGAAGGTTTTTTAAAACGTACAAGTATCCATTCAAATATATTTTAATCATTATAATTAACAAATTAAATTTATTTATTTGACATAACCAAATAACAATTTTATTTCCTTACACATTTGAAAAATAGTTATTTGGTTATGTAAAAACGATTAGTTACATTTCCAACAAAAATATCAATACAATGCATATATTTCATATCATTGAATGCACAATTCAATCAAATTACAAAACTTTATAATTCGTACAAAGTCAATGAATCTTGCAACATGGCTTCATGCATTAGAACACTAAAGCTTTGAGTCTCCTTGCCAACTCCTTTCTGTTCACGAAGAAATTATCATTATTGTCCGTGTAACATCAAACAAAATATTTCCCATCATTTTAGGAGATAAGAAATTTGAATTTTTTCCAAATGTTTTTTTTTGTCCTTTCAAAATATGTTGATGATATTTTTTTAATATTATAAATATATTAAAAAATATTTTAAAATACTAATATCAGACCATTTAAATGTTCAATGAAAAACATAAAAAAAAATTGGACTCCCAAGAAAAGATAAAAAGTTATATTTTAACAAAATTTTATCAACCAATTTTGAACCATGCACATATAATAATATCTTCATGGTGAAAGAAAGTTTTGGTGTGATTTAAAAAAATATATTTGATGTGTGTTAAAAAGTAAATTTTGTAAAAAAAAATAATAATATTATAACTCTTATCTTTTATTACATGATGTAGTTTAGTGTAATTTATTGATTAACATATGAAAAATGATTTTTTGATTACTAAATTTTGACAATTTTCTCTTACAACTTTAGGTGTCATCTTTTAAATGGTTTATTAATTTTCTATTTTTTCATTCTTAATATTTCAAAATCATTTAGAAGATGACACCTCATCATATTATAAGAGAAAATTGTTAAAATTTAGTACTTAAAATATCATTGTTCGTAATGTACCATTATATTTTATTTTGAAAGTGTCAATGAATCACACCAAACGACGTCAAAAAAGAAGGAAGAGATCCGAAAAATAGAATCATATTATAATTTTTCAAAAAGAAATTTGAAAGTATAATCGTCCATACACGATTCAGCTTACCTAGTCAATTGCCTATCAAAACCTGAAGCAGTGAAGACCCCTCTGTTTTCTTCAGCTCTTCTAATGAGGTAAGGCATAGTCATTTCTACTGCCCCAAATGGCATATACTTGCTAACCCGAAACCCTGCATTGCTCAACCCGTAGGAAAGTGCCTCTGACATTCCATATAACTGTGCAAATTCTACCTTCTCATTCACCTTTTCAACTCCCAATTCATGCGCTTTTGCCACAGCCAATTTACCTGCAAACCATTGTCACATACTCTCTCTCAAACGCTTCAATCAGGATACTAAGATTTTCTTATAGCTAAAACAAACAGTTCAAGGAGTAATACCAGATTCAATATTGTGGGTTGCAAGAACAACCGAACCATGTCTATTGGCAACCTTCTCAAGCATAAACGACGAGCAATGATTGAAGCAATGGTGTGTGTCTTGAATGGTACTGTGAATCGGGGATGCAAATCCAAGAGACTCGGCAAGTTTACTCTCTCTGGACATGTAAGCACCCCTCACCAATTTCACCCCCATTGGAACTCCCATTTTTTGTGCTGCCTCTGTTGTCAGCAACAACCTCTCCTTGGCATCTTTAAGGTATGTTTGAACGGTTCCAAACACAATGGGGTTGTTATCCTTGTTGTGCATGATCGCAGAAGAGTATGTGAAGTAATCAATGGCTGGCTGAACATTGGTGTCTTCAGCATCGACCAACAAACGCACATTTGCTTCCTCACATTTTTCGCAAAGTTTAAGGAGTCTTAGGTTGGCAAGTTGAAGATCACTCTCTTCTTCTGGGGTTAGAGGCTCCGGTCTTTTCTGTGTGTGGTACAAAGGGCTAGATTCTGCAAAAATTGTGAAGCAATCTTGCTTCCATGGCAAAACGAATGAAGGGTCCTTCTCTTGCCATCGTAGAAGGTCACTGAGTCTTTCTAGCAACGCCATGGGGCATATTGCAGTGATTTTCACAACAACAAAGCTCACCTTTTTGAAAATATTGAGTTGTAAAATTGGCTAAAAATTATAATTATTTAGTAGTGCAATGCAGAATAAAGGCACTACTTACAGAGGATGGTGGAAGGGATTTGGTAACCTCAACACTGTGAAGGAACCCTTGAAGGTTTTCATCACACCCTTCATTGTCGAGTGCATCTTCCGCCCCATAAGCCAGCATGCTACGCAGCCCGGTGTCGTTCAGCGCCAGTATACTCCTCCCGGCGGCGGCGGCATCCTCGCCGGCGCAGTAATTGGCGTATAACGTGTGGCGCATGGTGTTCATCACGAGATCTCTCAGCATTCCACTCTCAAACACCTTCAACTTCGTCACCCATATTCCCAAGTCCACCACGGACTCCACCGCCATTGCATGTTGTATGGCAGAGGATCGGAGCAACTGTTTCGTCGACACCGACCCAAAGAGCTGCTCTACGTCCTCTAAGTCTAGAGTCGTGGCCGCCGCATGCGGCGATGACACGGCGGCGGTGGAGAGGGAGGAACGGCAAGTATTCCGGGGCTTCATTGCGGTGCTGCAGTGAATGTTGTTGATGATTCTTCGAGAGAGCACCCGGAATGCCATTTTTGATGAAGGTGTTATAAATTTGTTGCTGCTGAAGAGATTAACGTGTGTGTTTTGTTTGTTGGGTCGTGTCTCTCTTCTTCTCAGGTGTGGAAATGATGGAACAAACGGTGTGGTGTTTTATGAGTGCGATTAAAGGAAACTACAACGCTGAAACGATAAGTTGGGTAAGTTGCATGTGTGCACGCGATAAGATTAGGGTAGTCAACTTGGTTTATGTCTTCATTATTAGTAAACTAATAATTTCTTCTTTCCAAACCTTTAATAGGTAATGCCAACAAAATTCGATGTCGTCACTTCTTAAAATGTATGGAGTACTATAAATAAATGTATTTATTAACACATTTTTTCACATTTTCAATACAGAATAGAGAGAGTGTGAATTAAAAAACAGTTTTAAAAATATATAAAAAAAATAGAAGAAGATTCGAACAGAGAAATAAATAAATAAAGAGAAATATGAAAAATCGAAAGTTGAAATTAAGAGGATTTTTTTTATAATCTTTTATCTGTTAATTGTTTGATAGTGGAAGATTCAACTCATAACTTCTCTTCCATTTTTTTTTTCTAAATCTTAGCGAATTAATTTTGTTTCTCCAAATTGTTAACAGGAGAGATCTCAAGATATTTTTTTATATAAATTATTTTTATATATTCATCGACGAATTCATATTTTAAGTTTGACTACTGGGATAAAAATATGAGTGTTGTAAACTCTTATACTAAATGCACAATTTCAAACTGATATAAGGAACCTATATGTTTATTCTTGCGTAATTAAAATTTTGTACTCGTTATGTCTCATCTTATCATTTATGAAGTTAAATTGCAAATTATTAGCCTTTGGTATTTACTATATGAATCCAATTCATTTGGTAGTAAAAAGTTAAAAATTTATTACTGAACTTTAGTATTTACTGTTATATATATATATATATATATATATATATATATATATATATATATATATAGACATCCCATTTAAATAGATTAATCTACTAAACAAAACATCGCATAGTTATAATATTAAGGAACAAAGCTGACAAAAGAAATTAGAGTTAAGGAATGTACTTTAACAGTCATCCATAGGAGTACTTAGAGAGAAACCTGGGCATACAACCATGCCATAATCAAAACCAAATCTAAAGTTTAACAGTTGTGCAAAAGAAATGTTCTAAGAGCATGGAATTACAAGGCACTAGGGTCATAGAACTTCTTCGAAGGCCATATCCACGGGCTCACTAGGCTGCACTGCTACCACCATCAGGCCTACCTCCAAAAGTATTCCCATCTGCTCCCACCAATGGTGATCATCGCAAAAGAGAAAACACAACATAAACATACACAAAATGCAAGGGTAAGCTAGTGTAATTTGAAACTTATCATAGTGTAAAAGAACAAGTACATAAACATTCTCAGGCATACAACACAGAGACACATAAGTCATGTTATGGCAAACAAGCAAGACACTATGACTCAATTATCCGGATACATATACTAAGATCGGATTCACTAGACGCTTGCACTTGTAGTGGCCTCTACTGCTTTGCATAGCCATTGCCAATGGGTTTCACCCTACCATGCACAAGGTTAGCCTTTAAGCGTCTAAGGCCATTATCCTGCCAAAGACTAGGGTCTCCCGCTACTCTCACCACTTGGGTCAGTTTGCTCTACTTGATACTCACTAACCCTTTAGAGCTTCGGGATGCAATCCTTACTTGAATCCATATCTTAATATATACACTACACACCACCATGAGATCTCCCCACGAGACTCATGGAATTACGCCTATCACATGCAAATTTCATGTTTATCATATCCCAACCACCCCTTTCATATCATACATTCAATTCTCATTTCACCTAACCATAACGTAAGAATTCCATGTCATTACTCATACCAAACATACCAATCTCAGTGCATATAACTCATACAGTTACACCATAATCGTACATGTTCGAGATAAATAGCCACACACAATGTAAATGGAGATGTAACACATAAATCTGCACGATTCTCGCCCAGGCTAGAAGTCCTCGCCTAAGCTACAACAACTGTCTCGCTTAGGCTAGGCCTTCTCGCCTAGGCAGGGCCTGGAACATTGGCACTCTGCGAGCATCTCGCTTAGGCGAGACCAGCTCGCCTGGGCGAGATCACCCTTCGCCCAACAATGAAACACCTCGCCTGGACGAGGTTGTGAGCAGAGCAAACCAGATTTTTCTCAAGAATTCGCTTGGGCGAGTCACTCTCGCCTGAGCGAGATAACGCGTCGCTCAAGACCAGAGCCCTCCGCCTGGGCGAGTTGCTCTAGCAAAACCTGGGCGAGTTTTTGAGACTCTCGCCTAGGCGAGACAAGCTCGCTTGGGCGAGAATGACAGTTCTCGCCACTGTTCGCGTACATGCAACAGAGCTACAGTTCAAACCAACATCCAAACACGCATGCAACTCAGTTTCATTCGATTAAACATATTTCTCAAGCTCATAAACATGGAACAAACCAACAAGACACCCAATCAACAAAAATGAATGGTTAAATCTAGCTTCCCTTACCTCTGTTTGAGCACCAAAAGCAACCAGACCCTAACTATATAGTACCACAGCTCCAGGAACTCTGACAGTGAGCTGAAACGTGGAAAAAAAGGACAAAACGAAGTTAAGAGACTTAACCCCAACTTGACCCACGTGTTTTAAACAGTGTGAAGAGGAGAAGGAACGGACCAGGAGTTCTAAAGCTCAGCTTACCTGGAAAAAAAGGGAGTTTTGCTAGCTCGGAGACGTGAGAATGGAGAGCCCTGGCAGAGAACCTTGCTGAAGAACAAAGTGTTTAAGGGAGGGGAACCTGCCTCTGTAAAGGAGACAAGCCACAGAATGAGCTGAAAAGGGGTATAGGGGTCCTACTGTAGGGTTGGTCTTGGGCCTTCGAAAAGGCCAGACCCAAAACTTTATAACACTGAAAAAGGGGCTTACATATATATATATATATATATATATATATATATATATATGATTGATTGATGGTAAAAGTTATTAAACTATTCAAATATTAAAATGAAAACGAGGTTCAAAGCTCCAGCAAAATAAATACCCTAATCTCTTTAGTCCATTATGCAGGGGAATGAGAAAACGATTTTAAAGATGAGACTCCGTTTTTTCTTAGATATTGACCGAATAACTGGTTTAAACATGTTTAATACTGTTATATTATTTAGATGTTAAAGTCAAATAATTTAAATATATTTTGCTCTTTCAATTTTTAAGATTTTAAAAATTAAATTGTGACGAAGTTTTAAATTCTTGGAATAATAACTAAGATGTATTAATTGACTCAAAAGATATTAGCTCAGTGAACTTCAATTCAAAAAACTTACCATGTCATATTATATGACACTATAATAATAAATATATTTACATCAATTATAAAAAGGAGTTAAAATAGTTAAAATAATTGAAATAAAAGATTATGTTACTAGTAAAATCATAACTCTTTAAATTTATAATTAGACAAATAATCTCTGCTCTTATCAAACTTATTTGAGTAAAATGTAAAATCAATTCCTCCGATTGATAAAAAAAATAAAAGTTTCATAAATTTATTAACTTAAAAGATTTGAGTTAGAAATAAGATTAATTTTTTATATAATTTTTCTTGTCTTCTATAATTGATAATTTAGCTCACTTTTATTGACATTATATCTATACAGTTCCAAATTGAAAGACCCATAACAAAGTGTTCATATTATTCTCGTTTCCCAAGCGTTTAAATATTGGAATATGATAAATTAACAAAGTTTTCTTTTACACACTTTAATAAATTATCTATTTAGGCAAAAAAAATATTATTTTATTATTTCATTTTGGTTAAAAAATAAAAATTAATTTTATTTTAATTATATTTACAGAAAATTTATCAAATTTATTAAAAATAAAATTTGTCAAAAACATAATTTCCTTAAATATTTCATGAGGATGAAAAAATAACTTTAATACTGTATCGACACCTGGGCTCGTGGGTGGTGGATTAAAATTTTCATAGTTGCTACTAATTAATACTAAGAAATAAATTAAGAAGACATATTTAGAATTTAAAATCTTCTGAATTATAGGAAGTCCAATCCACTACAAGAAATGTTGAACCAACTTGCATCAGATGAAACCTCTTATTGGGAGAGAACAGAGTGTACAAAAGAGATCTTAATAATGATAAGAATGAACGATGATCAGTGATTTGGCTTGCTATTAGCCACCATAACATGTGACAAATTCACCTCTTTTGTGGCATTTCTTGCTGCTATCTGCCTCTGAGTCGACTTGTAATAGGTGGCATACAGAACCAGCTGAGCCACCGCAAGCAATGTTCCAAACCCATTTGGTATCTGAAAATCAACAATTTATTATTCATTGCATTTTAAATTAAAACGATAATGTAAATAATTAAAATTAATTTATATGTACGGTCATGAATGGGTCGAAACGGATGAGAGAATAAGTGGTCCAAGCCACGCCATTCCCAAAAGATGCCAGTGAGATGAAAAAGGGCATGTACTCCACACTCTTCGTCTTGATCACCAGTTTCTGCATCAATAATGAACACGATCAACCATCTAATCTTTTAATCCAGTGAAAATCATGTCAAAATCACGTGAAAGACAAAAAAGAAAATAATTTTCAAACTGAACATTAAGTGACACTTTTGTCGTACAAATACGTAGACATGTCGGTATCCGATATTTTTCAGACATCGTACACACGCCATTTCCAGCTTCATAGCATGTAATATATTACTTCATAGCATGAAATATATTAATGCGTGAAAAAAAAAAGGAGATAAAAAAAAAATTACCATGACAGATAAGGGTGAAGCATACATCATGATATTGAAGAGAATGCAAACTGAACCCACAATTTCAGAGCGTTTCTTGAAGGTGTGGACTTGAGTTAATGTGAAAAAGGTGAGAGCGGCAATAAGAAGAAGTTCCAACGAAAGGCAGAGGAAAACCTTGAGCCTCTTTTTTCCATCGGAATAGATCAAAAAGAGTGTGACGAATATGAGTGCAAGAACAGAACCAGATCCATTAATGGTTACGACCAGAATGCTGTGAGGGTGCACCATGGGTAGACCGTAGAGGGTCCAAAACATGCAGTTCACCACCATAGCTAGGTATGGGATCGGTGAGAACTGTTCCACTGATCGCTTCTTCCATATCTCGATAAAAGTTGGCCTGAGTCAATTTGTAGAAGATATTCATCAATAAAATTGCGCTATTTCGTGTTCATAATGATCATTATAAGTAACTTTTGATGCTTTTCATCTGTACTATAATACCTACTTTTGTTCCTATGTAATATAATTAATCAAAATTTTCTTTTCTTTAAATTAAGATATTTTATTTTTCTTTTTTATATAATTTTGAATAAATACTTATTAAATATCTTTTAGTTTTCTCTCTCTGCAAATAATTTTCAATGTATAATAGAAATGGAAATGAAAACGTTATCAAAAAATATATTATCTAAAAGGAACAGATTTTCCTTGAAAGGAAATACGTGGAATCTTTGTAAAGTATAGACTATGGTCTTACTTTCTGGTATGCAATTTTCATGTTACATACTCAATCATGTGATGCGAGTATGGTCAGCCTTGGGATTGCGATTCTCGTCGGTGTAATTGGACTACCTTAATTATAAAAACATTAATATAAGAAACGGTGAATTATATAGAAAAAAAAATTGTGTATATCATTTTTAATACATTAAGGGTAGTATTTTTCATTAAAAAAAAAGTTACGCAATTAAATAGCACTATAACTATTTTTAGAATTTGACAATTTGGCATAAATATTATACCATGAGAGGGAATAAAAAAAACATAAATACTTTTTTTTTTCAGATCAAAATAAAAATTAATTAACGTGAAATGATCTCTTCTTTCCTTTATGAGATTACTAAAGATCAAAGAATTGTTTTCTTCCCAGGAGAAGCAACACTATATAAAAAGAACCCGTGGGCCACAAAGGTTCTTCAATATGGAAAAAGGACATATTATGTATTAAAAAAAAAACAAAACTCCATAATTATATTTCACAGGCAGCTACTGCATGTTTTGGAAAGACTAATAAAATACTGTTTTGTTTTTTTTTATTTATCAGCATTAAAAAATCATCAAATTATGTGCTGTAAATGACTCTTCGTTGAACGAGAGGGGAGTAATTTGCATGAGTTCATTTCTTGTATATAAAAAGGTAAAGAAAAAGGTAAGACAGAAAAATGAAGCTTACACTGGGGAGAGAAACAGGGCACCAGAAATGATGTTTCCTGAAGTTAAGAAAAAAGATTAATTCATTAGAGAAATAAAAAAAAAAAAAAAAAAAAAACATGTAAAAGGAAGTTAAAGTAGTTAAAGTTGAAGCAGACACCTATGATGCCAACCACTGTTCGAGCAATATCTGCTGTTGTCATGGTTCCAGTAATTAGCTGAAGAGAATTGCAGGAGAAAACAAAGTACAAGTGGTGTTTGGTTACTGAAACATGTTCCGAGGAATAAATTGCAAGAAATGAGTGAAGAGGAATCGGTGAAAGACGATGAATACGATAACAGTGAAATTAGGGTATGTGGATGAAGAAGTGCATGACATGTTGCAACACCTGTGAGTTTTCTGCTCCTTAAATAGAGCCAGGAATGAGAGACAAGTATGTGTGATTTGCTTAAAATCATAATACAAAACACCAACGTAACTGTTTTGCCTTTTTACTTTAAATGAATCCTGTAACATGGTTTTTGTTTCCAAATATTATATAATGAAAATACACAAATATTAGTGCACATGTAATGAATAAAAATTATAAATGGAGAATTTTAAACAATTAATGAGACAAAAAAGCATCTATATATATTAGCATGGCAAATATCTAACCATTCTTTAAAATGCGTAAGCATCTAGCGTGCATCTACATGGCTACGGGTATTGTAAAAGTATAAATGAAAAAAAAAATGTTTGTATAAGTTCACAAAAATTTCAAAAATATTAATGTAATTTACTAATCTAAATAATATAAATAATATATATATATATATATATATATATATAAATTAATATTAAAATGTCATTAAATAAAAAACAAAGTAACTGAAGTACCTATTAAATTCATTAGTCTTCTGATGAAATACGATCGTTTGGAAGTATTTAATACTTTTTAGATTTTTTTATTCAATGAAATGTAGACTTGACTTTATTAGATATAAATAGGAGTACGTTTTTAATTAATATTTTCACAAGTAATTTTATATAATAGCAATACGCTAAAAGTCATAAATAGTAAAATGTTAATATTTGTTCTCATAAAAATTTTCCGCCCACGTATTTGCATCTATGATTTATTGACAAATACTTCAGATTTGAATATAAGACAAAACTTTTTAATATGTAATACGTTAGAAATTTCGTAGTGTTTAAATATATTAAAATCATCTCAAAATAATCTTTGAAAAAAATATCCTTTTTAAGAACAGGAAATATGACTAAAAGATAATTATTACAAATAATTATTACATTATGTTAAACTTCTAAATGGATAAGTAAAAACAAATATTCCTTTTAAACGTGGTACGGATAAGAAAAAAGCAAGAGTATTTACTATGATATAGGACGATTTAGGACCCGTTGAAAATAGAGTAAGATGATATATGATCATGTAGAAAAAAGACCCCTTTTTTTAACACTATGTATTCCCACTAATTATATTTAATAAAAATTGTCTCTTTCTGTATCTCTATTGATTGTATTCATATCAATTAATAATAAACCACTATATATTGGTAATTTCACAACCTTGAAGACTCATTTGGTAAATATATTGTTAGACAATGAAATTTGCCAACTATTTGAACTTAATTGCAATCTTTAAACAGGCAAAAGTATGAATAATTTTGAAGATTGGTTAAGAAGACGATCGGAAATAGAAAGATACCTAATATAAAGTCTTCTTTCTGAAACCGAGAGACCCATCTGAAATAATTTGGAAAGGACCTGTTTCTTTTTGCAATTTTTCACACCTCCGTCATTAATTTTCAAACCTCATAATTTTGTAACTAAGAGTGGCAATTAAGCAACGTTCTTAAACAGATTTTAAACATAATTATTTCTTCCTTTATAATCAATCAACGATAGTTATTGCGTAGCTGAAACTGAAAGTAACACTATAGAGTGTGAACAGAAAGTGAATTTTTCGTCTAACTCAACCTCACAAAAACAGTTTGTAAGGTGTGATTTATATATTATGAAATTGTTTTATCTCTAATCGATGTTAGACTTCCAACACACATCTCTTACGCCGAGATATATACATGTCGTAAGTTAGATTAGACATTAATGAGTGGTTAACCATGACATTCTATACACACCCATTCTATAACGACCCAATAACGGATGAAACTATATGTCCAACAAACACAAATCTCGTTAAGATAAGTTTTAACCATAACATAATGTACAAAACAAAGAAATATAGGAAGAAAGGGATCGTATATTATAAAGTATATATAAATTGTTACAAGATGTATGATATATATACACACAAAGCTAATCTTAAGAGTAAAAAATAAATGAACCTATGCTAACACAGTGAAGTTATAGATGTTGATGAATTTGATAGGTTCCAGTAGGTAAATGCATTGATAGAGATATCGATGTGTTTTTGCCTATAAAATAAAAGGGGGGTGTGTGCAGCATGTTGTTGATGCATGATATTGTGTTTGTGTTGATTTAGTATGAGACACTGACGTCTAATTCCACCTCTGCAAGTAGAAAATTCCTTTGCAACAATTCCACCTGCAAACAGAAATTCCTTAGGCTCCACTAACCAAAGTATCGATGCTTCGCTCCATCTTGTCTTCGACCCTAAAATTTACTCCATTAATTCTTTCATATATAAAAAATTAAAATGGAAGAGGACAAAACAGAATCACATCTATTCATCTTACTCTATTATCCATTCATATTGATTCCTTTTTTTCTTTCTTTTTTTTTTCTCAAAATTGTGTGAATTTTTTAACTTGGTTCATATCCGTAAATTTAACGTACGAAGTTTTGGACCTTGGTTATTGTCCACCAATTTGTCTTGTAGTGGTGTTCTTGGAGAGTGTTGTTTTACCATTATTCCCTTTAGATCATGTACATATCATAGTCATTTAATGCGTTCTCAATATTATGAGAAATATAAGGGAATCATTCTCACATTAGTTTGAAAAAAATATTAACATTGGGAAAGAGAGGAGAATGTAAATATTAAGTTATGGAATTAATCATACAAACTATAATTATTCTTAAAAGATTAAATTTAGGTTCTTATATGTCGTAATTCCAAAGGTTTTCTAAAATACAATTTTCTATTGAATTTATACTTATCTCTATATATTACAAGGGGGCTTGATATAAGGATTTCGTAATTTCACAACAATCTCAATAAATAATTTTTAATATCCACTAATATTGTCTTTCATTTTTATTATATGAATTGTTATTTTTTATATTTAATTAAAAAAAAATTACCATCTAAAATTATATATATATTACAAGATTATAGACCTAGTATGAGATCTTCGAGTATTAGTGTATATTAACCTAATCCATAGTTTTCTAAATTCTTTGAATAGATATAGATCACAATATTCCAAAGGTTGATCTTCTTAAGTATATAAGATTTGAGTCATATCTTTCTTTTAGTTGACTTAGTGTTCAAAAGAGCCATAATCAATCGGATAAAAATACTTTTATGAATTACACGACTAAATGGATTCAAAGTGTTGGAAATTTAGGTGAAAAATTGAATAATATATGAGAGAATTGTTTATGAATTTATTATTTTAAAATTTTAGATAATAGGTTCTTTTTATAATAAACAATATAACAGATGACGTCATAATTTCTAACATAAGTTATTTATTGATATTGAATCTTCTGTAATTTTCTTAAGAAGATCCAACAAATAGTAATTATTATTTTGAAATAAAATTTCTCAAAAATAAAATCTTTTTTATTTTATTAACAGGACATCAAAAACCTATAGAAAAATTAAGTATATTTTATTATTACTAATTAATCTAAGTTATTAATTTAAAAGTAAATAAAAAATAGATTTTGAAATAAAAAGATTTCATATTATATATAACTATATATATATATATATATATATATATATATATATATATATATATATATATATATATACATGACAACAAATATTAACAAGAATCTAAAACAGTATTTTCATTTGAAAAATCAAAAGAACTATATAAATCAAATCGATCTGTCAAAAAATGTATAAATTAAATAAAAATTGAAATCTCTCCTAGCTATAAGGAATGCACTTGAAAAGCTGAATGCTACAAACAAAAGTGATGAATGTCTTAAAAATATTTTATTAATAATATTGATAGGGATGTGTATTTTTATTTTTATTTTTTTAAAGAAGAAAATAAGAGGATGATTACATAGGTTAGTGGAAAAGATGTGAAATTGCAGAAGCTATGTATTAGGCACATTCGGTGTCCCATCTCATTTATTTGTTAATCCAAACAAATAAAACCTAACTCTACTATTTAGTGCATGCATTAACTTTTATTCTCGTATATAGACACTTTCACTGTGATGCCCAAAATCAAAAAGAGATTCGTTAATTGTTTCTATAAAATCTAAAAAATGCGTTAATAGTATATTCGTAAATAAATTAATTAGTGTTTTAGTTGGAATTTATCTAACGCATTTTCAGATTAAATTCCATACTTTAATAACTTACAAAAATATCAGTTTAAGTATTGTTTAAATAAATATTATAAGTCATTAGGCATCTGCGGTGAAAAAAAAAACGTTTTGTAAGAACAAAGTGCTCATTAATGTCCGAAATTAAAAACAGGGTTAAACTATTTTTTATTTTAAAAATGTGTTTCACAAGTTACTTTTGCAATTTATTGAATCAGCAAAAAATAATTAATACTTCAAACTCCACACAAACCAAAATTCTCAGGTAACTCTAACCATACAAGAAAAAATCAAATTAATAATTTGAATTATAATTACAAACGAGTACAAAATCAATTACAACCATCTAAAGCCACGTGCAAACCTCTTAAAAGATCATACAACAGAATCAATAATTGACTTAAGAAAAAAGAAAAAGAGAACTTACTTTAATGACACACCTAAACAGATAAATTTGTTTTCTTTAACACTAAAAGTACTGAATAGCATTGGATCTTCAAAAAGATGAAAAAGAGGTTAAAACTTAAATGAAATGTAAAGAAGATTAGACAAAAAATAAAAATAAAAGAGATGAATTTTTTATAAAATAAAACTCCTTTTAGTTAAATTTTATTTATATTTTTTTAATAATAAAATATTGTAGTATCGTTTCTTAACCATTTTTTCAAGTATTCACACATTTTATTTAAATAAATTGATACAATAAATATTGTTTAACTAAATTTTTATTTTGTTTTTCTATTTCTGAATTTAAACTACTGTGGTATTCAGTGTATTTTTTTTAATTCTCATTCTGTGAAATTTTTACATTCCATTGTAATGAAATGTTAGTTAAGTAAATTTATATTGTTAAATTATTTTAATTTAATTTTTAATTGAAAAATATAAATAACCTAACAAATACCAATAGTCGTGTAGTAATTAAGCATCTTTAAGAAATTGAAATAAATTATAATAAGTAAAAGAATAATGATAGTATAAAAATAATTAAATAAGTTATAATAAGATAGGTTTTATAAGTTAACTGAAGTAGTTTGTAGAAACTATCTTAATAATAAGTTGCTATGATATTCTTATGAAACAAATTCTTAAGTTTGTTAAATAAGTTAGTAGCCTTACTAAATATATTATTAGTTTTAACTTTGATTCCATAATTTCCATCATTTAAAATCTGAGATCATGCTTCTTCTTTTTATAAAATATATAAATTTTGATTTTAGTCCAATTATGTTTTTTTTTATCGTCTCCATTCTAAATTTTTCGGTATTTTCAGTTTTTATTATTCATTTCAAGACAAATGAATAACACTTAAAAATGTGTGACCCATATCGATATTATACTAAATTAGCACACATAGAGGTAATATTGTACTTATGTTTACGTATTTTTGAAATATGTATAATATTATATTAATAGATGATGATATTGTAATGTTTTTAAATTAATATATAAAATAAAATTATATTTATTAAAAATAAAATGAAATATATAAGAAAAGATGAGAAAATAATGATTGATAAATAGATAAACAAAGAAAAAATAAAGATAGTCGATTTTTTAAAAAAAATTATAAAAATATAATAAATAATTATATTTTCAAAAATATAATAAATAATTATATTTTAAAAAATAAAATTGATATTTTAAAATATAGATACATAAATAATTATATTCACGACTTTAAATAATAATGTATATAACAATACAAATAAATAAATAGCAATTCTTTGTTTTATACGAATAAAATATAAAATGAACGATAGAAAACAAGTTATAATTCATTCATCTTATAGAGACTAAAAAATATAGTTAAATACGTACACACACACACACATATATATATATATATATATATATATATTAAGAAATAAAAAATAAAAAAATATTATTCTTAAGATTATATGCTTTAATTTAATGTAGAGACAAGTAATTTGTCTCTAGAATACTGGTGCAAGAATATATTGACTTTTACTTTAATTTAGAGATAAAAATAAGTTACAAAATATTATATTAACCCAATAACGATTTGGTGGCACAAATCAAAGAGGAGATAACGTTAGGTGAAATTGTCGAAGAAAAATATAATTAAGAAAAAAGTGGTGATTGCGATTTTCCATGGTCGTGAAATAGTAAGAGGATAACTTTTCTAATTATTGATAATAATATTTAAAAAAGGAACATCTTATGTGCTTAATGCATGCACATGACAAATTAAGAGAAAAATTACTTTTGTAACTATTGATTAAAAAAAAAAAAAAGTAGACAAAATCAAAATGACTTTTCATTGAAGCATCTATTATTTTAATTTTGAAGCTTCCGTTATCCTTTAGAAGTTAACGAAGTGGTAACACAACAACAGCATATAAGAATATAAGAATAAAATCTAACCGTTTATTTTGTAGCAGAAAATCGAAAATTACAGGCACTACCAAGATTAATTATAATTTCATTACTTAAATAATTATGGCAGATTTTATTCCATTCTATTTCATTCTTTTACGTATTTTATTATCCTTTTTTGTGTACAGCGACTTCCTCTTCGAATATTCTTCAATGAATTTTACTTTTTTTTTTTTTGACTTTGCACTGAGTAAATAATTAGCATGGCCCCATAAGTATTCAATTCGAGTAAACGATAATCATAGTCAAAATAAAGGCATGAGCATAGATTTTAGGATGAGATGAAATGTGATTTAGATACGTGGCATGATTATACCAATATTCAAATGAGAAAATAAGAAAAAAAACTATTTAAAAATATTTATAGCATCACGTATGTAAAAATACTTATTTTCTTTCTTTTTATTGAAGGTTTTAGATTTTGTTAAGATTAGGATTTAAGGTTGGTATTAACAAAAAATATTTCTCTTATAATCTATTCACATAAATTAACCTATCAGAAATATGGAGTTTTATTTATGACTGTCATATCATTAAAATTGTCACAAAATACGTCGCCACAGTTTAATTTGACGGCCTAAAAAACATTATAAGATCATAATATTATTTTTCCTTAAAAAATATTTAACTTTAATTCACACTTTAATCCAAAAAAAAAAAAGATCATAATTTTTTTTTCCTGAAAAACTCTTTAAATTTAATTGACGTTTTAATCCTACCTTTGTTGTATTTGTAAAATGAAAAACATAGCCGTTGTACATACCTAGCCCAAAATTTAGGAGTCCAAAACCCAATTATATAGAGTACTCAACTCCAATAAATATGGGCTCGAGATATATGGACAAAAACCCAAATTTTGTATATATCATTATTTTGTCATTGTTTCTTCTCTATATCTCTTGTATCCCCATAAAATCCATAAACTCTAAATTGTCTTTACTAAAATTGTAATAAAGCAAATAAAATTTATCAACATAAATGTAAGTAAATTGTGTAGATTACTCAAATGATATCATTAAAAATGTTTTAAACGTCAAATCAACTTAACAAAATTTGGTTTAAATGACTAAATTTATGCATTTATAAAATTGAATGACTAAATTGGGTCAAAATGTCAAAAATTACAATTTTCATTTAAAGTTAAGAAATCAAAAACATATTTACATCTCAACAAAATAGGAACTCAATTAAATATAAAAAAAACATATAGAAAGCAAAACGAATCATAAATCTAAATATATGAATTAAATTAACAATTAAACCTTAATTAATTAGTAATATTCTCACTACAATAAGTGTCTCCATTAATTGATTTTTTAATTAATCAATGTCATGGTGGTCGAACATGTTCACCACTCCTTGGTTCAATAATCTATCCCGAAGCATTTTGAGGTGTCCAAATACAAAAGTATAAGCACTTCAATAGGGTGAGGAGGCCCAATAAAATGTTAGTTACATATTGAATGCCGTTGATAGAGCAATGTAGCCAGAAAAGAAATATGAAAAAAATGGACAAGTTAAGGTGGTGGAAACCACTTATCTCAATAATGATGCCAACCCTTTTCAGGCAAAAATCTAGTGTTGTGAAAATTGCTTCACATCTCACCTCACTTGTCTCCCTGCTCTTCTTAAGATCACTTAATAAATTCTTTTAGTCACAAGACCTTTTCTATCTTACATTTAAGATATTATTTCCTTAAAAAAAATTACTCTATCAACCTACAAAATATAGTCCAAATGTGTATATTAAATTATCTTTAGAAAAATCAATGAATTTCATCTTATAGCAATTTAGGATTTTTGGGAAATTTTATAGTATCTGGATATTTTATTTGAAATTGACTTTCTTTTAATCTTGTTATTCGTATGCATTATTCATCATCAAATACAAAGGTTTTGAACTTTTTATCTCGAATTATTTTGGTGCTTCAACGTTATAAGAAACTGTGTTTGAAAAGCTTGTATTATGATTAGACTAAATTATCCATGACTAAAATTCATTTTTATTTTCCTTCCCCACATGTGTGAACTGCATGGAGTCTTTTTTCGTTACTATGAGAGGAGAAAATGAGGAAAAAAAAATGTTTGATGCATGCTAGATAAAGTAGTAACAAATTAAAAATAAAATAAATATAAACAGATAAAGGAGGTTGATTTAAAAAAAAAAACGAAAAACAGATTGCTCTATCCGTCGATCACTTTATTGAAATCTGACTTTTCTTAGCAAACTGATACCGTTGGACACATGCAATCTGAGGCAAAAGAAAAAAGTGTATGGGCGCAACAAGAATCTAAAGAAACTATATCAGAATCACGGTTCGTTTAAGCGGTCTTTCACATGTTGAAGTAGTTCATAATCACCAGAAAGAAATCACGAGAATTTCGCACGCCTCTGACTCTTAGATCAGGCACCGACATTGACGTAATTCGGGAAACAAAAAAGGTAAAATTTTGTTAGCTCGGACTGAAAGATAAATAAAACACAACTGCATCAAAATTTATTCACTCGAATAAAAATTTGCTTTCAACATTTTCCGGAAACGGATGGAATTTGGTGGTACAACTAAAAATATCACAACACAATTGATAAAGCAATTAACCAAAAGAAACAAATGCATAAACAAATATGAAGAAACAGGGAAGCTCCCTCCCAAATTACAAATTCAACCCTATACAAGATATCCTATGTTACAGAATGTGCATGTGCATTCAATATATATTTATATTTGAGTAAAAATATGGTTAAATTCTAAACCCCAAACCAGGCCACCTCTTTGTTCCCTCCTTCTTTGTCCTCTTTGAACCAGGATCAATCAGGTTTTCCAGAGATTTTGCTTTTCTGTCCCGTGTCTTGCCTGCTTCTTTCAGAAGCTCAGCCAGACGACGCTTCTCATCTTCAAAATCAGGATTTGCTATTCCAAGCTTCTCCTCCCTCAACTTAAGCACATATTCTAAGATCTCAATCGCATCTCCCACTCTGAAGCATGCAATGAAAATACAATCTTACTTCAAACATACACAAGTGCTACGGCTATGTACAACATAAATACGCATTTGATTATTTTATAACATTACATCCGAACAAGAAATAGCAGACTCTCAGACCTATATACAACTAGGAATCATACAAAAGAATTTTCAGACCAATGGGCAACTCATGCTGGGCTGAAGCCAGAAATACATATTCGGTAGCCAAGTTATATGGTCAATGGATGTCCAAAAGAATGAAGAAATAACAATGCTAATGTTCTGGTGTAGCCAAACATATTTCTCCTTGCTTTTCAAAAAATTTTAAAAAGCGTTTAGATCCATCCCCGAAGCAAAGGTTAGGGAGTGGCGAAGCTTGATTGAAAATTAGCCAAAATATAGTGTAATGTATATATATATTTAGTTCAAAATTTAGAGAAAAAATTTTTGGGGAGCCATGTTGCCCCCTTTGGCCCCTTAAATGATCCGTGGGTGGAGGATTTATAGTAAAGTTGAATTAAACACAGCTTAGCCAAAACAGCTTCAATCAAGCAGCCCAACATATAACCACTGTGATAACTATACTAAGGTTCCAGTTGGTCACAGTTAATCTTTAAGTAGCATCTTTGATTTTATAGCTGCTTCATAAGGGAACAAATACGATGAATGGACTCAGGGTACAAAGCAAAATATCTACTAAATGAGTCATAATAAGTAATCAAGGGTGATGAGAAAAGAATTTTACCTTCCCATAGCATCATATGTAGCTGCAAGATTGCTGTACACTCCAAGAGTATCTTGATGACACGGACCACACTCCTGTTCAAGAATTCCCCTAGCTTCTTCAAACAATTCAGCAGCCTCATCTATCTTGAAAAGTTGAACACACGCCAACCCCATCTGGTTCAGAACAACTCCAAAGAAGGCACTCTTCCGCTCCCCACTGGCCCTGAGTTTAGCAACAGCACTCTCAAATGAGTTCCTTGAGTCTTCATACCTACCAATCATGTAATACATCACTCCCATCCGTGCCTCAATCCCTGCAATAGTGCTCTGCTGCCCTGGCTTATCCTCCAACAACTTCATGGCCCGGGTTAACAGCTTCAGCGCCTCCTCTGGCTCATCCACAGATTCAAAAACCGCTGAAACCTCTGTCAAGCCACCTGCAATCTCCTCTGCAGTGGTACCCGGCACCGGCTTTGAGTAAATCCTGAGTGCATTCTCACAGTACGATTTCGACTCACGAAGCTTCCCAGTCCGGTGGTACAAATCAGCCAGCCGTACAAAAACAGAAGCAACGGAAGGGTGGTTCTCACCCTTGGCAGATTTAAACACAGTAAGCGCCTTCTGATACGAGAAAATCGCCTCATCAAAACGACAAAGTGACATGTAAATGTTCCCAATGCTAACATCAATCGACGCCACCTCATTATCCTGACCATTTGCAATCATAGCCATGCTAGCAAGCACAAGATGCTCCAATGCCGCTTCATAGTCTCCCTTCGCCTCGCAAATCAGTGCCATAAGCCTCCTATCAGCAGCTTCCTCGAGTGAAGCCGGTTCACTATGCACGCGATGAATCTCCAGAGTCTTCTTACACAGCTCCTCCGCCTTGTCGAACTGCATCGCTTGCACATTCGCCTCCGCCAAGTATCTACCACGCACAACACCAACTCAAAAAAGAGTGGTTCTATTCATTCAACAATTTAAGCACACCACATTTTTTCTCTCTACCTTCCTACGTAACTTCATTAATTACACACATACTTTTCTCTCTTTGTTCTTCAAAAACACAAATAAAACTCCTCGTTAAAAAACACAATCATCCAACTACAGTTAAGAAAAAACCTAGACGTATTTTATAGATGCTCCTATTTTTATCCTCAATTAGAATTATAATTTGGCCAATTTTCCATATATTTCCCTATTTCGATTAGAGTTTCTCCTCATTAATTCGTACAGACAGTTAACGAAATATTTTATTATTAAGAAAAAAAAAAACGAAGCGAAACTCCAATAATTCTGATTGCCTGCATCTAGTTTTTGCATCAAACAACGATAGATCGATACCGTACCGGCAAGTTTCACCGACGCGAGGATCCGTTTCGCCCAGGGCTTGGATCTGGATCTGGAGGCCCTGGTCGTAGCAGGAGATGGATCGGTCGACCTGGCCGAGCATGGAGAAGGTGTCGCCGAGCTGCATATAGCCGGAGAAAGCGGCGAGGGCGTGATCAGCTCCACGCGCAACGTCGGGGACCTGTATGGCGCGTTCGAGGACGGGGACGGCTTCCTCGAAGCGGGCGAGGCTGCAGTAGATAGCAGCAAGCACGTGGAGGCTCATGGCGAGGTCGAGGCTGGGCTCGCCCTCGACGGCGCAACGCTCGAAGGACTTGGAGGCCCGCACGGCGAAGTCAAGGGCCTTGGCGGGCCCATCGCCGGAGGCGATGGTATCGCGCGCCAGTTTAAGTAGAAACGGGCCGAGATCGGGGTTGTCGAGAGAGGCATCGGAGAGAACCGGGTTGGGAGGGGTTTCGGGAGTTTTCTTCTTGGAGGAGCGAGAAGGTGACGGCGAGGGTGGTTTTTTGGGAAGTGGAGAAGGCGTTTTGCTGTTGACGTTGTTCGTTTCGGATCTCTGCGTGGGTGTGTTTGGTACGGATATTCGGAGCGGTTGAGCTTCGGGTGGGGTTTTTACCGAAACAAGACCCGGCATGGTGGTGGAATCAGGATTCAGCGAGAAAAAGAGAGAGAGAAAATTATTGAGTGATTCGGTGTTGCGAAGAGAAATTTGTATTGATTGAGAGAAGGATAAGAACTGGGCACCACTCTCAACTAGAATTGGGAGAAGAAGGTTTGTTTTTAGGGTGTGCAGATCAAATGTCTCTTCTATCTTCTGTTTTTTTCAAAGTGTGTGTGTGTGTATGAGCTGTGATAGAGGTTTCATTCTTTTCACTTTCATTACTTTCTTTCTTCTTCTTCTTCTCCATCTTTCTCTCGGGGTCATTATTGTAATTCAACAACTCACCTCCGTTAGATTCACCCAACGCCCGTCATCTCTGATTATTAATTATTAGTCATTAATATTTATTAACCACAGTAATCAATTTCTCGCCACCTCACCACGTTTTAAATTATATTTTCTCTAATTATATATGCATCCAAAACAAATCACGCAATTAAACTAATCTTCTTTTATAATATAAGACAAATTATGAAATTAAGCTTATGTTTTGTTTTACATTTTTAAATTAGGTTTGGTTCTATAATTACTTTTTAATGAAAAAGTAGAAAATTTTAAATTAGAATCTACTCTGAAGATTGTTTTAATATTTGGTCCCACGTAAACTTTATTATTCTGCATTCATTTATTAGTCAAACGGAAAATTTTCATTTGTTTTTTTCCTTTTTTTTTTTGTTTTTCCTATTATTTTTCTCATTTTCTAAATATGGTCTGATAAATATTATTCGAGGAAGTGCAATGACTGTACACATTCCAATTGTCGAAACTTGATTGTTTATTTGGTAATAAAAGACAACCGCGAGGAATTAAAAAACAGGCAAAATAAATAAAAGTGGGAATATACACCATAAAATTGGACATGAATTTTTTAATTGTTTATCTATTTTAAGTATTAAATAATTTGATATACTAAAATATTAAAAAGAAAAATTAAATTAAAAAAACTGTAATGAATGTTTGGTTTTGTTTTTGTTGAATTAGTTATTGAAGTCTTACGAAATAAATATAGCTCATTTATTTCTCTTTATATATTTTTTTTTCTTTTTTTCTTTGCTAAGTTTTCTTTGTCTTTTTATCAATTATGAAGGAAAGTTATGGCATTTGGAGGGGGTATATAGAGTAATATAATTTACAAAAAACTTGATTACTAAGTATGTAATTTATCAAATTTTCGATCTCAGGTTTGTATAGATGAAAAAGAGCTTCTTCTTTTTTTGAATAAAAATAATAATACAGATATTACGATATATTTTTTATGTAACTATTATTTATGTATATAACTAATAGATATGTATCCATAAAACTTGTTAAAATTATTCTACATCTATTTTTGTCTATTTAAATTAGAAATGATGAAATAATTCATTTCATTTAGTTAATCTAAGCTAAACTCATTTATGAAGAAAATATATAAGGAACGAATTAAATTCACCAATTTAATTTTATAAACATTTAGGTTTTATTCTACTAATACTTAAATATTGAAATTAACGCAACTAATTTTTATAATTAAATCTCTTAAATTTAGTTTTTCATAAAGTTTTAAGAATATATTTTAAATTTTCTTACAATTATTTTTTGAAATATAATTTAACTTTTAAAAAATATATTATTTTATGGATGAAATAAATATTCAATCGTGAAAAAAAATGGTTAATGGGTGGATTCAATGAAACTTTTATTAAAATAATTCGGGAAAAAAAATTAATGAATCCAAATTTATTGATAACTATTTTTATTTAATTGCTTATAATTTAAAATAAAAATTACCTTATTTATTTGGTTCGTCTCCCGTAATTTATTAATTATATATGTTTCATGAGGGAATAGTAAAATTGCTGTTTTCACTAATTTTTAGTATTCATAAAGTAAAAACCAACCATACTGCAATAATAGAATTTGCAGTGTGCCTTATATGTTCTGACAATTTACATGATGAAGTAGGTGAAACTATTATTTCACCTATTTATTTCTGCCTCTACCTTCTGATGAAGAAATGAAGGATAAGTCATAATTTGATTGAGGATATATGAAGAAAACAAAAAGAAACAAAAAAAAAATGAGATAATAACAAAGATTTATATGGCATTCATAGTTAATTATAGATACGATAATTAAAAGAAAGATGATGAACTCTTTTATTAAAATATTCAATTGTGTTATTTCTTTATTATTAGTTTTGTTTATAATGGAATATTCTTTTAAATTTATAACTTTTATTAAAATATAGGTTTGCATAATTTATTTTCTGTATCAAATATTATCATTTACTTTTTTATTCATAATTATTTTGTCTTATTTACTTTTTTTAGTCTTATTTATTTACCCAGCAGCAAATTTGTTTTAGATAGGATATTTATTCTAACATGATTCTAATAATATTTTCTAAGGTTTAAATATATATATATATATATATATATATATATTTATTTATTAATATTTGTATCATGATATTTAATTCGATTTTCGTTAACAAGACTATATATATAGGTTAGTATTATATATTATGTTAATTATATTTTTAGTTCTTACATTTTGATTTTAAATTAGAGTTTGTTTATGTTTTAAACGATAAAAAAAATTGATCTTCAAACTTTTGAAGTAAATAAATACATTTATTTTAATTAAATGATGTTTAAATTTTGTTTTTCATGTGTCCAATAATCTTTTAGTAGCGTTTGAATTGTTTATGTTTAAATGTAATTTGAAATATTTTTTAATACATGAAAACTTAAAATGAATTTTAATTTTACATATAAATTTAAAAACTATAAACATATTTAATTGATATATTTATTACTTCACAATTTTTAGATTTTTAAAGATAAAATCCTCTATTGGATAAGCTGGATGTTACTATATATCACGGATTAAATATATTTTTTCTCTTAACATTCATTGAAAACATTCATTGAAATTAGTCATTTGTTGTAAACTTTGGCTCACTTCTTTAAACATATTTAACTCATTTAATACTTCACGATCTTTAAATTTTTAAATACATAAGAATTACTTCACTATCTTTAGATTTTTAAATACATAAGAGTCTATTAAATAAGTTGTGATTAATTAAATATGTTTTTGATTTTTTAATTTTCAGTAAAAATTAGATATTATCTAAAGTCAACTGAGCTAAAGTAATGATAAGTTATTAGCTTGATTTTAGTTTCTATCATGGATGCTGTCACAGGTGAATCTACCTCTACCTGCTAAATAAAGGTAAAGTATAGGGTCGTTAATTTTGTGCACATTATTTGTGGTTGTTAGAGATTGGATTTTGTGTACCATCTCAAATATTAAGAGTTTATAATTTTTCAATTAAAAAATGTGGCATCTACCCTTGACTTTATTTATGGTTACCACCATTTGTTAGTTAGTGAGTTTGATCCCTGCACACAGTAATCAACAGTAGATTAAAAGCCAAAAAAAACATCAATAATTATCGCTCAACTAATAATATCTTGCAGATGAACTCTATAGGTTGAACTGTCAAATGTCAATTAATTAATTAATTATTATATCATACTGTAAGTATACAAGTAGGTGTGTTGTTATTGCAAAACATTTAATTAGTAAAACTAAATCTCAATTAATTAGTGTCAGACCTGGAAAATCACACACTAATCAAATTAACAAGTATTTACAATAACTCTACGCAAAAGTCAAACATTCTTATTTCAATGATTTAATTTTTATGTTTGAATTTTTACACCAAATTCCGGATATATACTTCATTTTTATGAAATCAAATTATGTTTAATTTAGCTTTTCAATAACTTGTTTATCCTTTTTTTTTCTTTGTTTAATAACATCTGAGCTTTTTCTAAGAAAAATACCAAAACATACCCATGAATCAGAATCGAATTTATATAAAATAGCAGAACATTATTTTAAATATAAAATCTCAAGTTAATAAATTTATAATCTTCTTATTTATATATCATGAAGTATATTAATTAATAATGAAAACATAAAATTTGAGATGTAGAGAACTTTGAGGGTCACATCATTGAAACCACTGCACTAGCTATGAAGTTGACTTCCTATCTTTGCTCCAATTCTATACTCATCATCATTGCATTTTTCAAGTACAAGATAAATTACTACTTAAATCTATTCGATACTATATAAATTTTTTAATACACTTAACCTAAGCTAAATTAATCTTATAAACATATAAAATTATCATTTGCATATAATTTTTTATATATTTTGTTTCTCTTTTATCTCTCTTTCACTATATGTTAAACAACATTTGTTGAATTTTCAATTCAATGTTATATTTCTATTGTCTTTAGAATTAGCTATTAGTTTCTCATTCATTCTACGTACTTCAGTATCTCTTATATATCATGTTATTGGATCTAAAAGAGGAGACAAAAATTATAATATTAATTTTAAATTTAATTATATTTTTAATCTTTGAATTATGGAATCTCTCAAATTAAAAAAAAAACTAGTTCCGAAATATTTAATCAATTTGAAGAACAGAAATGAGTTTTAAAGGAATTATATATTTCAAGATTTAGGGTTTATAAAGTATACGTTGTGGAGTTTAAAACTTTGTTTTGTTCCTCAAATATATTGTTCGAGATTAAAATCATAACTTTTTTCCAATTTCGAGAGAATAATTTCTTTTTAAATTTTTGGAATATGAACATAAATAATTATTCTAAATTTTATAGATTAAAAACCTAATTAAATCTTAATGGTATCCGTCCTGTAATATTTAATATAAGAGTTAATTTATAAATGAGTGTATCCAAAGTAGTATTAAGTAAATAATATATTTAACCAATTTTAACACACGTCATTACCACTTACCAGTTAGAATCTCACCACAAAAACACAGATTATGTCTGCTAATAGTAATGTATATGAAGCTGTGAAACCAAACAAGCCATTCATCAACAATCATCAAAGATCAATTAAACAAGAAATGAAGAAAAAGCATAAATTTTCTCGATACAAATTTTAACAGTTTCTGGTATTTAAATATATTTCAGCATTTCCTTTTAACATTACAGAAACATAAAACTCTTATAGAAGAAGGAAATCTTCTGCTGTCAACTTTTATAAATACCTATATATATATATATATTGTATGTATTGCTACATATATATTTTCTTGTGCTTTTCAGAAACCAGAAATGTGAACTGGCTTGAATTATTCATTCCATGCAAATATATATAATATGGTATTAAAAATGCAGCATAAGAGGTTAACTTCAAGCGTGAGGCTTGGTTTTTCCTTGATCATTCCGTGGATTAGCACCATATTCTTTGTAGTCATCAGTGTCAAGCTTCAAAACCCTTCTTCCCTTCATCTCAAAAGAAACCTTCAACAATAAAAAGGTATTTAATTAATAATTTGAGTAATGTTAATTAGGCTCACATATTTCCAAATACAATGATTTCATTTTAGTTTAACTTAATTCTACAAAATCAACTTATAAAACGATATTTACACCTATTTATATACGGTAAATCTGTCTTATTTTCGGTATTAGTCTTTTTTTTTTATCTCTCTAATCGGTGTTCATTGTATATGCACTGATTAAAAGATGGTTAAACTTGTGATTATTGATTGATTAAGCAATAGTAAAGCACAATTACGTACTTTGTAAGGAATAAATGAATTGTTAATCTGATATTTAAAAATTTGTTTGCATGTGATGAATACTTTACCTTGTTGGTTGGTGATTTTACCACATCCACTCTCATCCTCAAGCTGTTTACTCTAGCTGCAAGAAATTCACAGAAAATGAATACTTGGTTGAATAATTAATTAGTTGTGATTTATTCTGACAGCATATATAATATAATATATGTTTGTGCAGAAGATGCTTACCTGGAGACAGTTCAACAAAGAGCAAAAGGAAGATGACAACAGAGAATCTGAGCTTAGGATCCATAAAGTTGTAGGAAGAGTTTGAACTTTGAAGATGACAGAAAATGAGAGAATACGGATCTTTTTTTATATGAGAAAGTGAATGAGAATTGATGAATGAACCCTTTTTTCTTTTGAAGGGAGAGAGAGGGAGGTTAGAATGGGAAAATTGGCCTTGTAAGTTGAAACTAAAGTAAAAAAAAAAAAAGTAATCTCAGGATACATGTGGATTGTGGACTTTCATGTGGGTAAAGTCAACTTTATTCACTGTCTCTTAACTTTATAGTTTTATGGAACTTAATTAACTTGTTTTCATCAAATTGGTTTTAAACAATTACTATGTGTATTTAATTTCATTTTAACTATTTTTTGAGATCATGTAAAGTGAACCTAAAGGAAGTAAAAATATCTCTATACATGTCTTTTGATGATTTTCTGCATCAATGATGAGGTTACTATCAGGTAATTTTAGAAGGGGTTTCATCATGGAGATACAACACATCTGAGTACATTTATACAAGAAATTGATATTACTCTCAACTTAAAATATTAAGACGATGATGGGCCTTCATCTTTATATAGTATTCAACTTTCTTATTTTTACTCAATGAAAAACTTTGACTTACACTTAGATTTTTAACCGCTACTATGTGAAACTTTCGCACATTTTCCAATTTGATATAAAAATAACGATATACATAAATTGTAAATGCAAGTCCAAACATTAGTTAGAAATTCAACATTACTTTTTATATACATGCTTGTTGGTTATTGATTTTTTTTAGGATAATAATATTTTGACTCACTCTTTTTTATTGATTCTTAACCCACCATTCCAATCACCCTCAAATTATCACATCACACTACTAAAAAAAATAAAAAAAAAATAATTAAAAGATAATTGAAATGGTAAGTTAAAAATGGACCAAAAATATTTTTTTGAATAGGAAAAATATTCATTCTACATGCCAAAAGTAACTCACAAATTAGCACTTTACATGTGTGTTGCACTAGCTACCTCTGCTTGGCTTTTCTCGGCTCATATTGACCCTTCTATTGTGTACTCAATCAGTATAGATTAATAAACAATCTTGTCCAATCTAAATCTTTGTTATTGATAAGAAGTAATCTCATTCAACATTGTCAACCTTTTGCTTATACATTATCATGATGTGTAATTTTCATGCTGGTTTTTCTTTTCCAGCTGTGTCATTGTAAGAATATTATTTACTTTAATTTTTTTAAGATTAAATAGAAAAAAACAGAGAATAGGTACAACATATTGTTTCTGGGCAACAAAAGAATATTTCATCAGAACAGAAAATTGTAGTTCAATCTCAGCCTATATTGTTCGGATATGGATACGGATACAGACACGGATATAGAGATACGGCTAAATTGAAAAAACATAGGACACGGAACACGATATGTATATACATGTTAAGTTTGAAACTGTCAATTAACACAAAAATGAATTCAATCTATCTATCTAATATCTAATATGCAAAAAGTAGTGATAGAATCAGATTTATTCCTTATTTTAATAATAAAAATCATGCCAAAAATAAAAAATATCTTTCAAATTGAACATATTGTATCCTACAAATATCGTATAAGTATCGGGTATCCGATACATATGAAACACGTCATTTATAAGGCATGTCGGAGCATCATCTCAGCATGTACAAACAATGGAAACCATCAATTTTACAAACTAATCATGCTACATGAGAAAAATAAAACGAATGATAAATTTTAACATGCTTATTAATTTGTAGAGAATATTTCTGCTAAAGTCAATATGACGAATGATTTGAAGGTCGAAATGAGGTGGCACGCACTAAATAGTACCCACAGACACTATACCACAACGGCTAATATTGGAATTGGAGATATCAATATATCTAAATAGACACGTCCCAG
>Ga0214545_1001418_pt1 | contig 44626 bp, 49 predicted proteins | sample CNSS4metaG_FD_160064 | JGI IMG/M metagenome (GOLD analysis project Ga0214545, IMG submission 160064) | Root nodule microbial communities from cowpea collected in UCLA plant growth center, Los Angeles, California, USA - CNSS4 | ecosystem: Host-associated > Plants > Roots > Nodule | place: USA... | reverse complement strand
CTTGGTTGATGGGAGCAGTTGGGCGAGGTTCTCAGGGTCAACAAGCGAATGGTGATTCCGCTGCTTAGCCATCCGGGCTGGAGTCTTCCTTGTGTTTATTTAGGGCCAAGGCCCATGTATTTCTTTCCGTATTTCTACGCTACATTCTACGTTGTATTCGTATTCAACTATCCTTCTTTTGTTGGCATCGTGGTGTGCCTAGTTTTGTAGGGGTTGTGTTAGGGACCCCAAGACTACTCTGCAGTACTATTATCGCGTGACGTTTCCTTTAATTCCGATTAATAATTAAATGGGACGTTACAATCGAGATATAGTTCTCCATCAAATATAATAATCTAACAAAATAAATACACAAAAATCTATGATAATAAGTTTGTTAATGTTCTCTCAATATACATATATGTTGTTTCAAGTTATCAGATTATACTGTAAGAAAAGTCGAAATTTTCTATATTCAAAATTCATAAAAAGCACTCAAAATCATTGAATATTTTTTTCCCCACGACTTTCCCCAAATTGAAATTTTTGGGGAATATGCTCATAAGAAATGTTTCCCAAAGATTTTAATATATGAAAGTAATTTCCGTCAAATATTTTTTTTTTTTGAAAAATGTCACAATTCTTAGTAGGTAATTTCTTAAAGTTTTTTTTATTTTCCAAAACGTCAAAGCCTTTCCCAAATATATTTCCTATAGATTTTAAATTCCCATGTCCACTTCCAAAAAAAAAACTTGTGACAAATATACATATTTTAAATTAAATAATCAAATATTAATTTTTCATATGTTATCATGAAATTTGTGAATTAAAAATATTTAATGTACTATACTAGGCGGACATAGTTAATATGAACAAATACCCGGACCTAGTCACCAACCTATAATCCTATTTTGAATAAATTGCTGGTTAACTATATAGGAAAACGAACATGACGGTTAAAGATGCTACTTTAAGCATGTCACATATAAGTAAGGGTTGCTTACTCCAAACTTAGGAAATAATAGCTAAACTCCCAAAATCATGTCATAAGCCATGATCAGGTCCATACGAACCCAAAGGAGGTCGAACAAATCCAATAAAGGCCCAACCCATAAGCTAGGTAATCTATGAATAATATTCTATAAATATATGTGGACCCCAACAATCAAAAGTAAGCAATTCATGAATACACTGAGATTTGACTCTTGAGAGTTCTCGCGAATTTGATCGTTGGAGTCCTTTTCTGCAGGTAAACTCCAACATGTTCAATTCGGCAATAGGACATGGAGACATACCCAGCCCAGCAAAATTGAAGAGTATCCATCCTGGAAAATCGAGGATTGGGTAAGATATGATTTATGCTCCTTGATATTTTACTATTATTTCCGTAGGAACATTTAAATAACGAATTTAATGCAAAATATTTTTTTCTAAAATTCAAATGATGCTGTCAATACTTTTTTATAATTAAAAACATATACATGTAATAAAAAAAATTAAATAAGCCAAAAATTTAAAAAAATATACCATAACAATAATTAGTAATTTTAACTAATAATATATTTCATTATCTAATAGATTTTTTTTAATGCAAACTAGGAAACTTTCTAAAACTGTCCAAAATAATATATAAAAAATATATAAATTTAAATATAAAGTTATTCAATATTTTAAATGTATATATGAAATTATCCTAGAAGTATCCATATCCAACGTCGCAGCCGAGAAAGATAATTTGTTTTTTTTTTTATCAAGAATAGTATGTTAAAAAATAGGACAATCGGTTTGTCCCAACCTTTTTACAATCCATATTTAGAGAAGTTGATATATTGACATTGCTTCCCTAATCTACCTCCAAATCTGGATTACATAAATCTTTGCAAATGGTTTAACATTGATATGTGTGTAACCTTACAATCGATTCAAGAGTACATTGAATCCTATACTTTATAGTCTTTGTTTGTCTTGCATGTGCTTGCAGGGTGCCTTTGGCATATTACTTGTATTGAATCCCTATTCATGCGTAACACCTTCACATAATTTATGCATGTCTTTGGTAAGAACTTGTTGATCCTTTGTTCTCCTTGTTGCCTCCCCTTAACTTTCCTCCTTATTGGACCCATCACTGGTTTCTTCTTGTTTCTGTTGTTGTTGTCTAAATTCCGACCTGAATTGATATAGCTTATCATTTTCGTTTTCCTTCACTTAATGATCTTTTTATCCTCCTGTTCCTGCAATTTACACCAAAACACATTCACCAAACAATATTCTAGCATTTTCGAGCTCCTCCAATCCGTTGTTGTTCTATTTGGTAACTAAATTTATGCAAGATAATGGTGTAGGTAGGAAGCTGAATATGAGCAAATAGCATTGGCGTATGAATATTACTCTTTTCTATACCATTTTCTGAAGTAAAAATGCTAAGTGTATGAATTGCTAACCTTTGGCGTCTCTGTTGTGTTTTGGTGTTGTTTGTTAGGTCCCCGCGTTCATTGTGTTTTCGCATCTTGCTAGACTCTCCCTTCTGCACTTTTTCTTTCATTTTGAAGCTTCGTGGATCAACTTCTGCTGTGTTAATCAACATCATATATTCATCTTCACTTTCGATCTCTTCCTTTACCTCCAACCCCTTCCCTTTGTCTTTATTTGTATTCCTCTTTGATTCTTTTTCTTCCCGTTGTTCATCACCTTCGTCGCTTTCCTCGCAACCAGAATGCCCTACGTCAGTTCTCTCTCTGCTTCCTGTATTTTTCTCCTCTGCTGATTGTTTTCGGCTTGCTTTATTTTGGGTCATAATTTCTGTTGGTCCTGGCTCCATTCTATTTGCCACGTTGATCCCACACTTAGTACTGTATTGGGCTTCGCTGCCAACACAAATTTCATCGGATCCATGATAACACTTATAATTAACAGAAGTTACTTCCATGGAACGTCCACAATCCATATTATTGGAAGGTAAATGATCCAATATATCAGTAGGGTAGTTAAAAATCTCACCATGCTCACATTTTTTAGGACTAGTCTTGTCCTTGATGCTCTCGTAGTACTCTTTGAAAGCCACATCGAAGCTCACTTCTTCATGCAACTTCACATGCCACAAGCTCAAGTCCTTGATGGTGCGAGACATGGCTTCACCATGACCAAGGAGCTTTACATTGTATCCCTTACTAAGAATGACCCATCCCTTAGGGTCTTGTTTGAGGAAGAGCAACCTCTTTATCTCTCTTGTTGCAAAGTCTTGCACCCCTTCATCTCCACGCTTCATTATTTGTTGCTTCCTACTTGCAAGCAAGCTATCAATGGCAATCCAAAAGCGTGGCACAATCTTAGGGTCTTCCCTTCCCAGTTGGTATGAGTCTACTGTGATGTCTATTTGCAAGCTTATTGTCTCAACATCTCTCTTCAATTTCTCTATGACAGTCGTGAATTCTTGTATCCACATAGTGTCTGTTCCCCGTAGATGAAGAGATAACCATCCTCCTCAATCTGAATTTTCAACATTATATTATACATGTATTAAAATTATTAACAGCTATGTTCTTTAGTAAGAAAGAATCTCGCAAGGTAAAATTAAAAAATTCTTCCTTCCATTTTCTCTTCACTGGAAGTTTCATCTGTATTCTCTTACGAACCTTTCGTCACACTCTTTATTTAGTAGGGCGCTTGCATTTTATTGACCGAAACTCTTAGAAAAAAATAGTAAAAAATAATGCATATTTTATACTAGTGTGTTAGTATAAAATATTTCAATTTCAATTTCAATTTCTTTCTATCGGTATATGAAGCATTCGGTCTTCCAAGACCGAATTATTGTGTGGTTATACAGCTTGGCACACGGACGGACCGAAATAAAAAAGTTGTGAATTAAAACCAAACAATCTCGGATAGTAACGTAAAAACAGTATAGAAGCTCAACAACCATAAAAAAGAATGAACATAAGGTAATTAACGCAAAACATGGTTAAAGTATGCTTGGATAGAGATTAATACATGAATTGTACCTTACCAGCATGCAATCCTATAAATATAGGTAGTAATGGGAAGAGGTGAGTTCTTGAGAATCCAAAGCATTTATCTAACCATAATTAATACTGACTTGACGTCGGAGAACCTTTACAGGTACCCCACATCCCTCAAGTTGTCAGATCCAAGTCATGGACAACAGGAGTATATTGGACAAATCTTGTTTTTGGAAAAATACTTTGACGCCCATCGTGGATCGTGGGCTGATGACAACTGTATCAGACCACATGGTTGGGACAACGAACATGGTCGAATTGGAAATTTTAGGGTTTTTGAAGATATGAGATATATGTGATATGTTATACGGAGAAACATCTTTTTATATTTTATTGATATATCCTATATATAGAGCAAAATATAACAAAATATCAAGTATAAAATATTTAGAATATCTCACTCCTAATCTAAAATAATAACTAATTTCTAAAACTGAAACATATCTCTAAAACTGAAATATTTTCTAAAAACTAATTTAAATAAAAAAAGATATTAAGTAATATTCTCAACATTCCTCCTTGCTTAATATCTGTTTATTTAAATTTGGTTAAATCATTCCATAGGTTCCCATGTTTATAGCGAAATCTTAAATAGGTCCCCATTTTCATTTGACTCAATTGAGTCCTATTTTTGAGAATTCATTGCAATCAGTTCCTTTCCGTTAGTTGTAAAGTGTTAATTATATACCACGTGTCAGCACATGGTTTTTTCGATTTTTTTTTTGATTTTTTTGATTTTCTTTTTAATTTTAAAATTTTTTTATAATTTTAAAAAAAAAAATTTATAATTTAAAAAAAAAAAAAAATTGTCATGTGTCAATTTGACATTGTACCACGTGGCAGAGACGATGTGATGTGACAGTGACAGTGCCACGTGTCACTATTGGATGTGAAAAGTCTCAATGTAGTCCCTGTATTTGTTATTTTGTCTCAATTTGGTCCTAATTTTTTTAAAACCAAATCAATTTCATCTCTATATCAAATTTAATTTTTATATAAATTTTACAATGATATTTTTATTATAGTTGATATTTTTAACAAAATTAAGTTTATTTAAATATATTTTTTGCACTAATATTTATTTAATTTTTTAAAAATGTTTATATATCTATAATTTATAGACAAATGTTAGAATTTATATTTAAAATTTTATATTTGAATTTATAAAGTTTTTATTTTTAAAGCAACTCTAACATTTATCTATAAATTATAGATATATAAATATTTAAAAAAAATTAAATAAATATCAGTGCAAAATATATATTTAAATAAACTCAATTTTGTTAAAAATATCAACTATAATAAAAATATCATTGTAAAATTTATATAAAAATTAAATTTGATACAGGGATGAAATTGATTCAACTTTAAAAAATTTGGAACCAAACTGAGACAAAATAACAAATACAGGGACTACATTGAGACTTTTCACATCCAACAGTGACATGTGGCACTGCCACTGCCACATCACATTGTCTCTTCCACGTGGCACAATGTCAGATTGACATGTGGCAATTTTAATTTTTTTTTTAAATTATAAAAAAAATTAAAAATTAAAAAAAAATCAAAAAAATCAAAAAAACCACGTGTTGACACGTGGCACATAATTAACATCATTACTGTATAACTAACGGAAAGGAACTGATTGCAATGAATTTTCAAAAATAGGGACTCAATTGAGTCAAATGAAAATAGGGGGACCTACTTGAGATTTCGCTACAAAAATGGGGACATCTGTAATGATTCTTTAAATTTTATATCTTCAGATTTGATTCTCCATCTTTTGATGCTTGATTTTCTCCTCTTTTTGTGCTTGCAATATTTGTTTTTCCCTTTCTTCCATGGCATCACATCTTTCTTCAGTTTGGCATCATCCTTCATATTTCTTCTTATATCAGCATCATCTTCTTTTTCTTTGTCCGGTGTGGATTTCATTGCACTGGCATTGGACCTTTTATGAATATTAGAATGTGAACCTCCATCTACTTTCTTCACTTGGACATCTACTTTCTTCCAGAGATATTTATCTTCTGATTTTGATCCTTCTTTCATACTCACTTTATTTGTAACAAATTCCTTCTTCATAAAATCCAGTGCAAATCTTTTGTCTTTCATGTGAACTTTGAATACCTCTATGTTTTTAGTATTTTTGATCACACATACTTTATTTTCAAAGGAGACCTTTTAACCTTTCTTTAACAATTGAGCAACACTTAACAAATTATGGGTAATCTCAGGAACATATAAGACATCAAAAATTAATTTGATACCTGAATGAGTTTTAATTGAAATTGTTCCTGAACTTTTCATAGCAAGTTGTTCTCCATTCTCAATTCTTACCTTAGAAATATTTGATTTATTGAGCTCCTTGAAAATTTCTCTATCGTGAGTTATGTGGTTTATGCAACCACTATCTATAATCCAATCTTTTGTAGATTCGTTGGTGGTGACTTGTAAGAAGTAGATCCTCCTCTGATTTATCCTCATTTGATTTATTCTCCACAATCTGAACATCTTATTGAGAATCTTTAGATTTGCATACCTTTTCCACATGTCCCAATTGACCGCATTTGTGACATTTGACATCCGGCCTCCACCAACACCAGTTGGGTTGATGACCTTTTCTCTTGCAATGGGGACAAGATGGAAAAACATGTGTTGTTGTATTTTCTCCTTCTATTTTTCTTAACTATGAGAGCATTCTCTTTAGTATAATTTAAATTACCTTCAACTGCCTCATGATCTTGTCTCATCAATCTTTGTTGTTCTTGTGCTTGCAAGGCATGTATCACCTCTGTAAAGGTAATTGTAGACAAATCTTTTGTATTTTCTAAGGAAGCAATAGATGCCTCATATCTTTCCGGCACCGTCACCAGAATTTTCTCAACGAGTCTGGAATCTGGAAACTCCTTTCCCAACAATTTTATCTTGTTGGCAATACCCAACAATTTGTTTGAGTATTCTTTAATCGTTTCCGACTCTTTCATTCTTTGCATCTTGAACTCCCTTATCAAATTCAAAACTTTCATGCCTCGAATCTTCTCGTTCCCTTCATATTCTGCTTTCAAGTATTCCCAAATTTCTTTAGGAGACTTTAGAGTCATGATCCTGGTCATAATCATTTGTGAAACACCTACGAACAAGCATGATTTTGCCTTTGCCTTTCTCGTTTTCTTTTCTTTATGCGCTTTCATTTGAGCCATGGTGGGATTTTCAGACAAGGGAACATCATCTTCCTCCATAATTTCCCATAGATCTAGCCACTCTAGATATGTTTGCATCCTTACCGCCCATAGATCATAGCTTTCACCATCAAAGAGTGGAATAGCGACGTGTGACATATTTCCTTCCACTCTATCGGCAGTAAAAACAATGGCTCTTGATACCAATTGTTGGGATTTTTAGGGCTTTTGAAGATATGAGATATATGAGAGATATATGAGATATATGTGATATGTTATACGGAGAAACATCTTTTTGTATTTTATTGATATACCCTATATATAAAGCAAAATATCAAGTATAAAATATTTAGAATATCTCACTCCTAATCTAAAATAATAACTAATTTCTAAAACTGAAACATATCTCTAAAACTGAAATATTTTCTAAAAACTAATTTAAATAGAAAAAGATATTAAGTAATATTCTCAAAAGGTCGAATCAAAAAGACAAGGGCCACACAAAAAAGGAGCAGGAGAATATGGAGAACAACTAGACATGATCCGAGAGCTAAGAAAGGAATTTGAATCCTTGAAGAGAAAAACACTTATGAAATTTGAATTCTTGCCACGAAGTCCTAAGTGCAACCGCTACATCCCTTTTAATGTAGATCGGGCCCGTATTCTGGAAAAAGCCATAAACGCGAATCTATTCTTGCCAATGAGATGTGTTCCTTCCACCGCAAAATACGGATCAAAGCAGGCATTGTCAATACCACCAATAATTTGGTCACACGATGGAAGAGTGTCAAGCGTTGAAGACTGGTGTAGGCATGACACTTGAGACTGTTTGCTAAGAAAATTCTCGTTAAGGAGGACCCATTAAATGGATGGGAAAAACTCACGCACACTAAAAGAATATGTAACATAACTTACTGTGGTGTTTTTCATTGATGGAAAATGGACTATTATATAACCACTTACAAACCAAATATTAACAAACCAAACTAAATCTTAATCTAATCTAATATGTCATATTAACAAACTAAATCTTAGATACTCTAATTGACAAAAATAACAACTAACTTAAATCTAATTCATAAAATATAAAATACCTTATCACTTTGTTAAATAAAAATAACTCCATAATCTAAAACGTAATGTAAAGATTATCTAACAAAATTGAAGATTATCTAACAAAATTAAATATTATCCAACAAAACTCCCCCATAAGCTTTAAATTTTTCCTTCTCTCATCCCGAACAATCTTCTAATCTCCATAACCGACTTGCTTTTCTCTTTGACCGACTTCATCTTAACCTTAGTTGACTTACCCTTTGTTGTGTTCTTTATCCTCTGTGGCCGACTTGTCATTAACCAGGTTCTTTTGAATAGGTCGAGCTTTCTTTAAGAGATTGAACAATTTCCATGCCTTCTTCACACTGAATTCATCATCCATTCCAATTCGCCACTTCTCATCTTGGACCTCTAGTACAACTCTCAGATCATTCTCGGCACGCAACTGCTCTTGCAAATTTAACACTTCTTGTTCAAAATTCGAGTTATACACACTCCACGTTGAGCTATCCGACTACCTAGGTTCCCTGCTAAGCTTTTTGACATGTTCATTTGCTCTCCCAAATGATATGGGCACTCCACTTGCACCACCGACTTAATCAATCAATTCAGACTTCTCATCGACCTAACTAAGTTGGCCTCGTGCCCCACCGAGCTTTCCACATGCTCCATGGAGCTACCTGAGTTGGCCTAATGCTCCACGGAGCTCTCTAATTCCCTCTTTGGGCTATCTGAGATCTTCACACTCTCTGCCAAGCTTTCCGAGCTATTTACACGTCTTGATGATCTCTCCATGCTATTGGACTGATTTATGACACTCAACCTTCTTGTCGACTTCTCCACTTGTTTGTGCTCGTCCCCCGAGCTACATCCCATCATCAACAACATTGTTTCTTCTTCAACTTCTTCAGCAAGATTGGTTATATTTTCACTTTCATTTTCAGATCGCACTGCTTTAATTTGCTTACCGGTCTCTTTCTCCACCATACTGTTTTGAACAGATCCTGCACCGCCTTCACTTTCCACATGTTTCAAACACCTTTTTTGCAACATGGTCAACTTCAATTTGTACATCCAATTTTTCTTCATTTCTACCCAGGATGCTAGCTGACCGTGCTTGTCCTTTAAGTACAATACCCGGTTCTTTATCAGAATCGAGTTTCCTTTCTCCACTATCTGACCTATGCTTAAAATATTACTCTTTAGCTCAGGAACATAGTAGACATTCCTAATTTCTCCAACGTCCATCCTTTTGTATGTGCCAGATTGTACCATGCCTTTTTATCACCATCTTGAAATCATCTCCACATGACATTAATCCATCCTCCACCTTGGTGAGTTCGTTGAAGGAACTCTCATCTCCACACATGTGATTGCTCGCTCTAGTATCCAAATACCAGACCGAGTTGTTTAAACATCCCAGACTAACCTTGTCACCTGATCTCCTTTCCCCCACACATCCTGAATGCAACTCGGCATCTAATCTACTGCTCCTAAGTTCGACATCCGAGTTTTGCATCATCATTAAAATCTCTATCTCTTCCTCCTCGTCCTCCTCTATGAGAAGATTTTCTCTTTTTTTTTTCAGTTTGACAAAACTTTGCTATATGACCATCCTTGCCACAGTTGTAACAGCTTGCCAATCTGCATTCTCCTGCGTAGTGGTCATACTTGTCACACTTGAACCATTCCACTTATGACTTAGACTGACCTCCTCGGCCTCCTCCTTGACCAGGCCACGCCAATTCTATAGCCTGGTCTGATCTGTGTCGTCTTCAACATCATGTCGGCCACGCCCACCTTGTCCTCTGCCTCCATAACCTCGGCTCTAAGTGTTTCGAGTTCCATCCAAATCAAGTTATGCTTGTAGTGCTTGATCACACGATTCGTGCTTCTTCCCCCTCCTTTGTTCATGAGCCTCTAATGACCCGACAAGTTCTTCCACTAAGAGAACTGACAGGTCCTTTAACTCCTCGATGGCACATACAATGCTTTTGAAATCATTTGTCAATGATCTCAAGATTTTCTCCATAACCCGGCTTCCCGGCATTTGCTCTCTATTCTTTCCGAGTTGGTTGGCCACCTTCTCTACCTGAGTTATGTAGTCGGTTACCTGCTCTTTATCTTCCATCTTCAGGCCTTCAAACTCTCCTCTCGATGCTTGAAGTTGGACTTGTCTGACCCGGTCATTCCCTCTGCATGCAACCTCTAGAATATCCCATGCTTCCTTTGAAGATGCAATGTTTGCAATCTTCTTGAAGCCTGACTCGTCCACAACATTGTACAAAAAATACAAAGCTGACTTGCGTATCACTCATGTCTTCTTCAGCGCAGTAATTTGGACCACCGTCTGATTTGCGTCCTCCATAGGTTCTTGATACCCGGTCTGCACTATATCCCAAATGTCTTGGGATCCTAGAAGGGTCTTCATCTGTATACACTAATTTTCATGATTTGTTTTCTTCAACAATTGTGGCATTGTCATACCATTAAGAACTTTTGTCATCTCTCTATTTTTTTTCAAGGCATTCAAGCGCACACTTATTTTTTTCACCCTGTTTCAATCTCTCTCTCTCTCTCTCTCTCTCTCTCTCTCCTTTTTTCACTCAGAGCATAGAGCTCTGATACCACTTTGTTGGAAAAAACTCACGCACACTAAAAGAATATGCAATGTAACTCACTGTAGTGTTTTTCATTGATGGAGAATGGATTATTATATAACCACTTACAAACCAAATATTAACAAATCAAACTAAATCTTAATCTAATCTACTATGCCATATTAACAAACTAAATCTTAGATACTCTAATTGACTAAAATAACAACTAACTTAAATCTAATTCATCAAATATAAAATACCTTATCACTTTGCTAAATAAAAACAACTCTGTAATCTAAAACGTAATCTAAAGATTATCTAACATAAATGACCATGAGCGTTCACAGGAAAGAAAAGACCAAGTGTGGCAGGACTCGAGTCGCCTAGAGCCAAGCCTTGACTAGGACACTCACATCCTATGTAGGGAATGATTAATGTTATCTTTGATGGAGGCTCATCTAGGGCCGCTAGAAAGAAACACATGTGGACTGTCAAGAATTCATATGCAGTCAACACGACGAAGCGGAGGATGCCCGAGATATCATTCACTAACACGGACTTTCATGTCGTTGACACCAGCGAAGACAACCTGATAGTCAACATGGTGGAGGTATCTGACTTTGTTGTTAAGAAAACCCTAGTAAATAAGGGAAACTCCATATACATATTGTATTTAAATACTTTTCGATTAATTGGTCTTCCATAACATTCTTTCCATCACCATTTGATTAGATAGAAGACTTTTTGGGAGAAAGGTTGGCCATACATGGGTAAATAGACCGGAACAAGAGGTTTAGAGGATTGCACAATAAGGTATCGAAGGTCAGATTCCCTATAATTGATGCTAGTAGGTCGTACAACATCCTCTTCGAACGATCTTCTTTAACCAATTGGGAGCTATCATATCCATTAGTCATCTTACAATGAAGTTTTGCAATGACAAGGGAGAAGTTGTCATGGTTTGAAGGGACTAGAAAGCAACATGAGATTTCTATGCGGCTCGTAGTTGACACCTGCCTACTGATATATGTATAGGAAAATTGAGAACTAGTGGTGGCCATGACGGACTTCAATCCAAGAACCAATGATGACACCCAGATAGAACCCAAGGAAGAACTCACCACCTTTTAAGATGGGAGATGTGGGTAAGAACATAAATTTGGGAGGGAACCTGAAACTAGACGAGGTGTCAATAATGACTAGCCTATTGAGCTAAAACAAGAACCTTTTTGTGTAGACCGCAACCGACATGTCGGGCATCCACCCTTTAGTTATATCACATAAGTTGGATATGTGTTGAGACGCTTGCCCAATATCCCAGAAGAATAGAAGGTTAGGAGAAGAAAGGAGGAAAGCCACAAAAAAGGAGGTGCAAAATTGTTTAAGGAAAATTTATCCAAGAAGTCAAGTAGAGCACATGATTCACAAACAAAGTGCTAGTTAAAAAGAACAGCAAATAGTGGTGAATCCAAGGTAGTCAATATCGAGATCTTACTCAAGATTAGCAAAGAAAATATAAATTGTAAATCAGAAGATCGTAACACGGATTGGAAGATCCTACAAATTTAACATACTAATTTGGTATTTCAATAAGTTAAACAATATGATCCATAACTGATACATTGTTAAATCCTATAGTCAGTTTGATTTTATCAAAAGGTTTTTATAAACTTGGAAAATAGCATAGTTTTTGAAAAGCAGTCAATTCACCCCCCTTTCTTAGTCTTAAAACTCCTTATTGTTATTATAGTTTGGGCTTACTGATGCATGCCATAGTCCTCTATAGGAGAAACACGATATAACCTAATGTACGACACCAATGTCATGTTATTAGTGGAGGTGGGGGACTCGACCCTTAAGAGTAATATGGAGGATCCAAACATCAATGGATGTTGCATGCGCACCAAATTAGACCTGTCGTCAAATAAACTTAACAAAATTTGGTTAAAATGACAAAATCTAGGCATATCTAAATATGGGTGACTAAATTGGTTCAATGTTTCAAAAGTGGACTAATTCCAATTTTCACTGAAAGTTAAGGGACCAAAACATATTTAACCTTATAATTTATTACCTTTAAGTGAGTGGATTGAATCCTAAGGGAACTATTAAACACAAAAAATGAAGACAGAGTAGAAGACATGTTTTTCCTCTACAGAAAAATCAGGAGCATTTTGAGTTCTTATTTTCAGAGTAAAAAATAGAGAAGCATAATGGGATAAACAATGGTGGAATGCATGAGAGACAAGACTATTTGTAGAAGAAAAGATGGGGGAAGGAGCCCAACGTTACAACCTTTCAACCATTGAATCGCTTTGCATCTAAGAACTAAATGTAAGAGATGCTTCACTTAACCTCTAACAGACACAAATCCCTAGACTTTGTACACTGTATAGACTCTTTACCAATTTTACTTAACTTGAGCTTGGGGAGCTAGTAGACTACATGAGACTAAGAGATCAAAAGAAGTGAAATTTCCTTTAAAAAAAAGTAATGAAAACAAAACAATAAAAACACACACTCACACACACATTTGTTGAACAAGACATTAAAATCTACACACCCCGCTTGAGCTTGGGTGGGTTAGTAAACCATCCGGTCTCATAAGATCGGATTATTGTGTGGTTAGTGAACCTTTTTGCATCTACCCCCCTTTATCCGGGAATTTTCCAGAATCGAGTACAGAGAAGTGGGACAAACAACAAGAGTATATTGTGCAAACTATGATCTTATAGGACTATCTCGACCTTGTAAGAACAATATATAATCTTTATCAAAGATACATTTCATCTTTCAAAATAAATACTACCTACGAAGAAGAAGAAGAGGTGGAAGGTATGAAAAGAACATACATTACAAGAAAACTATTAAATAGTGACCAATTTTATGACCAAAAATTATGTTTAGAGACCAATTTGGAAACCAATTTCCTAATCGAAGACTAATTTAGAAACAAATTCTTTTGGTAGACAAAACCTAGGTAGTTAATCTTAATAACCAATTTACATATCAATTCAAAATAAAAACTATTCTAGTTACCAATTTAGACTAATTATAATTTTTTGAAACTATTTTAGTTACCAATAATTTTTAGTTTATAAATTAGTATCTAAATTTTCACTATAGTGATTAATTATTTTTTGTCACTAAAATTGACTATTAATTAAGAATTTTCTTGTAATGATATTATTATATTATTGTTGCAATAATATACTTATTTAATATTTTTACTTACTTTATTTATATCTGTAAAAATTTAACATTATTAATTGAATTTTATACCAATTACATTATGAATATATTTGTAAGTATATTTTTTACACATACACTTAGACATGCAATGATATAAGCAGTTAGAACTTACCAAGTCCGTAATTCTTGGGTGAAGCTTGGTCAGACCAAAACCAATTCCATTGTTGAGTGACTTGAGTGTTATCAGAGGTTCTAAATGAGAATTCATCGATGTCCCACATAGATATAATTTGCTTTGTGTCAATGTTTTCCACCTTACCTACAGGACTTATTAATAAGATCACGGGTTTTCCCCTGTAGTTAAACACCTCTTTCATTAGCTTCATCCCTGTTTCAAAATTGAAATGTTTGACCACATACCTTTGTAATTTAGTTTCTAATGTTTTTCTTTGATGCTCATTCCATTCATCCACAATGGGGATCCACAAAATCTTGAAATCCTCCTTTTTATAACCTTCTACTTCTCTTAGTTTCTCCTTCAATTTCTCGTAAATAGTTTTCAGAAGTTGAGTCTCCTCATAAGCCTCGAAATGAATAACAACACATGCTTCTTCTTAAACTCTTCAATTTTAACCTGTCAAAGTAAAACACAATAATTTCATTAGGAGTTTAATTGCAATACTTTTATACTCTCGTCTAAATATAGTTTCACATGTAACCAACTCACTCACTTTACAATACTTTATACACTCATCTAAGTATAGATTCACATGTAACCAACTTACTGACTTTCATATACATTGAAAGCATGTATTGGATCATTTTTATTGGTTAACAAATATTAACTTTCACGTTCATAGTTCGTAAAAGTTAACTCATTAAATAAAACACTAATGCAAATATTACATTTAACTATGTCATATAGACTACAATATTAAGAAAAACATAATTTATAAAAATGTGACAACATTTTACAATTTTTGGTAAGATATGAACTATGATTCAGATAAAATCCTAGCTTTTATATTTATAGACTTTTAATTCATTTTTATTTATATACTGATTTGTGTCGGCTTTGAGTAGAACCACTCTACAATTTATATTTTATTTTGAGTCGTTTTAGATATGAATTGGCCAACAATAATAGAATCCCTTGAGCCAACGCTATTTTTCGGTAGCTAATGTTTAGTTTTCTTGCAATGAAATAAGATTAATTGAAATTGTAATGCTAATGCTTGTGGTTATTACCTGTTTTAAAGTGAGGCCATTAATAACATTTTGTCTATAATCCATGTTGTTATCATTGGAGATGATGTTTCAAGACATTTACAATATCTTTTCCAGTAATATTAATAATATCCTTACGCCTGTAAAAGTCTTCTATTCTCCCTACAATTATCACACATAATTTTAACATCTTATAAGAGAAAATGAACTTCAACTCAACTTCTTAAAGTTTAGAAACTGAATCAGAAAAAGCACGCATAACTAACCTATCTCTGTGCTACACATTTCCAAATTCTTTGTAAAAGTTCTCAGAATGAGGTCAAGCTTGTTCTCACAGTTTTTCGATAATTCATGTTTGTTAACCCTGAATAAAGAAATACCAATCATTATATTCCGCAGAAAAAAAGAATCGATCAAATCTCAGGCAAATTCCAAATTCAGAAATTTGATGCACTACAAGAATTCAAGGGAATAGCGAGTCAAAAGCGGACGACCGAAGGTGAAAGCCAACGCTCATGAAAGTGTAGCGTCGGTCCAACATCGAAAAAGAAACCCGCGAAATAGCTTCAGTAGCGTCGGCTAGATGTGGATATTAGTTTGATTCGCGTATAACGTCAGCTAGCGCACACAAATAGTTAGAATGATAAATAAAAGACATTTGTTAAAATGTGTAGCCATGTTTCTCTAAAACTATATCTATGATGATTTATAGCTAGCATGCCTTACTTGTAATCCGTGAATTCATTGATTTCACCAGTGCAAGAAACAAAGGTAAAGATGGCCCAGTACACAACAACAGGGATCTCTTGCAAAGTTTCTACCAATGTAGGAACATCCTTAATGTCATGTCCTGCACTAACAATCTTCTTCCACTCAGTGATGCATTCAACCACCTGCATCACCTTTTTCACCACATTGTTGAAGTGAGTGAGGTGCTTTGTGTTTTGTGGAACCATAAGAAATCCATGCAAATCTGCAAATGAACTTTCAAACTGCTGGGCTGGTGCTATCAGAGGAAGAAGGTACAAGAATTTGCCGTATTCAAGGGCAAACGCTGCTTGAACTATGAACACTTTTGCATCCCAAGAATAATGTTTGAGCTGCTCCAGAATCAACATCGTTGTGCAATGCACTGGATATTCACCACGAGGTGTGCATATCATCTACAACTCCAACATTTTTATTTTGAATATATCACATACTGTTAGTATAAACCTTTTTTATTTGCAAAACTTCATAACTTTCAATTACAAATTGATTAATTGTACCAGATAAATTTTACAAGAATATGAAATCATAATAAGGTGAAATTGCATTTTTTGCTTTTTAAGTATCATAACTGTATAATTTTATAAGAGAGTCAAAATTGAGGATGAACATTTTAAAGGAAAATTCATCGATAAGACACAATACCGGTAAGACAAAGTCTAGCTCATATAAGATTGATAAAATTTCTAAATCAAAATTTTAAAACATTGAATTTAAGTGCCTTTATAATGTGATATTTAGACTCATTTGAATTCTCATAAAGAAAAATCTGATATAGAGGTTCTTATGCCAAGTCAATAACACACTTGGACAACTATTATAATAGCATTAAAATAGTTGTCTGAAAATTGCACAGAAGGCTCTGTTACATTCCTTGTTTTCATGAAAATATAAATACATTTGTAGTTGACACAATAAAGAGAATTAGCAATCACCAGATACACTATTCGCTTCAGTTTGGCAGCAAGTTGTTGGCAAGTTATAGTCGTGTCTTCTCTACACCGATCCATGGGTTGCGCACCCGTTTTACATAGGAAGGTTCCATAAAAAATGTTTTGTATGTTATTTAAAAGTAGCAATAGGAAGAATGCTACTATTAGTACATTTGATACATGCAACACGATGATGCAAAGGGTATAACAAAATTACCTTAGCAATCACCTTCAATGTGATATCCATGGATTGGTTGAGAACATTTGAGGCAACAGTGTGAAGAGATTCTGAATCACACTTTTCAAGACAACGAACATGTGTTCTGTAAACATCCTCCAGGATCTTGTCCTGACTGAATTCAAATGGATTCTGCTTCTGCATCCCTTGCTCCTGCCCATTACCACTATTTGAACCTGACTCAGACATGTAGTGATTCACCTTAGCTTACACTATAATATCCTACAAACAAATCAATATCAAAGTAAATGTAACCTCTTTTGTTTTGTAATGGATTATTTATAGTTTTCAAAATACATAGAGCATGTTTTATAATGCTTAGCGTGGTGAATGATTCGTTTCACCATAGAAGGGACTTCGGCATGGATATTATCACACAAGAAAGCATCTAAGCAAATGATTAATAATGTCAGATTTTCCTCAGTGATCCATATGTTAGGATATTTGAAAATGAATTTGTATGAATTTCTAGTATTGTATCCTACACTTTCGCTTTTCAAGAAAAGAATAGGATCTTAAAACACGTTACACTTTCTAGTGTTGATTTTCAAGAAAAGAATGAGGATAAGAAAAAGTACCAGCGTCTATCATATACCTACAAGAAAAGAACCGTGGTTGAACTACTATTGATACTTGTATTATATTGATAAGACATGCACATGCTCTAGTAAAATGATATGATCCTAAACGTCCCATTAATTATGGGGAACCTCCACTACAACAAAAATTGGTTTTAACTCGGGTTACATTTGGCGTTTTTAGAAATTTTAACCCCCACTAAGTGGGTTACCCGCAGTTTAATTTTTTCGTGGTAGAACTCAGCATCTTAATGGATTACGAGGGGTTTTTGCTAACCCAGGAAATGCAAACGTTATTTGCGGTTTTTTAATTGTAAGGCCCGTTTGTTTTTATGCCTTTATTTTAAAGGACTGCCCCAAAAGTGTTGAGCCTAGGGTTGGCCCATAAGAAACCAAGACACTTAAACCAGCTGAAACCCTTTCATTCTTCTCACTTTTCAGAACCAGCCTCCTTCCTCTTAGAACAAGTAACACTTCTCTGCTAGGGTTTGGTCTCCGCTTGTTCGTACTAGCTCAGAAGTGCACCTCGCCTCAAGTAAGTTGGTTCTTATACCGTACTCCTTCCATTTTTGTGTTGGTTTTCGTGGTCTCTGTTAGGGATCACAATAGTAACCCTATCATTCTTTCTTTGCCGCTATTTCAGTTCGTGAATTTGCCCCAGGAGCTACTGGGTGTATTAGCTTAAGGGTCGAAGTCTATATTAGCCCCTTTCCAGGTAAGAGAAGCTAGGGTTCACCCTTTTATCGTGTTTTTCTGCTTAAGACACTGTTATATCATTATAGTATGCCTCGTGTGTTGATATGAACCTGTGAATGGTGTTATTGAACTGTTTGGAACCTGTTGTGTGTTTGTTCACGAGAGAACAGTTGTGAGCACTGGTTTTCTCGCCCAAGCGAGCATGTCTCGCCTAGGCGAGATCAACAGAGGCTCGCCAAAGCTACTTCACGCGAGTAGTCGCTCAGACGATCCACGCTTTTTTTGAGCGAGCGAACGTCTCGCTCAAGCTAGAGGGGTCTCGCCTAAGCGAGATCACGCGAGGTTACGGTTCCCCTTTTCGATCCCTCGCCTAGGCGAAGGGGGATCGCCTGAGAGAGGGTCTCTCGCCTGAGCGAGACCCTTCAGCCTGATCGAGGAGTTGGGCGAGCGCAGTGTAGTGTTTGGTTGTTTCTTTGTTCTTGGATGGTTGGCACTTGCTAGGATATAATTGTTATGTTAAAAATATGAGATGAATGATTTTGCATGAGTGATGGGATTCATGGATTGTGAATGATGAACTTAGATAAATCTTGGCATGCGATTTCAATGAAATGGTTGGTTATGTATGTGGTCATGAATTCAGTATGAGCAAGAGTGTTACATTGATGGCATGATATTGGTATGAGGTAAAGTTCTATATCCCTGAATTGGGAAGAATGGGATGGTATGAAATCAACATGGAATATGATTGAGGATGGGTTACAAAGGATGGCTTGAGGTTTTAAATGCATGATCAATGTTAATTGTTTGTTTGGAATATGATTGGTATGTTGTCAGTACGTAAATCCACGAGTCTCTAGATGAGACTTCCTGATCGTGCTTCAGTGGTCGGGACGTAATCCCATGACCTCTGTTAGTGAGAATTCATAGTGGTACCCCATCTATATAGTCTGGTAAGGATTCAAGGTAAGGTTGCATCCTGACACTCTAAGGAGTCAGTTAGTCTCACTTAGAGTGGACTAACTCTTGTGGTGAGAGTAGCAGGAGACCTGAAACTCATTAAGGGCTAACCTTGTGTGTGGGGGATTGAAACATTGTAACACTTGTAATACTTAGCTTGGGGGTGAGCAACTCGGGGGTGAGCAGGGTAATCCACCACAAGTGCAAGCATCCGCTGAATCCGACTAGATTATATATATCTAGATGAGTCGAGTCAGAGTCTAATGTATTGTTTGAGAAGTCATAACATGTTTGGATGATATATATACCGCTTGGATTGTGTAATAGCATGTGACTGCTTGATGAATTGTTTCTACTCTAGTTTACCCTGTTTGCTTGTTTGGTTGTCTTGTATGTGGTTCTTCTTCTTTTGCGATGATCATCAATTTATTGATGTGAGCAGATGCGAGAGGCACTCGAGGTCAACAGGGAAGGGATGATCCCGCTGCATAGGCTGCCTGGACTAATTCTCCTGCTTTGGGTTTTATTATAGGGCTATGGCCCATGTATTGCTTGGCCTTTACATTTAATTTAGTTTAAATGTTGAACCTTGTATCCTATTATGTTTTGGCATCGTAGTGTGCCTCGAATATTTGTAAGGAGTAAGGTTTAAACTCCTGAACCGCGTTTCTACTTTATTCTAAGTGACGCTTCCTTTAATTAGCTTTATTAATTAAATGGTGTGTTACATTAATCCCTGTTACTTAATGGAGGTATTGAACCCCAGTTAAAGCCCACTACATTTTAGCATTTTCTAAAACTTCTGCCACTTCCCAACAAATTTTTCAGCATTTTTTCTTTAGGTTTCAAATCCCACAACAATGAGGAAAATTAAATCTAATTATATACAAGTTATAGTGTGGTGAAATCGAGATACATTTTCTTCAACCTCCTGAAACAGTAGTAACCTCAATAGAAAAGTTCAATATCCAATTCTGAGAATTAAAAAGTATTCGAGTCCCATACAATTAAAAGTAGGAAAAATAAGTATGGAATATAAGAACTAAATGCGCTCCACGTGATTGATGAAATGCAACAATGATCACCTGAGAATTAGCAACAAAAAAGGTTCAGAGATAAGGAGAGCAGAAAGAATTCAGAGAGAACAAAATTTCAGAAAGAAGGTTCATCTCCAACATTCCCCCATCGAATAATCCTTTAGCTTTATATTCTCTCTCTTCCTTCTATTGCTTTTTCTTATTCCTCCAGCATGCACTTTTTCTCTAACTGCATTAGACGTCACATTTTCCTCACTCCTTACACCTATTACATTGCCCTCCCCATCAAAGACAACCTTGTCCTCAAGGTTGAAGTAAGGATAGGATTCTCTTATCTCTTGTAAATCCTCCCAAGTGGCATCCTTAGCTTCCATGTTTTCCCATTGGATTAATAATTGTGGCATCATAGTTTCTAACCTTTTAACAATATGCTGATCTAACACCTTTACGGGGGACAACATAGGTCCCAATTCATCAGAATTTAATGGAAAAGGAAGATAGGGTCGAGAGTTTGTGCCATGAAATGGTTTCAACAAAGCAACATGGAAGACAGCATGCATCTTGACAGAAGGTGGCAATTCTACCTTATATGCCACTATACCAACCTTTTCAACCACTGGAAAAGGACAAAAATATCGCATGCCTAATTTCTCGTGCTTTCGCAAGGCTATGAAGTTTTGCCTATATGGTTGAAGTTTGACCAACACTAGATCTCCAACCTGAAACTGAAATTCTCTTCTTTTCTTATTAGCTTGCATCTTCATGTATTGTTGATCTTCGAATAATTGCTCCTTTAATTTTAGTAACAGCTGATCATGTTGGTGTAGTAACTCCTTAAGTGAATTCAGATATTTCAGATCAGCTTCATAATGTATTACAGGTGGTGAAGGTCTACCAAAGATAGCTTGAAAAGGTGTCATACCTAAGCTTTGATGAAAAGAAGTGTTATACCAAAATTGAGCCAAGGAAGCATAGCAACCCAACTCTTAGGGTGTTCAAATACAAAGCACCTTAGGTATATCTCAAGGGTCTTGTTTAAATTTTCAATTTGGCCATCTGACTGAGGGTGGTACGAAGAGCTCATAGCCAATGTTGTGCCTTGAGCTTTAAATAAGTGCTGCCAAAAAGAGCTAACAAAAATTTTGTCTCTGTCCAATACTACAGTTTTTGGAAAACCATGAATTTTGACAATGTTAGTAATGAATGCTTCCACTACAACTTTACTAGTACATTCAGACTTCATAGGAATGAAGTATGCAAATTTAGACAATTGATCCACTACCACAAAAATGATGGTAAATCCTTGGGAATGAGGTAATTGCACAATAAAGTCCATTGCTATATCTTCCCATATTTGTTGTGGAATGGGAAGACGTTGTAATAATCCAACTAGCAACACATGAGCAACCTTAGCTTGTTGACAAATTGCACATTCTCTCACAAACTTGCTAATATCATTTCTCATACCATTCCAATAAATTTGGGTAGCAATTTTGGCTATTGTTCTATTAACTCCCGAATGTCAATTTTAGAGCTATGAAATTCTTCGATATAATATGTTGAAGTAATGCAGAATCGTGAGGTAATACAATTTTTCCCTTCAACAAGATGAGGCCATTTTGTATACTATAATCAGAAGAAGAACGTTTGCCCTGCAAACAGTTTTGATAAATTTTGGATAATTGAGGATCACTCTGAGTCAAGTCTATCACCCTATTAATCCAAGAATGTATAGGAGTAGAAGCGACCATCATAAAACTCCTAGACAAGACGTCAACAGGTATATTTTCTTTCCCTAGTGTATATTGAATTGTGAAGTCATATCCCAAAAACTTAGGAAGCCATTGTTGTTGTTCCAGAGTTTGAAGTTTATGTTCTAACAGCTCCTTATTGAATTGTGAAGTCATATCCCAAAAACTTAGGAAGCCATTGTTGTTGTTCCAGAGTTTGAAGTTTATGTTCTAACAGCTCCTTAAGACTTGTCTTATATGTTTTAATTATGAACTTATGACTCAAGAGGTAATGTCTGAATTTCGCCAAAGCCTCGGTGATAGCATAAAACTCTCAAATGTAAGTTGATTGCTACTCCATTCTCAAAGACAACCTTTTGGAAAAATATGCAATCAGATGCTTATTTTGACTAAGAACAACACCCACTCTGTTTCCTAAAGCATCAGTCTCCAAAACAAAAATTCTCCTTCAAATTAGGAATAGCTAATACAGTGGCTGATGTCATCACTGTTTTGAGTTACTGGAAGGCTTTGGGTGCTGCAAAACTCCATTTAAAAGAATCTTTTTTTAACAAATCTGTTATCAGAGCTACAATAGTAGCATATGACTAGACAAACCTTCTATAATATCCTGCGAGTCCTAGAAATCTACGCAATTGCTTTAAGTTATTAGGTTCTGGCCACTGTTGAACTGCTTTTAATTTCCCTGCATCCATAGTTATACCTGAACCTGAGTATGACCCAAGTAGTCAATCTGCTTCACTCCAAAACAACATTAGAAAACTTTGCAAACAATTTATGTTGTTTTAAGATACGTGAGACCACTTCCAGATGTTGTAGATGCTCTTTCCATATAGCACTATATACCAAAATATCATCAAAGACCAAGACAAATCTTGTTAAAAGTCTTCTAAAAATATCATTCATAAGACTCTGGAAGGTGACAAGAGCATTTGTCAAGCCAAATGACAACCAACCACTCATAATGACCATGATCAGTCCTAAAGGTTATCTTATGTATATCCTCCGGATTTAACAAAATTTGATGATACCTGACCTCAAATCCAATTTAGAAAAGAAAGAAGCTCCAAAAAGCTCATCAATTAATTCATTCACCGTTGGAATAAGGTAACTGTCTTTGATAGTAATTGCATTAAGAGCCCTATAATCTGTACACACTCTCCATGAACCATCCTTCTTTTTCACCAAAATGATAGGAGAAGAGAAAGGCCATTTACTAGGCTCTATAATGCCATCTTTAAGCAACGTGGACACCAATTTTTCAATTTCTTCCTTCTGAATACGAGGGTATCTATAAGGTTTAACTTTAACAGGTTGAGAACCTTCCACTAAAGGAATATGGTGCTCATGGGATCTCGGAAGAGGTAAGCTAGTAGGAGTGTCAAACACTTCACTATACATGTGTAGTAATAATGCTAATTCAGGCTCCATGGTAATAAGTAAGTTCAACATAGACTTAGGAGTAACATTTTCTTCTATCAGCTGCATACTATAAATTTCAACAATGGAATTAGTAGTCACCATTCTTCTTATTTGCTATAATTGTGCCTGTTCAGGTAGCAACTCACGATCTCCTTGTAACGTTGTGAATTTACCATTGAACAAAATATTCAATTGTAATGCATCATAACCTGCAATGTGCGGACCAATTAGCTTCGAAAATGAGATCTGCACTATATATAGGAAGCAAAAATACTTGGAATTGGAAAGTATTTCCTTGAGCCTGTACCTTCAATTGTTTAATCAATCCTTCAGCAGACATATAATTACCATTTCCAACCATTACTCTGAATTGAGAAACTGGTTCAACCTGTAATTTTAAAAATTTAGCCACCTGTGGCTGTAAAAAGTTATCTGAACTGCCACTATCAATTAAAAATTTATCACACCTTCTTGGGCACCTTGAGTTGCCTTTGTATTAGGGGGATCCTCAATATCATCTTCCATTTGCAACATCAAAAATTGCCTATTAGGACATTTGTGGTTAAAAGAAAACTTCTCGTCACAAAAATAGCAGAGGCCTTTTTCCCTTCTCAATTGCATTTCAGTAGGGGTAATTTCCTTTACACTAGGAGATCGTAGTGGAGGACCAGGTGGAGTAGCTAAAAGTGGAGGCAAACTAGATTTGTTTTGTGCTTTAAGTGGAGTAACCATAGGAACTGGAGTATGTGAAATTTTTAGAGTATTTCGGAATATGAGTTTCTAAATGGTTTAGAAACAGATTATATTTTTCTTCAAAAAGTTTGGCCAGAGCAACAGCACAAAACAATGTTGGAGGGCACATAGCAACCACATCCTGTCTAATATCAGGGTTCAAACCACTAAGAAAACAATTCAGAAAAGCCTCATGGCTTAATCTAAGAGATCTATTAGCTAGAGACAGAAACTTCATAGTAATCGGCCACCGAACCTGTTTGTTGAAGCTTGAAGAGCTCAACCATGTGACAATCGAATGGTGAAGGGCCAAAGTGAGATTCCAAAGCTCTAGTTAATTCCATCCAAGAAGACACCATAGATAATTTCTGCGACATCTGAAACCATGCCACCACATCCTTCTCAAAATGCATTGCCGCAATGTCAACTCTAGCTTCATCTGGAGTATTATGATATGCGAAAAAAAAAAATTCCGCCTTAAAGATCCATTCCATCACTGGTGTTGATCCATCAAAATGTGGGAATCCTAGTGAAATCTCCTTGAGGGAAGAGTTGTTCGAGGCACTTCCATAAGTCTGAGAAATATTCTGTAATAGCTTATACATGGCCAACTGAATCTGCTCCAAATAAGTCTGTATTTGAAACATCTTATCATTTTGCTCTTGATAACGCAAATCCATGGTTTGACTGATACGACGAATGTCTTCTAAATGCATGCGAATATCTCCTTGCAATTCCTTTAATATGGTGTTCTCAGCCATGGAAGCTCAATGGAAGCATCAATGAAACAATATTAACCTCAACAGAAAAGTTCAATATCTAACTCTGAGAATTAAATAGTATTCGAGTCCCATACAATTAAAAGTAGAAAAAAAGTATGGAATATAAGAACTAAATGCGTTCCACGTGATTGATGAAATGCAACAATGAACACTTGAGAATTAGCAACAAAAATGGTTCAGAGATAAGGAGAGCAGAAAGAATTCAAAGAGAACATAATTTCAGAGAGAAGATTCACCTCCAACATGCCCCCACCGATTAATCCTTCAGCCTTATATTATCTCTCTTCCTTGCTTTTTCTTATTCCCCTTTGTTGTGAGTCATTAGCCACATGCCCTTTTTCTCTAACCGCAATAGACGTCACATTTTCCTCACTCCTTACACCTGTTACACCTCCCATCAGTTTCATCAGTTTCAATTCTCATCTTCACCTAATCTTCTCACCTACACAACAAAACAAGGTTCAAAACAGTATATGGTAAAAAGAAATGATACTAAAAAAGAGAAACAGGGAGAAGAGGAAGCATTGCATCCATGATACCAGTGACGTTTTCCAGCTTTAGTCGACGACATCACCATGACAAGTTGCAATCGACAAACTCAAACTGGTGGCACCTGTGGAAGTGGCTAACAGAGGGCTCGTGGCAATGACCTTCGCAGAGGATGGGAGGAGCTGCTTGAAGGAAAAGGGGAGAAGAAGGAGATGCCACCATCGACGCCTCTAGTCATGGAAACGTGTCACAATGCTATGTTGGCGATTTGATCTCCAGCGTGGTCACAACACTCTCACGCCTGGAAAAGGAGAACTATTGGCTCTATTGGACGTAGCAAGGGTTCCTATTTTAAGGATTTGGAAGAAGGGGATCCGCAAAACTTGCATGTTGGAGATCAAGATGAAGATGGAAGGGCGTTGGTGGCATTGGTGTCAGAGATACGTTCCGACGATGAAGGTGGGTGCAGCGAAGTTTCTCTGGTCTTCCATTGTCAAGATCTTGATAGCACAAAGAAGAGACCAACCCTTGAATGCCATAAGAAAAGAAAGGAAAGAGAATATGAAAATGAGCTAAGTGGTGAATTTTACTAGGGTTTCTCGAAAAACTATTGACACTTACTAGGCGTTTGTAGAACCTCCATTATGCTTTTTTACTGAGGTTATTATAAACTATGGTAATAAACTCCCGCTAAAACAAATAATTTTGTAATGCTCATTATCAAAAGTGTGTGAATTTTACAGTGCCATTATTTATATTATTTGATTCTTTTTATTATGCTTAATTATCATTTTGATTCCCTAATTTGTTAGGTTAGTTCATTTTAGTTCTTTTATTATTTTTTTGGTTTAATTTGGTCCTTCAATTTTTTAAAAGGTTCAATTTGATTTCTGTCGTTAAGTCAACTTTAACACCGTTTCCGTACATGCCACGTGTCATTTTGTGGAATTTTCAATTTTTCTTTTTAATTTTTTTTTAATTTTTTTTAATTTTCTTTTAATTTTTTTTATTTTTATTTTAAAAAAATTAAACTGCTACGTGTCACCTTATGGTTGTGACACGTGTCAATTTGAGATTTTTTTATTTAAAAAAATGTAATGTCACATGGCAAGTCACGATTGTGCCACGTGTCAAGCTAACATTGGTTGTTTTCAATTTAGTCCCTTTATTTACAATTTTGATTCAATTTAGTCCACCAATTTTTTAAAATGATTCAATTTTGTCCCCTCCAATTTGAGTCCAAATTAATAATTAAGCTTAATTATAATTTATATATTCATGTTAAAATAATTTTTTACCATTTATACATCAAATCTCTCCCTAAATACTCATGTTATTTTATTTCTTACATTTTTCACTTGTAATTTTTTATTTCTTACACCAATGTTAGCTTGACACGTGGCACAATCATGACCTGCCACGTGGCAGTACATTTTTTTAAATAAAAAAATCTCACATCGACACGTGTCACAACCATAAGGTGACACGTGGCAATTTAATTTTTTAAAAAAAAATTTTAAAAATTCTAAAAAAAATTTAAAAAAATAAAAAAATTGAAAATTCCACAAAATGACACGTGGCAGGTCAAGGAGACGGTGTTAAAGTTGACTTAACGGCAGGGACCAAATTAAACCTTTTAGAAAATTAGAGGACCAAATTGAACCAAAAAATAATAAGGGGACCAAAATGAACCAACCCAACAAATTAGGGGATCAAAATGATAATTAAGCCTTTTTATTAATATTTACTGTGTTGGTGGGCAGACGATTCATACACCTCTGCCAAACACGTTGGCATAGCATGGAATAGCTTTAGACATACATCCAAGGAGTAGTAATTTAAGTATAATCTATATTTAAAGATTATGGATAATTAATGAGTTTAATAAACCCTAAAATGAGATAAGTCTAGAAATTCTAGGCCCAAGAGGGACAAGGTCTACACAAGTACTATGAATAGTCATTATTCATGAGGCATGTCAATAGATTTTTTTTATTATAACAGTTATTACTTGTGACGTATAACTAACTTGAGCGTTAGAGTATCTTTGCATACCCTCCGATCAAGGATCACAATGACTAGTTTGGAAGAGTATTCATAGATGACAAAGACTGAAGACACATTGGATTGTCGAATACGATTGTTGTAGACATGTTCGAAAGGTTCATATACATCTTGGTTGTAAGAACTCGAAAAATTATAATAATGAGAAAAATATAAAAATGTGGTTAAATTTTTTAAGTAAAAGATGAAACGGTTTGTTAGTTATAATTTAAAGGATTTATTTTATTTTAATATTAGATTTTCTTAGATCTAAGATTTGGTGAATAATTATTCAACTAGAAAAAATATTGTTAGATATTAGTTAACATTCTTGGATATTGTTATATATTAGATATTGTTACAAATTAAAAGATATCCATAGATATGGTTAGATATTAGAATATTTTCTTGAATATGGTTATATATATTTATGTTAGACAATAATAAGTGAGAATAAAATATTATAATTCCTTGGAAATATTAGGCTTATAAATATATGGGAGAATAAAGTTTAGGGGAGAGTTTTAATAGAAACTTTAGCAAGTAAAGGATGATGCGAGAAAGTTTGAAAGGTCGAGTTTTGAAGGGGAAGAAGGAAGAAGTACACAGTAAGAGGTAAGGGAGCTTACATTCTTGTTTTCTTTCTTGTTTTATTATTTCTATGTGATGTATTACTTTATATGAGTCTAATTATGGAATATCAATTATTTAGTATGATTGTGATGACATGTCAATATGTATTTGTTTGGAAACGTAAATGTATGTGTGTGTATGATGACTTAGTGAAAGGTGGTGAAGTGTAACTCTACATAGTTGTACCAAAGGTGAACTTAGTTGGGGCTCTTGAAGAGAGTGGTGGGAAGTGACACTTGTGTACTTTTGTGGTGAAGCTTTCATGCAGAATAGTGGAAAGTGATGTATGTGTACTTCATCAGGGAAGTTCTCGAGGAGAGTAATGGGAAGTACACTTGCATACTTCACTAGGGAAGCTCTCGATGAGAGTGATGGGAAGTGGACCCTATCTTTTAAGGCTAAGGGTTCTTTATCTATAAGGTTTGAGGGAAGCAGGAAGGGTTCTTTATCTATAAGGATTAAGGAAGCAGGAAGGGTGGTTGCTCTAATGGTGAGTGATTGTTGGTAAGTTGCGTGTAAGAGTTATAAATTAAAAGATGCTAAGATAATTGGTGGTTGTATGAATTGTTGTGATGACATGTTTTAGACATGTGATGATATGTTTGAACTGTTGTTTGAGACAATAGGCTCAAATGATGAAATTGAATTATGTCGCGAGACATTAGAGTTAAGAAAGATTGGGTGAGTTGGAATATTATGATTGATGTGCATTGTAGTTATGTTTTGAAGTTTGTATGTTAACTTACCCTTCTATTTTTTTGTTGTGGTTTCCACTTGTGATGATGGTATTTTGTACGGGAGCATATGATAGTACTTGTGTTGAGGAAAATGCATGACACTAGAGAGAATGGTCAATATCTTAGGACAAGTTTAGGATAATCTTTTAGTTATGTTTTTCTTTTTCATAAAGTTGATGTTTGTAAAACAATGTTTTTTTGTTTATTGAGATTTAAAATATGAAAGGAATAAATTTTTAGTTTAATCATGTAATTTGTATCAATTCTTTATTGTAGGAAGAGAAAAAATGGAATGTTGCATTGCTCTTGTAAGAACATTTTGGCACTCATTCTGGGGCCAAGGTGATTCTCTATAGACACAGATGGGGCCTAGCTGAGTAGTGAGGCCACAGAAGAATGTTGTTGAGGCTAGACGGTAGAAAAAGCCTTACAGCCGACTGTAGACATCGTCGTAGAGTTTGCAATGTTTTCAGTGTGGAGGTGCACATCTAAAAAGGGGTTGCCCTAGACTTGATAATAATTCTGGGGGTACTATGGGAGGTTGAAAGTGCTTTGTATGTGATCAGCTAGGGAACTTCGCCAATAGGTGTCCTAATAAGAAGGCGATTGTCGACCTTCGACCATCGATGCCTTCGGTAGAAAGGCCAAAAGCCACAAGAAAGGTATTCTCCATGACCAATACTGAAGCTACCCTGTCAGGTAGTATCATACAATATACTTGTGTACTATTTGGGCATAATGTGTGGGTATTGTTTGATTCAAGAGCTACACACTCCTTCATTTCTATTAAATGTGTGGGAAGACTAGGACTTATGGTATACGATTTAGGGGTGAGCTAGTAGTCTCGACACCAGCATCTGGGCAAGTTTCAACCAATTCTGTTTGTGTTGGATGCTTAATTGATATGCTAGACCACAGGTTCAAGGTGAACCTTATCTACTTGTTATTGGAGGGTTTGGATGTCATATTGGGAATGGACTGACTGTCTAACACCCATGTGGTTATTGATTGTGGACGACACATAGTAGTGTTCCCATAAACAGATAGGGTAGAGTTAATTTCAACTCAAGAAGTTATGAAAGAGCTTATGGGGGCTACTTGCTTCATGGTGGTAGCTCAAGCAGAAAAGAAGAGCAGTAAAGAGCAAATTAGTAGCATACAAGTGGTAGAAAAATATGTGAATGTGTTTCTAGACAAAGTCACCGGACTACCGCCAAGTGGGGATGTAGAATTCACTAATGATCTCATTCCTAGAGCTGGTCCGTATTGAATGGCACCGGCAAAATTGGCAGAACTCAAGAAACACATTCAGATATGCTAGAAAAGAAGTTCATTAGACCAAGTGCATCACCGTGGGGAGCTTCAGTGTTATTGGTCAGGAAGAAAGAGGATGTGTAGAACACAACATTCAGGTAAGGATACGGGCATTATGAATATGTAGTGATGTCGTTTGAAGTGACTAATGCTCCGATAGTGTTCATGGATTACATGAACCGGATATTTCGACAATGTTTGGATAAGTTTGTCGTCGTGTTTATAGACAACATCCTTATTTATTCCAAGGATCAAGAGTAACAAGTCAGGCACCTGAGGGTTATACTGAAGATACTTAGACAATACCAATTATATGGGAAGATGTCTAAATGTGAGTTTTGGTTGGATGAAGTACAGTTTCTAGGGCATGTAATCTTAGTCCATGTCATTACGGTAGACCCAATGCAGATGAAGGTTATGTTGAAATGGGAACGACCACAAACTGTGATGGAGGTAAGAAGTTTCTTAGGATTGACCAGATATTACTAGATATTTGTAGAGGGATTCTCCAAGATGGTGAGTCTTTTAACACAACTCACTCGAAAGGACCTACCCTTCTCTTGGACAGAACAATGTGAAGCGTGCTTTGAGGAAATGAAGAAGTGGTTGACCACGACTCTAGTGTTGATCATCCTATATACGACCAAGACGTTTGAAGTGTACTGTGATGCATTGTATCAAGGTCTAGGGTGTTTGTTAATGTAAGAGAAGAGGTTAGTAGCATATGCTTCTCGACAGTTGAAGATTCACGAAAAGAATTATCCCACCCACGATCTAGAGTTGGCTGCCGTGGTGTTTGCTCTTAAGACTTGGAGACATTATCTGTATGGCTCTCAATTTCAAATCTTTAGTGATCATAAAAGTCTGAAATACCTATTTGATCAGAAAGAGCTCAACATGAGACAGAAGAGGTGGATGAAGTATATGAAGGATTGCGATTTTGAGCTTCTTTACCATCCGGGAAAGGCTAATGTTATAGTAGATGCTTTAAGTTGGAAGCGGATGCACATGTCCTCGTTGATGGTCATATGAACTTGGGATTGTAACTGGGTCCCAATCATATCAGGTGTAGTACATTGAAGGTCATTAATGCATTTTTAGAGCAGATTCAGGAGGAGTAGGGGAATGATACCGAACTACAGCAAATTGTTGGCTGGTTGGGTACAAAGAAGGGGAAGAAGTCAAGATGGGATCAGATGCCATCATACGGTTCCGAGATTGAGTGTGCATACCTGGGAACCGGGATTTGCAGAGGCAGATTCTCAAGGAAGGGCATAAAAGTCGTCTTAGCATACATATGGGTATGACTAAGATGTATAAGGATCTAAAGGAATCCTTCTGGTGGGTCGGAATGAAAACAAATGTGGCGGACTTCGTAGCATCTTATTTGGTGTGTCAAAAGGCTAAAATTGAACACCAAAGGTCGGGAGGTACGCTACAATCGCTCGACATTCCCTAGTGAAAATGAGATAGTATTTCCATGAATTTTGTGACCCACTTGTCGCGGTCTCTTAAAGGTCATGACTCAATCTGGGTGATTGTAGACAAACTCACTAATTTCTCCCATTTCTTACCAATTAATCAGAAGATGTCCATAGATAAGTTGGCGGAGTTGTATTTTGGGGAGGTAGTCACATTACATGGGATTCTAACAAGCATAGTATTGGATCGTGATCTGATATTCACTTCTCGATTTTGGCAGTCCTTACAAGCAGCGTTGAGTACCCAATAGAGGATGAGTTCAACCTATCATTCTTAAACAGATGGTTAGTCTAAGAGAACCATTCATTCTTTGGAAGACTTTTTTAGGGCATGTGTGTTAAACCATTTCGGTGGTTGGAGTGAGGTACTCCCTTTGGTGGAGCTCACGTACAACAAAATTTACCACTCAAGCATTGGGATGACACCATATGAGGCCTTATATGGGAGAAAGTGTAGAACGTCGCTATGTTGGTACCAGGATGAGGAGTCTGTGACTATTGAACCTGAATTGTTACAACAAACAACGGAGAAGGTCAAATTGATTCAAGATCAGATGCGTTCGACGTAGAGCAGATAAAATTCGTATGTAGACAAAAGGAGAAGGTCATTGGAGTTCGAGGTCGGGGATCACGTGTTCCTTAAGGTTACCCCAACTACGAGCATTGGGAGAGTGATCAAATCTAGAAAGTTGACATCAAAGTTCATAGGGTCGTATCAGATTAACAAAAGGATCAGTCTGGTGGCATATGAGATTGCATTGCCACCTTATCTAGCAAACTTGCACAATGTGTTTCACGTCTCTCAATTACGGAAATACATTGCCAGCTCCATTCACGTGCTAGAGGCAGATGATGTCCAGTTTAGGGAGGATCTGACTTTGGACGTGAATTCGGTAAGGACACTAGACTCTCAGGTCAAGAAGCTAAGAGGGAAGAAGATCCAAACAATATAGGTCCTTTGGGACAAAGCTACGCAAGAGGCGACATGGGAAATAAGTATCTCATGAGGAAATCATACCCACACTTGTTTCCTAGTAAGTGAAATTTTCGAGAACAGAAATTCTTTTAAGATGCGGGGAATGTAAGACCCTAGAAATTTAAATAAATAATGAGTGATAAACTACAAATAATTATGTGTAGGAAGTACCTCTAAGAGAATTACTTGGGTTTAAGAAGACTTGGGTTTGAGAGCTGTAAATGTCGTTAGTGTGATATTTTAATTGTGTTTTATTTTACATATATGTTTTGAATGCGGAAACATGATTTATCATTATATGTGTGCATGAATTGACATGAAGCATTTATTGGCTTGTTGGTTGTGCATATGCTTGAGGGGTTGGAGGAATGTAAGTTCGAACCTTGGCTAGAATGAGTAAACCCTCTCTACGTTTTAGTATTTTTGCTAAGAGGTGGAAAACTTAGAAACTTTAGAAATTCTCTGAGAAACTAGAAGAGTAGAGTAGTGGCAGTTGTTGTGCAGTAAAAACACAACTAAATAGCCATTAACTCTTAATTCATTATTTTAGTTTTATGAATATTATTTTTTGATGAATTGAGGGTTATACGTACATGATCGCCTAACGGTACATGTGTGCCACCAGGCTGTAGAACGTTGGCCAACAACCTCCATTAGTTGATTGAGCAAGAAGATAAAATTGGGGTCATTGGGGACATTTCCTACTCGAAAATTAGCACAATTTTATGACGTACAAGTGGCCACATGGGTGTGTTTGATGTATGAGTTAGAGACATAGTTTAATATGAAACTTGAATTGGTTTGAGTCATGGAAAGGAAAGGAGTAGAATGAGTATTGTTGATATTAGTAAATTGCTTGCATGTTTTAAAAGTTTAGAAGGTGGTTGTTTAGAAGTGTTTCACTTACATGTATGATGTAATAACCTAATCAAATAACTATTAAGATGCACTTATGCATGAATTTGTTATCATGCGGCTATATAAATCTTGGAATGGGATGTGATGCATTAGGATGTAAGTGTATCATAGGTATTGTGACGTTGGTATGACTGTACATATGATTGAATTGTTGGTTCCTAATTTCACATGTTCCATGTATATGCTTCACTATAGTTAAATGATGTCAAATTTCCACGTTTGAATGCATCCACTATTTATGCTTGATTAATGGGTAGGACTGTAAGGATGCAATTTGAGGTATGTTGAGTTGTGATAATGTGTAAGTGGTATTTCTGATATGAAATTGTGATGCTTGATGTGTGAGAAACCATCCTGCATTGTTTAAACCAGTAGAATTCACTCTACTGGTGTATCGCTTGGCGGTAGGGATGACCCTGCCAAGTGATAGCTACAAACATAGAGGTCCCTAGGGCGCTTGGCGCCTAGCGGTAAAAGGGTACCATCGGGCAATCTAGAGCACAATTTCGCCTGGTGGCACTTAGGTATGTTAGGCGATAGTGCAGGGGCAAGGGCTCTTTGTGGAGGATTTGCATGGGTTGTTGTGATGGTATAGTTTGGGATATGCTTAATTAAATTACGAGTAGGGAGGTTTGTAATGCAATTGGACATGTGTGATTAATGCGGGCAGAGAGGTCCGTATTGGTTTTACTCTTGCGTGGGGATACGAACGAGGAAGTTCGTATGTTTCGTGCCCACACTTGAGGTTGTTATGAGCAAGGAGGTTCATAACATGTGTTCATGCATGTTGGACTACGAGCAGGGAGGTTCGTAGAGTTGGACTACATGTGAGAAGGTTCGTAGACTTGGATTACGAGCGAGGAGGCTCGTAGAGTTGGACCACGAGCGGATAGGTTCGTGGAAGCATGATAATCCCTAAGACCAAGATTGGGTGCACATTGCTCTCATATAGGTTATGAGATCGGGATGACATGGTAAAGGAGTATATGTGAATGAGTAAATAGTTAAATTAAATTTGGGGTAGGTGTAATTAACATTATTTATGCATGATTGTTTATTTCAGCTCACCCTTTTTGTTTGTGTTTGGCACACGGGAGTATATGTGAATCCAGGTGAGGACGTTGATATATAGTGGTGGAGCTGGGCTAGCTATGGGGATTGCTTTATGAATTATTTTCAAACATTTTGTAATTTTCCTTTATTTGGTGTTGAATTATGGATTGTAATAAAGCCTTTAAAGTAAATTTCTATTTCACACGATATAAGTTTTGAATTTAACCCTCACTTGGGAGCTTTACTCACTATTCAAATTCTATATTTTATATAAAATTTTGTCGCAACTGGAATCGCGACGGGAAGGCGAACCGAAAAAGAAAATGGGTTTAAAAAAGAGATTTGGAGTCGCCACCATAGTTATTCTGGAAAACTATGGAAAACCATAAAGATAAGACAAGTCTGCGAAAAACCAGATTTTTGGATCCGGGAGTCGGTTACGCGTAGGGAAGGTATTAGCACCCTACAGCGCCCGTCTAAGGGCGGTACCTTTAATTAAAAATGCAAAGTCAATGTGGTTTTCAAAATGTTATTTTCTCCCCAAAAATAATAAGACAAAAAATGCTAAAAAGAAACAAAAATATTTTTTTAATTTTTTAGGCCCGACAAGGATTGACCTTGGTCCTACGTATTCTCATTAAAAATGAGAAATCAGGGTTACGTAGTTCTTTAAAAGATATTTGAAAAACAATTGAGAAAAAGATTTAATTTTTTAGAGGTGAACCTGACAAGGACTGGCCTTGCCCCTACGTATCTCACAGTGGAGAATCAAGGATCACGTAGATCTTAATAGACATTTTTGTTTGAAAATATTGATATTTATATATTTTAAAAATTTTGTATTTTTTTGGTGTTTTTTTTGAATTACTTGAAAATATGTGTTATACGACGCGAGCGGTCGGAAAGACAATAAAAGAGAAAGAAAACTATTTTGGTATTTTTCAAAATGAGTGTCACGCGGTGCGGGCGACCGGACAGACACAATAAAGCAAAAAGAACATTTTTCATTTTTTAAGATTTTTCTATTTTTTTTTAATTTTCATGATTTTTAAATGTTAAAAAATAAATAAATAAATGTGTACGAAAATGGAGACAAAAATAAAATGATGGTAAAAATTGAAAAAAAGGAGTAACAAATAGAAAAACATGGAGGGTGTAAGCACAAAACAAAGTAGGGTGCAATAAGTAAAAATCTGAAAATAAGTGAAAATAAATAGAGGGTGTGAACTGAGAAAAATAGGTGTAATTAGTAAAGGCATGAAGGGTGTAAACATAAACAATGGGGGTGTGATGAGTAAAAACTGAAAATGGAAGAAAAATGCAGGGGAGGTGTAAACAGTGAAAACTGGGGTGCAGTCAGCAAATAAAAACCAAAAACACAAAACAATTCAAATCTGCAAACAGGGGAGGTGCAAATATTAAAGATGGGGTGCGCAGAGATAAAAAGGGGTGTGCAGATATTAAAGACGGGGTGGACGAAGTAAAGAGGAGTCTGCCAGCCCAAACCCAACTTCTTATTTTTTAAGAAAACAGAAACCCTAAAAGGGTTTATTTCTCTCCCTCTCACACGCTTACACACTGCCTTCTTCCTTGCACGGTCCGCAGCCGCACCACCACGCCATGCCACCACGCCGCGATGCCACGTCGTCAACACCAGCCACCACCGGAGGCGTTGCCGGCGAGAACCCGACCCCCCAAAGCTCCTCCCTTCTTGTTTCTTCTATCACGCGGAGCCAGGGTCTTCTCCTTCACTCTCATCCATGGCAGCCCTTTCCCTTTGCGTGACCAGCGCCACCGCTCCTCCTCTTGGCTGGCTAAGAGTCTCGTCGGCGACATCACCAACGTCCTTTCTTTCTTCTTTTTGCACGAGCCATCAGGTCCTGGAATTCACACCATCGTGCTTCACTGTGGCGCCCTCAACTGTGATCGGAGCTGACGTCACTCAGCCACTCGAAGTTCGATTCGTCGACGACATTGTCATCGGTAATCTTGTTTCTTCTCTGTTTTGATAGAATGTGTGTGTTTGGGGAAGATGAAACGTGACTGTTTGGTGTTATTATGAGTTTAACAGAAAATGAAGAATGGTGGAGAAGGTCGTGGATGCCCCGCGACCCGTTCGGATTTGAGGGAGTTAGCCTCAAGTTTGTGATTTGGTCTCTGTTTTTATTTTGCGCAGGTGGAGGATGATAGTGAAGATGATGGTGAAAGGAATGGAGGATGAAGGATGATGGTATGAATTTGTTATGTTGGTTTTGTGCAGATTCAAAATGAAAGTGATAATGGAGGGATTGGGAGGAGGGGAATCTGTTGAGTTAATCAAGGTGCAACCATGGGTTATGGTGTTTTAGTAGGAATCCTGAGGATGAAGGTGTGGTTTTTTTGTTTTGCAGAGAACACCATAAGAAAAAGCTCCCTGAGCGAAGAAGATGAATTCCTGAATAAAGAGACTCAGATGATATTTGTTCCTTTCCCACCTCGAGACGTGGGATAAGGCTGGAAGCGGATGTTGCTTCCTGCTCCTTCCTTCTTCAGCTATCATGACCATGGCCAGCTAGCTACCACCCACAGAGACCTTACGTTAACCTCTTGGTCTTCTCTCTTTTTTTTTGCATTTCATTTTTTTTTTTAAATAATAAAAAGTAAAAAAGGAAAATAAAGAAAATTGTAAATAAAATAAAATAAGATTAAAACGAAAAAAAATAAAATAAGATAAAATAAAACAAAATAAAAATATAAAAAAAAATAAAAATAACATAAAAATAGAATAATAATAAAAATAAAAAATAAAAAATAACATAAAAGTAAAATAAGATGAAAAGAGAAAAAAAAACAAAATAAAAGTAAAATAAGATTATGAGAAAAAAGGTAAAATACATTATAACCCGGACAAAATTGGGTATTGACAAATTTGGATCATCAAGTAATATACGTCTAGGGTGTTATAGTGTGTGACCACTGTTCCACTCACTTGTGATTTTCGTTTTCGATTAATTCACGATTCTTATGTTCGATTCTCGTTTGCATTTTCGTCGTGATTTCACATGCATTGTTTCTACATCATTTACGCATCCAATTCATCATTCATTGCATCCATTTTTCACATTCACACATATGTTTGTTAATTCTGTTATTTAGGGTTCATGATTTGGGAATTCACGTTCCACTTGATCGTTTTGAGTAATTTCGATTCGTATACTCAATAGAGATTGTTTCTAACAATTTTGCATTCGTACATCTACATTTCATGCATTAAGAAGTGATTTCGAAGGTTATCGTGCACATTTGTGTATGAGCTTTTCTCCAAAAATTTTCCAGGCTTTTGAATTGTGCATAACTGTATATCTAGTAAGGAATTCGAGTTTGATTGAATCTCTAGGCGACAAGAGGTTTATCAGTATACCATTCACATATTTCCTACACACCCATTTTAACTATCCTTCTGCTAGCGTGGCTATTCACATGATTTATACCTTCCAACTATCATCTATTGAACCACAACCTCCCTCAAGTCAAGCCAAACCCTCCATACCTCACATATATGTTTCTTTGGAGGATGAGCAAAAGTTTGTAATGGTCATTTGTTTTTTGTATTAGTGCAAATCAGGAACCGAGTATTGTAGGAGATAGAGGAGCATCACATATCATATGGATGGACCTTGTCAAGCATCCCGAGCATTATTCCATCTTTGTAAATGAATATTATTTTATTAGACAATGGAGCAAAGCTTGGGAGATAGTCTTAACACAAGATTAATCATCGACTGCTTCCTGTTATCCACAAAAAGGAGGAGATGTTCCAATAGGAGATATGGTTATGTATAAATACATTTGAAAACATTGTTGAATAAAAATTAAATATGCTTGCATGTTTACTTTTAGTTTTTTGTGCAAATAAGAGTAGCAGGATTTTAATAAAAAATTTTACAATATATCTTTTAGTTAATGAAAGTGAAAATATAAAAATCACAAAAAGTGTGTCAGGTGACTTGTACCGTACGAAATTAAAGAAAATAAATTTTGTCAAATTGCAAATTGAGTTAGATGTTATATATTTTTGACTTCTGTCCATAATAAATAAGTCCATTTTTACATTGAGTATAACATGTGAAATAAGTGTTGAGGAGACATATTGTAGTTTAGGAATTTTAACTATTGTTTTTAATAGGAAATCATCTTGCATGGATTATTTCTATATTACTAATTGATATTGGTTAATGAAAACTATTAGGTTGAATATTTTATGATAGAGTTGTCATTGGTGAGATTTTGAGTCTATTTATGGATGAGCCATTATGTGTCATACCTTATTTTTGTATGTTAATTCACTCATGTTTTACTTATATTCTAATAGTTTGTTGGATAATCTATTTTACAACTTTGTTTACATGCATAAATTAGATGAATTAGGTATTTCTTGTTTCTGAGACATTGGTCATATTTGCCTACATTGATGATAATCCACTTGTTACCCTCATTGAGTCTTTGGATATTTTTTCTTATTTTAAGCTAATTACATACTTAAAAGATAAGGACCACACAATTGTCGAGATATAGCTCTCCATCAAATGTAATCTAACGAAATAAATGCTCAAAAATCTATGATAATAAGTTGGTTAATGATCAACAATGATATATGTTGTTCCAAGTTATCAGATTACAATACAAGTAAAATTAGAATTTTCCATAGTCAAAATTCATAAAAAAAACAGTTAATCTGTAGATAAAAATGTTTTCCACACAAATTTACAACAAGCAGAAATTTGTGAATAATATGTGCATAGAAAATGTTTCCCACAAATTTTAATATATGTAAGTAATTTTCATTAAACATTATTTGTGACAAAGGTCATAATTCTCTTAAACATTATTTGTGACGTAGTCTTACCAAACTATATCTCCTATGAATTTTGAACAATCATAACCATTTGTCAAAAAAAAAGAAAACTTGTGATAAATATACATCTTTTAAATTAAATAATCAAATACTAAAATTTTTATATGCTATCATGAAATTTGTGCCTTAAACATATTTAAATAATGAATATGTAAATTTTTTTTCCACAATTCAAATGATGCTATTAATATTTTTTATAATTAAAGAATATGTATAAATCATATTTAACAAGTTGAAGAGTATAATAAAATATTTTAATAAGCTAAAAATTTAAAAATATATACCATAATTTAATAGATTTAATGAAAGTGTCAAAGTATTATAATAACAAATAGTTATAAAAAATTCAAATTAAATGTATGCATGTTTAAATACATTTGAAAACATTGTTGAATAAAAATTAAATCACTGCTAAAAAAAATTCATATTACCTACTAATTTTGTTTTTATTTTTTTTGTAGGAATACTTATAAATTTTATTATGAAAAAAAATTTGCAAGAAATTGCTATCAATTTTTTTGTAAAATATTTTTGTATAAAACACTTTTCACAAAAAATTTTGTAGGAAATACTTGCAAATTTTATAATTTTGTAGGAAATAATTACCCACGAAAGAATTACCTGCCAATTAAAATTCTTAAAAAAAAAGCATGAAAAAGTTTTTTCTTACAATTTTTTTTAACAAATTTGTAAAAAAATTCCCATGTAATATGAGAATTTTTAGTAGTGAATATGCAAGCATATTTAAATTCATTGGTATTTTGCAAATATGAGTAGTGAGATTTTAATAAAAATTTCAAAAACATATCTTTTAGTTAATGAAAGTCAAAATATAAAAATTACAAAAGTGTGCAAGGCAATTTGTATCGGACGAATTACAGAAAATAATTTTTGTAAAATAGGAGATTGATATACTTTTGGCTTCTACAATAATAAGTCCATTGTTGCATTGAGCATAATGTGTGAAATAAGTATTGGGGAGACATTGTAGTTTAGGCATTTTAACTACGCGTTCTAGATAGAAATTTTAATGTTATGTTATTTTTATTGTTTTTGTTCTTATTTTGAGCTCATCTTTTATATCAAAAACATTAAAACAAAATTACAATAAATGTTTTGGTTTTTAACATATCTTTATTGGTTTGTAAGATGTTTTAGTGATTGGGATTATCAAATTCATGAAAAATTGGAATCTTAATTAATGTTGCATGGATTATTTATATGTTGCTAATTTATATTGGTTATTGAGAACTGTTATAGGTTGAATTTTTATAATAGAGTTATCCTTGGTGAGATTTTGAGCCTATTGATGGATTGTGTGTCATATCTTATTTTTCTAGTGTGATTTCACTTATGTTTTATTTATACTCTAACAATTAGCTTGATTATGTATTTTAAAACTTTGTTTACATGCATAAAATTATATGAATTAGACACTTCTTGTTTTTTAAGGCATTGCTAATATTTCATTACGGTGAAGTCTTCCGATAACTTTTCTTAATTTTAACCTCATTACTTAGCTTAAAAGAGAAAGACCATAATTTGTGGGAATATAGCTATCAAACAAATATAATCTAACAAAATAAATACACAAAAAAACTATGATAGTAAGTTTGTTAATGTTCTCCCAACAATCATATATGTTGTTTCAAGTTATTAGATTATACTAAAAAAAAAATAGAAATTTCCTGTAGTCAAACTCCAAATTTACGAATAAAAATGCTTTCCCCACAACTTTCCCATAAACAGAAATTTGTGGGTAATATGCTCATAGGAAATGTTTCCCAAAAATTTTAATATATGTAAGTAATTTCCTTCAAATATATTTTTTGTAAAATGTCACAATTATGAGTAGGTAATTTCTCACGGTTTTCTTTTTTTTTCTTTTTTTCAAAACTTCAAAGCCTTTCCCAAATATATTTCTCATGGATTTTGAATACCCATGTCCACTTTCCAAAAAAAGTACTAGTGAGAAATATACATTTTTTAAATTAAACAATCAAATATTAATTTTTTATATGCTATCATTAAATTTGTGCATTAAAAATATTTAAATAGTGAATTTACTGCAAAATATTTTTTTCTATAATTCAAATGATGCTATTAATATTTTTTTTATAATATATATATATATATATATATATATATAAATCACATGCAACAAGTAAAAGAGTATAAAAAAAATTTAATAAACCAAAAATTTAAAAATATATCCCATGATCATGATTAGTAATTTTAATAGATTTAATCAAGGTGTCAAAGTATTATAATGACAAATAGTTATAAAAAATTCAAATTGAATGTTACTAAAGATAGAATTAAAATATCTAATAGATTCTTTTTTAATGCATGCGAAAAGTAGGAAACTTTCAAAAAATATCCAAAAGAATATACGAAAAATATAAAAAAAGTAAATTTAAATAAAAAGTTATTCGATACTTTTAAATGTATATATACGCAACTATCTTATAAGTATCCGTAGCGGAGAAAGATAATTTGTTTTAACATTGACATTCCTTCCCTGATCTGGTTCCCATTCTAGATGACATAATACATTGCAAATGATTTTAGGGTGCGTTTGGCATATTACTTGTATTGAATCCCTATTCATGCATAACACCTTCACATTAATGGACCCGTGACTGCTTCCTTGTTGTTTACGTTGTTGTTGTCGTCTAAATTCCTACCTGAATTGATATAGCTTATCATTTCCGTTTCACTTCACTTAATGATCTTTTTGTCCTTCTGTTCCTGCAATTTAAACCAAAACACATTCACCAAACAATATTCTAGCATTTTCCAGCCCCTCGAATTCGCTATTGTTCTTATTTGGTGACTGAATTTATGCAAGATAATGGTTTAGGTAGGAATCTGAATATGAGCAAATAGCATTGGCGTATGAATATTACTCTTTTCTATACCATTTTCTGAAGTAAAAATGCTGAGTGTATGAATTGCTAACCTTTGGCGTCTCTGTTGTGTTTTGGTGCTGTTTGTTAGGTCCCCGCGTTCATTGTGTTTTCGCATCTTGCTAGACTCTCCCTTCTGCACTTTTTCTTTCATTTTGAAGCTTCGTGGATCAACTTCTGCTGTGTTAATCAACATCATATATTCATCTTCACTTTCGATCTCTTCCTTTACCTCCAACCCCTTCCCTTTGTCTTTATTTGTATTCCTCTTTGATTCTTTTTCTTCCCGTTGTTCATCACCTTCGTCGCTTTCCTCGCAACCAGAGTGCCCTCGGTCAGTTCTCTCTCTGCTTCTTGTATTTTTCTCCTCTGCTGATTGTTTTCGGCTTTCTTCAATTTGGGTCATAATTTCTGTTGGGCCTGGCTCCATTCTATGTTCCACGTTGATCCCACACTTTGTACTGTATTCGGCTTCGCTGTGAAGTAGAGATGGTTCGAGACCATGAAAACACCTATAATTAACAGAAGCTACCTCCATGGGACGTCCACATTGGCAAGGTATATGAGCCAACACATCAGAGGGGTGGTTAGAAATCTCAATATGCTCACATATTTGAGGAATAATCTTTACCATGGTTCTCTCATAGTACTCTTTGAAAGCTTCATCAAAGTTCACTTCTTCATTCAACCTCACATGCCACAAGCGAAAGTCCTCGACGGTGCGAGACATGGACTCACCATGACCAAGGAGCTTCACATTCTTTCCCTTGCTAAGAATGGCCCATCCCTTAGGGTCTTGTTTGAGGAAGAGCAACCTCATTATCTCTATTGTTGCAAAGTCTTGCACCCCTTCATCTTCACCCTTCACTCTTTTTTGCTCCCTACTTGCAAGCAAGCTCTCAATGGCAATCCAAAAGTGTGGCACAATCTTAGGGTCTTCCCTTCCCATTTGGTATGAGTCTATTGTGATGTCTATTTGCAAGCTTATTGTCTCAACATCCCTCTTCAATTTCTCTATTGCACTCGTGAATTCTTGGATCCACATAGTATTTGTGCCTTCGTAGATGAAGAGATAACTATCCTCCTCGATCTGATTTTTTCAACATTATATTATATATGTATTAAATCATTACTATTTAAGTCATATTCCACACTATAGCCCACACATATACAAAATAGGACATGCAAGCAGTTAGAACTTACCAAATATCCAATTCTTGGGTTAAGCTTGTTCATTTGAGACCAAAACCAATTCCATTGATGAGTGAGTCGAGTGTGATCAGAGTTTCTAAACGGAAATCCATCAATGCCATACATCGATATAATTTGTTTTGTGTCTATGTTTTCCACCTTACCCTCAGGACTTAACAATGGAATCACAGGTTTTCCCCTATAGTTGAACACTTCCTTAATTAGTTCGATGCCTGTTTCAAAATTGAAATGTTTGACCACATACCATCCAAACTTTGCTCTTTGTAATTTAGTTTCTAATTTTTTTATTCGATCTTGATTCCATTCATCTACAATGGGAATCCACAAAATCTTGAAATCCTCCTTCATGTAACCTTCTACTTCTCTTGGTTCCTCTTTTAATTTCACATAAATAGTTTTCAGAAGTTGAGTCTCCTCGTCGATATGTTCGAGTCCCGAAATGAATAACAACACATGCTTCTTCTTAAACTCTTCAACTTTAACCTGTCAAAACAATACACTAAATTCATTCGGAATTTAATTACAATACTTTTTACTCTCTCATCTACTTATAGATTCACATGTAAGCAACTTACTGACTTTCACTATACATTCAAAGCATGTCTTGGATTATTTTCAATTAGTTAACAAAATATTAACTTTTACATTCCATAGTTCGTGAAAAGTTAAATCATAAGTAAAAGGAAGGACTATTTGTATCCAATCTTAGTGTGGTAAACATTGAGAAGATAGTAATTAAATTGAGTGCATGTATCTATTGATAGAAAAAAAAATCAGAAAAACACATACACACACATATATATATATATATATATA
>Ga0214545_1001417_pt1 | contig 44642 bp, 18 predicted proteins | sample CNSS4metaG_FD_160064 | JGI IMG/M metagenome (GOLD analysis project Ga0214545, IMG submission 160064) | Root nodule microbial communities from cowpea collected in UCLA plant growth center, Los Angeles, California, USA - CNSS4 | ecosystem: Host-associated > Plants > Roots > Nodule | place: USA... | reverse complement strand
TAGTGTATTGAATGAAGAGTCATAACATGTTTGGTTGCTATGTGGATGAGATGATGAAAATATATTTAATTGCATGTTGAATATGTTGTTGGCTCTAGCTTACCCGTTTCGTTGCATGGTTGTGTTGTATGTGGCTGTTTTCCTTGCGATGATCATCAACTTGGTTGATGGGAGCAGATGGGCGAGGTTCTCATGGTCAACAAGCGAATGGTGGTTCCGCTGCTTAGCCATCTGGGCTGGAGTTTTCTTTGTGTTTTATTTAGGGCTATGGCCCGTGTATCCCTTTCTGTATTTCTACGCTACACTCTATGTCGTATTCGTTTTCAGCTTTTCTTTGGCATCGTGGTGTGCCCGAGTTTTGTCGGGGTTGTGTTGGAGACCCCAGGACTACGCTACTGTACTTATATTGTGTGACGTTTTCCTTTAATTTCGCTTAATAATTAAATGGGACGTTACATTGATTATTGATCAACAATTTAGAAAATAAAATAATATTTTATACTAAATATTATTTTAATATTTAATTTTTCATACTATGTTACTAAGGTTCATTTTCTGCCTCTAGTAAGGTAGCAATGATAAATTTTTGTTATTTCACATATAAATAAATGATGTGAAAGAACTACATTTTTCTTAATCACTAAGAATATTTATCCTTGACTCAGTTCTTGAACAAAAAAAATAGTAAATTTAATGATGGGTTGAGAGGGTTCAGACTTACCCAATCCATTAAAAGCTCCGGGTTCTTTGCTATTAAGGTGACCATTGTTAAATATATTTAAGTAAAATATTTTAGAATAAATTAGAAATAAAATAAACTTTCATTATATAAATAAGTACAATTTTTATTTCTTAAATCGATTTGATGAAATTGAATTAGACATAAATCTACCTTTTAATAAAATATAATAATTTATCACACATTTATACATTATTTCTGAGTTTAAAAGGGAAATTAGTGTGAATAAGCTCCTCCAAATGCCTCTTGATCCCTTAATTTATGCTCATGTTATTTAAACAAAGTATTGTTTCAGATTAATTTTGATGCATTAAATCTTTATAATATTTTGTGTGTGAATTATTTAAATTAAAAGTAAAATAGAGAATGAAGAATACTAATAACAGAAATGAATAATAGATAAATAAAAAAAAATTATTGTATGAATTAATGGGTCATATCATATAAATGTAGGAATATATATATATATATATATATACACGAAATAATGGTCTTATTTTATAAATTAAATACGATTTTTTTTATTAATAAGATTTATACTATTTTTATAATTCATTAAATAGTCGTTTAGAATTATATAAGATTGTTTGTATACTTTACCTTGGATAATTTTTAAGTGTATCTTATCTCCTATAATCGTAGACTATATTAATGAAAATTATAAAGTCTTAGAAAATATTTTAATTAATTTTTTTTAAACAGAAAAATGAACCCATAAATCCCTAATAAAGAAAACTATATAATATTTGATTTTCTGTTATGAATGAAACCATGATAACAATGCCATTTTGTTTTAAAAAGGATAAAACAAATGTATTAAAGGTTACATATTAGAAATCTACATTCAATTAGAAGTAACAGTGGAAATGATAATGTATTAATATCTTTTCTACACATAATGGACTTCTGATCTGACTTGATTTCAAAGATTATTTTCCTTGATAATTCTTTTATTTTTTTGTTTAATTTTTGTCATCTAGCGTTTGAGTTTGGGAAGCAAAAGAAAAGAAAAAGTATATGAAAGTATTTTTATATTAATCCTAATTAAAAATATATATTTTCTTTATCATTTTTCTTAAAAAAACTAAATATTATTCTTAAAAAAAAAATCTGTAAAACTCAACAAATAGATTAGCATTTACCTATGTTTGATGCCAATTTTGGAAAACAATTGTTTTGCGGTGAATATCATCAATAATTTCTGTCTTCATATCTCCCTTCTTAATGAAATGAAGTTATATTTTTTTTTTCCTACAGGATTTGTATTAAAGTAAAATGAAGTTAAGAATTGTGTTGTCGCGTCATGAATTGAATGCATTGATTGAATGTTAGGACAACACATTTTGCGCCTTGGTGTAGTTGAATCCATGATGTATATTGCTGTTTAATACTACTATGTAACTCTTAATTTGATTGGACTGCTTCAGGATCAATATATTTAACCAGCATCAGCCACGTCAAACTGTTTAGTTTCTATGCCAAGAGTGCTTAATTTTATGACTCCTCTTGCTAGACTTATGGGATGCTCCTATGATAAAATTCAATAATATTCTTCTTCTCAACAAGTCCAATCCAAATATAATAAGATTATTTTCTTTTAAAATGAATTACTGTTCAAAGATAATTATGAATAAAGATTCAAGAGATTTATTATTGTTCTTTTGTGTTGAATGGAGAGTAGTGGAAGACGCTGATTTGGGAGATTGATCTCATAACAACACCTCGCTTTGTAGGTGGGATTTGAGAGTAATGGTGCTCCTTTTACTAAAGTATTTTTGTCATTTTATTTGAATGAAAGAATGGAAAAAGTTACACCCTTTCATTCCTTAAGGTATATCCTCCTTTTAACCATTGTTGTTTCCTCCTCTCCACCATTGTTATTGGTGGAGGCCTTGCATGGTTCGAGACAACATAGCTTGGAACTTGATATGTTTTATAACTAGATCGGTGAACGAATGGAACCAGTTCCATTTTAATTGGAACCTGTTCTGTTTTGGTACAACATTCATAGAACTGATTTCATTTGACTTATATCCTATTATGTTTTCATGTTTGTTTTCGTATGCTATTCTCATTTTTATTTATTTGTATTCCATGTTTTGAGCTATTTTATCTCAAAAATAACTTTCAATACAATTTTAACTAAAATATGACGGTATATATATATATATATATATATATATATATATATATATATATATATATATATATATATATATATATAATTATAACAAGGTCTAACCCATATTATTAATCGAGCAACAATATTATCATACTTCATTTATTAGTACAATAAGATAAAATGTTGAGAAGTGAACATTAAATCTAATTTAATTTTACCAAATTAACTTATAAAGAAAGGTTTGCATTTTCAGGTGTTTATAAATTTATCTTATCTCTAGTCAAAGCACTTACATACCAGATGTGAGAGTAAACAATAATGGATGATCTAATAATGATCTTATAACAGATATCATGTTAAGAAATAAACTTCAAATCTAATTTAATTTTACAAAATCGACTTATAAGATAAATTTTATACCCAAATATATTCTATAAAACTCTTTAATTGATGTGAGATTTCAGAAAAGAAAAAAAGAAAACTAATCTTAACTTTTAGTAATTTTCACGTGTTGAGTAATTTTTACCTGTTAATGATAATTTTCCTAAAAACTAAAAACGTTCCAGTACCGTAATTATTTAAAAAATTCAAATAACATTGACAAAATTAAAAATTTTGTAATAACTTTTTCTTCTTATTATAGTGAAAACGATATATGAATATTCTTTTTACATTCATCACCTTTTTACTCGATTCTTTCTTAATAGTTTAATAAATCATTTAACTTGCAATGGAATGGTTTTACAATTTGAAGAAGGTAATTTAGTGTAATAATTAATTGTAGTACATAATTCCATGCATTAATTTCTTATTAAAGTATATAAAAGACATAGTCGGTTATGCGCCTCTTTAATAACAAATTAATACATGTAACTATATACCGTGTTTTATGTGAAATAAATAAAGTGAATAAATACAAAATCATAAATGTATTTTAAAAATTAAATTATTTACATTTTAATACTAAACATCATTTTACTTTATTTTAAGGGTTAAATATGTTTTTTATTTCTTGACTTTGAGTGAATTTTGAAATTAGTCTATTTTGAAACTTTGAACCAATTTAGTTCTTCATTTTTTTTTTCAAAATGCATGGATTTAGTCCGTTTAATAAACTTTTGTTAAGTTTCTTTGACATTTCAAGCACATTTCATAATAGTATTTGACTTAACATTAAAGTAAAAATATGTCAAACAACATAAACAACTCAACTACAATCATGAAATGTGTACGAAATATCAAATAAACCTATCAAAATTTGATTAAAAGAACTAAATTCACATATTTTGAAACATATTTAACCCTTATTTTAATTGAAACAAAGTTAAGCTCAATTAAATGTTAATTTGATATTAATATTTTTATTTTTATTGTAAAAGAAATGAATAAAATAAGTTAAAGTTGTACAAAAGTATAAAGTTATATTAAAATTTGAATGATTCTTTAATTCCACGTAATTTCATGGAATGCTATTAAAAAATTTTAAAATTTGTTTCAATATTACAAAATAATTACTTTATATTTACTTATTTTAAATTTTATTTCATACCTATTTTTATTAAGTGAACAATGGTATTTTTTTGTAATTTATATATTACTTAAATAATTTAACTATGTTATCACGTCAATTAAATTTATATAATTTTTTTACTTATTTTATTTATTTATTCTGAATTCAAACTACTTTACTTTTTTCACTATATTTCTCATTATTATTTTTCCTTTTCACCCCACCCGCAATTCAAAGAAGGGAAGTAAATTTTGAAGTATATTATCAGTAAAATCCTAGAATAAAAAGCAATCCAATTTTTTTTAATTTAAATAAATTGTGTTTTAACCTATAGGTTTTGATAGTAAATAAATAATCATTTTCTTACTTAAATAAATAAATTTATTAATGATAGTGAAAGTTTTACACTATCTCGCTTTGTCCAATAATATCGGGCGACTCACCACTCAACCATTTTTGTTAAAAAAAATGCTATGCAGTTTATTTGTAAATGAATTGGCAAAGACGTGAGAATAGTATAAGAAAAATAATAAAGTTAAACACTATATAAAAATAAAAATACGTTTTAAAATTTTGATACAAAATTTGTGTCGAATACTTTTAATTATAAAATTAATGTTATATGTATATATATATAACTACGGTCTCGATCTCTATCGTGTATTTAATATTCTTTCAACAATCCTAATAGTTCGATTCCATTTTTTTTCGTGGACGAGATTTTTACCATTATCCCTACAAAATTTCCCTGTTTTATGATAGCTATGAGTATCCAATAATCATGAAGCCAAATTGTAGAACAGAAACCTTTACTGCTACTATGAATTGATCACATTAAAACCCATTGAATTCTGCATCTAGCAACTTCTGCTTACGTTGAGTGATGAATATGAAGATGCATCTATATAGAATGATCGATGCCAAAATCATAAATGAAAACATTAATTTGATCATGCAAAGGCTACCTGCAGCATGATTAAAGTAGAATCACCAATTTATGAGACCCTAGCAAGTAGGTTAACTTTATTATTACTTCTGCTTTTTTATAGGTATCCCAAGTAACCACCCAGTTGACTTTAAGAGTTGCTGAGGTCTCATGTGTAATTGGGACTCACTGTTATGTTATTACCTAATTAAGCATTGCGTAGATGTAGCTTAAATGCCTCACAAAAACTCATTAGGTCATGGATACAGGTTTTAGGTTTTAGGTAAGGTACTCAAATTATGTATAATTAATTTTTCCCATACTGTAGATGTAGATTATAATAATAATACACATGCATACTATTTGCTTCTATCATTTATTCATCCCTTATGGTAGATCATCAGAAATGGTACCATTTTATGGCCTCACCTAATGCTCCCAACCCACTTAAGAAAGTTTTGAGAATTTATACCAAGCTTTATTGCCAAAACTAACATTGTGAACGTAATTTCATCACTTCTCAAACATTTTCAAGTGTGTGTGGTGTCTTCAGAGGGAGACAAGCCAATTCATTTAAGTAGTTTGGTTTAGACTACATATCACACTGAAATAGGGAGAAGGAACAACATATTCTTACAGGGTCCTAATCAACCATGTGACGGTAGGACATACATACAATGACTCAAACATGCTCATCATGATTCTGCTTATTTGCAAAAACTCAAGTGATAGTTTTTGGTTAAACGAGTCCTACTTCATCTTGCGCATATTCAGCTCATTAACTTGCAACCATGACATTTTAATGTTTAACTAAGTTATAAACTTAAACCCTACTGATACTTATGGAATGTATAGTCAGGGATGCAAATAAATCACTGAGCATAATTGAACATTACCATTTATGACATTCTTGTGATAGTTTATTTGCATATTGCCGCGATTTTTCAAAACTAAATAATTAAAAGGTGCAGGTAAAGCTAAAGGTGTATCTGATGGTGTCTAATACTGATCACGAGGAGTGAAGAACAGTCTCCTTTCTCTTTCTTTCATTTCCCATAAATATTTAACCACAGTTCTTCCACCGGCATGGGCAATGTCTTATGGGTCTAGGATCATGCTGATGTGCATAGCAACAATGTCTTTTGTGTTCGTATGTGCATTCTCTGTTTTTGGAAATTTTTATCATTTCGAATTTTGGATTCCTTGTTTCCTCTAAAAGTTTCGTGCTTCGGCCTTAAAAACAGTGCTAAATGATGAACATGTTGATACAAGCTTACAAGAATCCTAGCTTCAACAATATAATCATGATTTGATCATAAAAAGCTTGGATTATTTAGATTTATATGCACAAAGAACTCCTACTGTTAAAATAACTCGTTATTATTAATCTAAAGTATGAAGTTCGCTGAGATGTTGATGTAACTCCTCTTGAATTTTATACAGAAGATGAGAATAGAGAAATTCTGGTAAACTTAGAGCATAACTGGAACAAGGGTAAGTATTTACAATTCTGCAAATGTTTTCCTACAAGCTAAACATTTTGTTGTTAATCACAATAACAGCATTGCTTGTGTGATTGAATACCCGAACTGGCTCGGCTCATGCAAAACCATACTTGCTTGAAGACTTGGATGATGAGATCATGGTACTCATTAGAATTCAAAGTCAGATAACATGCTAGCAGATCTTGCATTTCTTCTGGCTGCCTGATCTGTTTCTCTGTGATCATCTCAATCATTGAATCTCTGAAATCCTTCTGTGGATCCAAAGAACATTTCACCACCGCAAAGCTATCTAACCCTTCTGTTTCCTCCACGATTTCCTCTTCTTTCTTCATCTTCAGTTTTGCTTTCTTCTTCTCTTCTATTGCCTTTATTTTGCGGACTTCAACTTTGGAACCCATTCTTGGAGAATGTACTCTAACCTTGGAGTTCTGCTTTGGTTTCCTCCTCTGGTTTTCTCTGCTCACATGAAGCGATTGCATTTGTTGGTTACTCTTTGCTTTCAATTTCATCTCCTCAGTTTGTTTCAGATTATGCCACTCAGAATCCAATTGGGGACTACTCACTCTAGCTTCTCTGAGATTTCCAAGGCCAGAACTTTTGGAATCTACAAATAAATGCTTCCTTGGCGTGCAAATTGTTCTGGGTGACTCATATTGCAGCACATCATTTTCTAAGAACGGACTTGATGCAAACCCAGCTTCCTCTTCTGCCTTTTCCAATTTCAAGAGCTGCTCTTGCAAAACTCTTTGTGCTTTCCTCTCATATCTCCTCCTCAAGGATTCGAGTTCCTTTACACTCCTGGCAGCTTCATTCAGCAATGTTGTTTCTTCTCTCAGTCCAGTGTCCTTCTGCTTCAACTTCTGAGTGACTTCTCTTCTACCTTGTCTTTTAGCATTATTCAATCCAGCGGGGAAACTTGAGGATGGAATGACATGTTCAGCATCCAATTTGTACTTGGGTGGCTTCAGAATATCATCACTTTTTCTGTGCTCATTACCCTCTTCACCAAATGAGAGTCTCCAGAAAGCCTCATCATCCCCTCCATAAAACCTGCCTCTATTATTCCCACAGGCATAATGGGGTGAGGTATCTGATGGAGTTGAATTCTGCTTTGCATTTTGCTTGAGTGCGCCAGGTTTTGGCTCTGAGTTCATTCTCATATGCTTGAACTTGGAAAGCCATGAAAAAGGAGACACATGAGATGCGAAAGAAGGCCTAGAAGAGGAAGAAGGAGAAGGAGAAGGCTTTTTTCCACCCCACTTCATAATTTGCTCTGTTGTTGTGTTTGGAACTCTAGATTTGGTGAAGATTTTCACTTGAGAGAAGATAAAGAGAAGAAGTGAAGTGCATAATGGGTTGGGGTGTGTGAGAGAGTTGTAGCAGTTAGTGGGACGGTTAGGCTGTTAAATAGGAACGTGGGTTTCTTACTGGTTTTTTCTGCTATGTTTTCAAAAGAGATACCCGCCCCAATTCCTGTGACCACTTTTCCCACTTTTCCTGCTTTTTGGTTTCTACTCAAAAAAAGATTTGTGCCAAGGGGGGACCTCTTTCTTAGGCCCACACGCTAATAATAACAAATACACAAATTCTTAATCAGAAATTAGGTTGCGGATATCAGAAAATGGTTATGAACATGGTACATTGTAATACTGAGGTAGTCCTTTGTAGTAACAACAAGAACTAGAATTGTAGAGAGTTTGAATGTTGCAGTGTATTTGAATGAACATTAACTTTGTGTTCAATATGTAGAAGGCTCTGTAAAAGGTATAAGACTAAAGAAGAAAACAGTTTCTTTTTGGATTGTGATGGAGTGAGAGTGTTTGGTCTTTGTTCTGGCAAGGCAAAATCCTTGTCTTTGTCTCATCTTTTGCTTTGGTGGCTTTATTTATTTGCAGTTTTCTCAACTTTTTGTTATAGGTCAAAGAGTCTGAGAGCAGCAGCACAGTGAGCATACACAACTTATTACTAGGTTTAAGCTCAATGTTTGGCGGTTGGGGTGCTCCAAATTTAGTCCTGTCTGTCTAGGCGTGTAAATTCATCTTTCACCCGCCACCAAATAGTACAAATATTATTTATGGACTCTCTACAAATTCATCTATCTGCACTTCTTGTATACTACTAAACAGTTCAAAAAGTTATATTGAATTTCGAGAATAGTGATCCTTTGGAATGTTTCAGCGTCAAGAAGATTAAGTTACGAGAAATATTTAAAAATTTAGGGAAAAATATGATGTGATTATGCAAGAGAAACTTGACACAATACCTACCATTTTAGCAAATGGCCCTTTCTCGTAGTAGGTGTTATATCATGAGATTCTGCTTGTCTCCTCCAAATTATGCAGTAAATGTTAAGTTCCATTCCAACCCAAAAAAATAACATTCTTAAGATCAACTAGGGGAACTTCATTTCCAAGCAAGGTATAAGACCAAAAAAGCTATTGGGTGGATAAATATTCGGTTATTTATGAATTTCTAAATTGGTCGTGTTGTAGTTTGTCAACATAAAGAGGTCATCAAATTGCTTCTTTAGTTTCCTATTCGATCATAATCTTTTGCAAGTTATTTCATTTTCACACACTTCCCAAATAAATCCTTCAACTCATACCACCCCATTCTTCTTTTTCACTCTCACCTAATCTAGGCATTTCTTATTAACTGGAAATGAAACAGAATCTTAGCATCATTATATATATATGAAGGAAGAAAACTGCAAATCCTTTTTGTTCAACTAGAATTGTAGACACCATTCATGACTCTTTGCGAACATCATGCACATAATCTGTGGTCTTGAAGATGATTAGGAAACGTGGAATCTTCTTTTTCCATTTTCTTTATTTGTATAAATAAATAAATAAATTCCTATTTTATTTGCTCAATAATTTTGAATAAGTGTTTTATTTTAAATTATATTTTTAACTGGGCTAGAAGGAATAGAAGAATTTGTGGCAAATTAGTTTTGAGTAATTAGAAATTTGTGTTTAAATAAAAAATAATTGTTAGTTGCGTGTGCAGAATATATTTAGTTGAGAGTAAATTAAATGATAGATGGGTATTAAATTAAATTACATTAATTAAGTATTTGAGTTTATAGGAAGTTAGTTGGGTTCAATAATATCTCTCTTATGTAGCCCAAAATCTACAGCACACAAACCGTACTAGATTTTGCTCGTGGCTCTTTCTTTACTTCTCCACCCCTGTGATTACTACCTGCACCCGCATTCTAAAAAAAACAATAATACCGTTTCTTGTTGTATCATGTTACCGCAGCACCTCCAACTACATCTGAATTTTAATTTTTTTTTTGCAATGCTTTATCATATGTTCTAGAAAGTTTGTGTCAGAAATTTTATTCTATAAAGTTCATTGCAAAATATATTTCATTATGTTATAAAAAGTTTGTTTTGTAATCCTGTTATGAAAATTTTGTTCCAAAATCATATTCTAAAAGTTCCGGTAAACTTATTCTAGAAAAATTCCAAATTAGATAATCATGAAGTCACCTTTATAAGAATAAACTAGTTATTACAAATTTTAGGTGCAGTTTGAAATTATACAGGTGCAAGAAGAAAAAACTTTGCGCAGTTTTTCTTTTTGCCGATGGCTGAATTGTTTCTTTATTGCTTATGGCTTTTCTTCCTGCACTCCATATTTTCTAAAATCTCAATTTCACCCTTTCTTAACATGAATACTACTGAATTGTTTTCTGGCTTAATTATTTTTTTATCTTAACATTCATAGTTGATGTAATGTGATTTTTTTTCTTTCGAAATTCAGTCTCCATTTTATTTATTTATTTTTTTTTGTATTTTTTCATTTCATTCTTTTTCTCTTCTTTTTCCACTACCCTCTTTCTCTTTTTTTTTACTCTCTCATCCACCATCTATCTTTATTTGAAACTATCGATTTTTAGGAATTTTATTTGTCTGGTGAGTTCTGAATCCAGGTGGAAGTGTAAGAATCTGGAACGTTCCTCCATACAAAATCTTGATCATTCATTAATGTTTGATGTTACTTTAATTTAAATATTGTTTGTTCAACATTGAAGGGTAGTAATGGTGCTGGACTTTGAACTCAAGTTTCAACATTGTTTAGTTAAATATAGGAATGAAGTTACATTTTTGGTGGCCAATTAAGAAAATTCTTAAAAACTATTCCAAAATCATCCAGACACTTGGAAAGATAATAACAATAGAAGTTGGTCAAATAATAGTTAGTATTGCATTCAATACCTGAAATTCAACGTCATTCACTTCAAAATAATACTATTTTAGTATTGAAAATTTCCATAAATTGAAAGATGATTCAAATTGAGTCATGGCAAATACTTTTTTTAATGCAACCAACGAATTGATTATTGCCAGTTCCATGATATGTTATTTTATTGTCGGTGTGGGTATTTTGTTATTGTTGTTAAGGATAATGTTTGAAAAGTTTTAAACTGTAAAAATTTAAGCATTACTTGGTACATTTTTTTGGGACTTCCAATGATTAAAGGATTCTTTAATTTCCATGTCGGTATACGTATATGTAAACAAAGTGTGTATGTAAACAAAACTCGATTAAATTAGACTTTGTTTATTTGTAATTTCACTTTTTCACGTTTATTACCGACATATAATGCTGAGTGGTGGAGATTATACAATGTTTTAGATTCAAACTTCATAATTATTATCATACTTTGGTCGTGTTTGATAAACTAATTGAAGTTAGCTCAAAGATGAAAAGTTAGCAGAAGATTTTAAAATGAACTGGTATTTGAAAGTTGAAAGGTGTTAAGTTAAACTATTAAGTAATAAAAGATAAAATTATTTCTTAAAATAGCTAAAATTGTAAACTACTAAATATACAGTTGTAGCTTTTTTTTAACATTTTAAATTCCATTTTTTTGTGGTTAAAAATGAACCTTAGAATGTTTGTAACTTTTATTTTTAACTCTTACAAACTTTATTTGTAGATGAATTTGGTAATTTTTTTTTCACATTATATATTATATTTCTGAAGATTTAAAAATCGTTTAAGAGTGGAGATGATTTTGTAAATGATACCGCAATATTTTAATATTAAGAAATCAAATTATAAATAGAATTCTATTAAAAGAGATTCATTTTATAAAAATTTGAGTTAAATATATTTTTGGTTTTTCAACTTTTAGTAAATTAGTCCTTTTAGAAAATCTTGAACCAATTTAGTCCCTTAACTATATAATCGTGTGGATTTAATCTTTTTAACCATTTTATTAAGTTTATTTTACGTTTTAAACCGTGATAGATTTTGATCAGAAATTTTGAAGGGGGCAAAATAATATACTCAAATTTCATATATTTAATTATTATTACTAATATAACAAAAATATATAATTTAGTATTGAAATATCCTTGTACGTTTTTTCTTAAAAAAATGATACTTTTGAAGTTGTATTTGATATGAAATTCATTTTAAATAAGTTTTTCTAATTTCTTCTCTTTTCCTAAATATTCACATATTTGAGAAAGTTTTCTTATAATAAATTTAAAAGAATTAATATCAAACTTTCCGCTTATAATTCAAAAGAGTTAATATGAAACTTCCCACTTATAATTCTTTGAATCTTAAAGAATGGTTCTCTAATTCAACAATTGAATTCTTAGTATCATGCTTAAAGATAGGTGAATAAGTAAATTTGTATTGTTTTCATCTTCAAGGGTATCTTCCTTTTATTACTTTAAGAAAAATAAATATGTTATTTTATTCTTCATCAATAAACCTATATTAAAAAAAATAAGACTAAAAAATAATTTATCAAAATCTAATAAAAAATTGAGAGACATAATTACTAAAAAATATTATGATAATCAAGTCACATATAAGAAATGGTTATGAAAAAATATATATTACATAACTTTTCTTTTTATATTCATAAAAAAATAATTATATAAAAAACCTATAAGATGAAAAAAAAAATATCAAACTAATATTTTTATATGAAGAGAAGAAGGAGAGTTACTTTTTCATCTTAAAAGAGAACGAACCACAACTAAAAGCGAATTTTAGAATGAATTTATGTCTAACTTTCTATTTATTTTTTAAAACAAAAAACAAAACAAAAGATGCAAGAGTGTAAATATATATAATACGTGTAAGAAACTTAGGATGAGAGAACAAAAAAATATCTTAATAAATTTATTATTCTTTATTATATTTAATTTTTAATTTTATTATTTATTAACATTAAATATTATATTTTATAAAAAAATAAAAATTAATCTAAAAAATTAAAAAATATTTAAAATTTCTTGTAGGGCCATGGCCCCCTACGGACCTTCTAAGGTCCGTCATTAGTTTCAAACACATTTCATTATAGTCTTTTAGTTTGTTTACACTGTTTGACACATGTCAATACAAGAAAAGGCTTCATTAGTAACCCATTATAGTAACCAAAAGTTGATAGTCACTATAGTAACCAATTTAGAAATTAAAAAAATATAATTTAGTTACTAAAATAATCACTATTATAAATAAAAAAAACTATAATTGGTCATTAATTAATTAGAGACCAATTTAGAAACTAAGTTATTTTGATAGTCAAAATCTAGGTAGCTAATTTTTAGTGACCAATTTCCTTTGGTAGCCAAACCCATGGTACCTAATTTTAAAGACTAATTTAGTGACCAATTATAACTTTTTATTCATAATAGTGACTATTTTAGTAACTAATAATTTTTTACTTTGTAAATTAGTATCTAAATTTGTCACTATAGTGACTAACAACTTTTGGTCACTAAAATTGGTTACTAATTAAACATTTTCTTGTAGTTTTTTCGCTTCAATGTTAGTTGAGAAACAGGTTTGATAAGAGATTAAATTGGTTTAAGGTTTCCAAGAGGAACTAATTTCAATTTTCACTAAAAGTTGAAAGATTAAAAACATATTTAACCCTACAAAAATTCATCTCCCTAAAACTTTCTTTCTAAGCCTTCTTTGTCATCTCTCTAAGTTTTTGACTTTATCTTTCATTTCTTTGAAGATCTGACCCTATCCCAAGACTTTTGCCATTGAGAACAACACATTTATCCGATCATATTTATGAATAGATTTGCTTTTTTTTTCTTAAGCCAATTTTGATCCTATTGCATAAGGTCTCTAAGAGGTTATCATGTGACTTTAGGTAGCTACTCTTTTATAGTCTTAAAGTCGTGTTCAAATTATTAATCTAAGCTTTCTTTTGTAGCTAGAATGACCTCAGGAGTTTGATTGTGTGGAATCTCTATGAGTGAAAACTCTCCTTTTTTAGGTAAGAGAAGTTAATTTAATTATATGGATTGATTTTTGTTTAATGAATTGATTGTGATGATGAATTGAAATTGTTGGCATGTTGAATTGAATTGATTGTTCTAAATGAATGAAATTGTGTTTGTAAGATTAGTTGGTTATGACAAAATTGTCGAATTTGCTCTAAGATTTATTTTGAAATAAACTATATTTTGAAATAAAAAAAGAGATAGAATTGTTTGGATAAGCAAATTAGGTAAACTATTATAATTAGTTCGAGTTTAAGTTGGTGTTGGGTGGCACCACAAAATCGTCAGGAGGTAAGCATAAAATTGAAATCAAAGAATTATAGTAGTATAAGGCATTAGGTGCTACCGAGGGATTGCTTGGTTCTTACTTGGTAGTGAGCTCTAAAGGTTTGGGGCATTAGGTGCTACCCAACGACAATGAACTTTAGAGGTTTGAAGCGTTGGACACCTATAGATATCATTGGGCACTCTACTGTAGCGTTAATTATCAAAAATTTTATATTGGGCGTCATTTGAAACTAAATTCGAGTGTGCTCGAGAGATGGAGCAACTTGACGTAAAAGAGTTTCTTTTGGGCTCTACCTTCTGTAATAGATAATAGATAATTTGCATGTTTTAGATTTTATAATTATGTATATCTGTTGATTTATTGATAATATTGAATGGTTAATATGAGATATGAATGATAAGGAAGTGTTGAATACATATGTTTGATTTGTATGGATGATAATATGAGATATATGATGTTTGATTTGTATGGATAACATTGAATGGTGTATTAAATTATTTCAAGTTTTTAAATTTTATTCATATAAGACACTTAAAATTCTGATTGAAAAGAAAAACTCAATCAATTTTGATTATATTTTTTTTTCACGTTAACAATTATATATTCTATATTTTATGCCGTATTAGAACTAATTTATTTTTTCACTGATAATATTTATTGGTTCTTCGGATAGTCGATTCTATAAAATTCCGAAAAAGATAACTCAGGCCCTCTAAAGGTACAACAACCAAACAATTTTTTTTATATAATAGTCAAACATATTTTTAGTATCTTACAAATTAAAAAATAGACCTATTGAACAAGTTTTTTTTTTTTTTTTAATGAAATTATTTTTGGTATAATCAATTCACGTTGGTAGCAAACAAATCTTTTTCATGCTCTCTAGTGTTCTCGTAGGTGCGATTTTCAATGGATAAACACGACCGTAGCTTATTAATAAGAGTCACTAATGATTTTAAGTCTTAACAAACTCTTTCGTGACAGTCTATTAATTAACAACCTAACCACACATTATTAAGTCTTATGCTTAATATGTCAAATCAATAAAAAAAAATCTTATACATGCTAATTTTTTTTCCTCTGTTAAACCTTTAAATCAATTTTGAAGGACAACTTAAAGAAAGTAACAAAAATATGATAAAAATTTCAAATTACAAATGAAAAAACAATGAGAACTCATGAGACTAACTTATGGTACTCGAGGACTTAAAATGATAGGTGGATGAATTTGAATGAAGCAATTGAGAATCATAGTGTTGTTGTCATCATTAGCAATCTTCTCACCAATTATTTAATTGTTTTAATTTTTTTTTAATGTGCACTCTATGTGCCCCCACTATGAAGAATATTCATGTAGTGGAATTGGCCTAAGCACCTGCAATTTTCCTTTTTCCAGAGGTTCATGGAAACCATTGACAAACTTAAAAGCTTTGAATACTGAGGAGTGGCTCTGCTCACTACACCATAAATGGTACAACATCTTCTCATAACAACCATTCTTTTCAAGCCTTTATGTGCTTTTCGGACCACTTTCAAATATAATTCCAGAATCGGAATCCTTCCAACTAATAACTATTTTACAGAGTAAAGCTTATTTTAAAATAATTATACTTTTAAACATAAAAACACTTTTTAAAATTTGAGTAAACACTGTTTTGCTATTTATGTGCTATACGAAAATTTGTAAACAAAATTTTACAAACATAAGGTTCTATATTTTTTTTAGAAGATAATATATAACATATTTGGTGGAGCGTCTTTTATAATTAATGCATTGAAGGTGAGAAGGTACTTGGTTTTACTTATGTGTCTTTTGCTAAATTTTGACAGGGATTTGACTAAAAATGTTCATATATGAAGGGACATTAGACACGAACTTGTTCAATTATTATTCCCTTGAAAGGTTATGAGGGCTTTAGTCCCAAATAACATGATTATTACTTGATTTATCATAACACCTGGAACTATTTCTTTTAACATGTTTGGACCAGTTTATTTATATCATTAAACGTAAAGTTATATCATTTAACCTTTTGAATATTATTTTTTTAACTCGTCCATCCTCCACCGCTGAATGCCACCAACCAGTTTCAATCTGTGAATAGCACTCTTTTTAATTGCCTCAACTTTTTTCCTCAGTATCTTCGTATGATATGCTGCACATTATTTTAAGATACCTCCTCATTATGATTCATGACGACACATATTCATTCATAGCTGTTTTTTTCCGAGCACATAGGAATGGAACAAAGCAAGGAAAGTCAAAATAAAAGAGCATCATTCTTCTCTTGCGTGATCAACATTCATAGGCCTCAAATAATATAACACATTCGTTCCCGTAATGATGCATGCACACGCATCAACCCAACATGGTATCTCAACTCAAAACTACAAATTTCATGACTCAAACTTAACAACACCGAGAATTTATTCCACCACGCTTTACCAAACATACATCTGACAAATCCCTGTAACAGAGCAAAAGTAGAGAACCAAATACAAATAGAAAGAATAGGAAAATGCTGTTTGACACAAATAAACAAGGAACAAATTGTGCGCAATAGTACATGTGTTGACTCCATGTAAATTTAACAAAACAAGTTTACTTCGCACGTTTAAACATAAATTTAGCACCAATCCTGTAAAATTGGCATTCTTGATGTTTGTTTATCAGTAGTGAAATGGTCTAATAATTCCATTTTCGAGCATTTTGTATTCGTTCTTGCAGAAACAGATTACACATGGGTTGAAGCTAACTGCTCAACAACACATCCTTCTCTGAATACATCTGGTATTTCTATACTTGTTGACTTTAAATGTCAACGAAAGAATCAATAGAGTTACAAAGGAAAAAATGAAGAACACCAGAAACATGGGAAATGAGTATTACCACTGTTATAAAACGGGAACAGAAATGGACATTGGAAGTGAAACATCACTCACAAAGTTTGTAGTATTCCTGGTTGAAGCTGAATCACTAGCAAATGCATAACCCACACCCAATCCACCATAATGCAGAGATGCATTTTCACATCTCTGAAACACTCTAGCAAGTGAAGCTGCCTTTCTTCTTGCCCTCTTTGTCCCTGTAAAAAGCAAGGTTTGAAGCAAGCCGGCCAACGCAGGCGCCCTAACCACCCTCTCAGTTGCGGCGGCGCCGCCACTCCTGCAGAGCTCCAGCAATGCTGCAACTGCATTCTCTTTACCTCTTGGCGTTCCACATCGCATAATCCCTATCAATCCACCTACTGCTGCTTCCTCCCTCACCACTGCCATGGCGCCAACAGGCTGCCGAACAATCAAGGCCAAGGCACCAGCTGCTTCCTCGGAAACTCCCTCATTCCCCAGAGCCAAGACCATAGCTTTCACTGCCCCTGCCTCTATCATTCTCAAACAATTCTCGGTATGGGTGGAGAGATTAAATAATGCTGTCACAGCATCCTTCTTCCCTCTTTGGGTTCCCTCTTGCAACAACCATGCCAATGCTTCAACAGCCCCCACATTATCCGCAATTCGTTTCTTATACTCGTGGACAGCAGAGAGGCTGAACAAGGTTGCAGCAGCATTCTCCCTTGCCTCAGTCGTGTGCCCGAATTGCAACACCTCAACAATTGATCCCAGACACCCTTCCTCCACGATCATACTCTTATTTCTTTCAAAAATGGACAGATTGAGCAGTGCAGTCACAGAATTCTCCTGTGCAACAGCATTGGGCGAGGAAAGCAACTTCCTCAGATGAGGAATTGCCCCTGCTTGCGCAATGAAGGCACGGTTTTCCTTTCCATTTTTCGCCAGCAATCTTATCTCCTTGGCAGCCACAGTCTTTGCAACTTGCGACCCATCGGCAAGCTGCTGAATGAGAAGCATCGCCGTCTCTCGGTTAGCTACAAGGGAAGCTTTGGAGGGACAAGCTGATGCAAACATCTCAACTGATGGATCAACCCCCTCAGGTGGATCATAGGGTACTCCATGTGCGCTGCACCACTGCATGATCAAATTCCTAAGAGCACGATTAGGAACAAGCCTGTTATGAGAAAGCAATATCCCAGTTTTGGGACAAGTGCAATGTCCTTCCTCCATCCACCTCCATATAGACCTCCTATCATAAGTTTGACCAGTAGAAATTATTACAGGATCACACATCAAGTCAAAAGTTATCGGACAGCAAAAATCCTTAGGAACAGTAAAAAACGTTTCTGCAATTTCCTGAGTAATCAACCTCTTCCTCGCCCTCTTCTGAATTTCAATTTCGAATTCTTCCTCAAACCCAAATAACAAAAACCTACAATACCTTGTGATAGCCACCATCCCGTTAAGCACAGGAACTGTTGGCTCAACATCACCCTCGTGGTTCACAATCTGCTCCTCCAAGGCCTCAACCTCCACCCTACAACTCTTAGCATCGAGCATCTGCAACTTATCCACAAAGAAACACCTCAAGTCCTTAGAATCAGGAACCCTCCCACTTTCAAATTCATCCAGAAACCAATAGAACCTTGTCCTAAGGGCGTCATCCTTCTTATCTATGAACAACTTAGCCCTTTTGGACTGTCTCCGCAACAACTCAGCCTGTTCCCTAACGTCATCACTGAGTCCAATCTCTCCAACGGGAAAAACATCCAAAAGGGTCGAAAATTCTTGACTCAAATCATGGAAGTGACCAGACACACAATGGTTCTGAAGCAAGAGCCACAGCTTGCTCGATCGGGCACAGTAATCAAGAAGAATCTTAGAGCGGTACAGTAGCAAATAAAGCTCCTTTAGGCACAGCGCCGCCGTGGGGTTTAGAACACCACCGTCGGCGGAGTCTCTCAAGCACTCCAACATTGACCGGAAAATCTCCACTTTTCCCACGAGGGCACGCGAGTTCCGGCGCTGGAAGGGGAACCGGTTGTCGGAGAAGCAGGATACGACGTCTCCGGAGACGGAGATAAGTGTCTCCAGAAGCGCCACCTCAGAGAGGTCAACCGGCACAAGAAACGCCTCCAGCGAAGGCGACCGGCGCCGCCGAAGCGACGAAAATATAGCCGCTGAAGCCATCGGAGGTGCTTCTTTTTCTAAACTGGCGGCGACCCTGATGCTGGTTTCAGGAAAGGAACGGGTTCCGCAAGGAAAGGGGAGAAATTTGGAAGGGTGGAAAATTTTCCCGGGAAGTGTTTTCTGGGTTTCGAAACGGTGGTGGCATGCTATGAAACAGTTTCGCGGTGGTTGGGTGAAGAAGTTTGAACGTTTAAAGAGGTAGGAATCAGCAAGTTAAGAAAGAGATGAATTTAGGAGTCGATTATGCTAATAATTTCGGCCGAATCCGCGTACGCAAGCGGAAAAAGATGGGAACAAAGGGACTGAATTTCCAAAGACTTTTGTTTTGGGTAATAAATAAATTATTTATTCTTTATTTCCCCACACCTTCTCTCTCTCCAGGAAAATTCAATGAAGCCGTCCAGAAAATGATTTTCCTTAGTTTGACGGATGATTGATTATGTACTCTATTTATTTATTTTTCAAATTGTTTAACCTTGCTGTAACTGTTTGAGGAAGGAAGATGATGATCACAGGATGAAGAGTTTAGTTTGGTTTGGTTTTTTAGTTTTTTTACCATTGTATGAAAAGTATGAAAGAAAGGAATTTTGGTTAGAATTTGCAAAAATAGATTATGAAGTTTTGGAGTTTTTGATTAGACAGAAGTGTTTTGAAACGGAGACCGGTGGGAATGATATGAATTTTGTATCCCCATTGTGGTTAGGTTTATGCAGAGCTTTCGAGTTTTGACTTTCTTTTGCAGAGTGATGGAGGGTGCGAAGTCCTTTTTCAGAACAATTAATGATAAAGATTTGGTAAGAAAATAGTTAATTAAACTAATATAAGCTATATTTATATTCGTTTGTTTCGTCACCAAAATTTGGATGTTACATTTAGTTTTATAGATTTTCTTAAAAAAGTAATTTTACTGTTTTTAAAATTATTTTACAGTTAATATTCAAAATATTTTCTCATTGATATATCTGTTTGCACCATGAAAGATTGAAGCTTGCATAAACAATTTCCTGTTACGTAATTCAGTAGTATACTTTGTTAAACAACCTTGCAGAAGATCATCACTAATTTAAAATTAATATTTAAAATATTCTTTTTATTCAATTCTCTCATTTCAATTATATTTTCTTCTAAAACGACAATGCATAATTTATTTTATGATTACTTAGCTTGAATGATTCAAGCAACTTTATTAGAGATCACGTTACAAAATTGAAAAAATAAAATAAAATAAACACTCACCGCTGATAAAAGTCCTTTATATTGATTGCTCCAAATCTATTTTTGTTGCAATGTTTCTAATGGAGTGATGTACTTGCAAAGTCTGGGATGTTCTTCAACAATCAATTTAAAATGTTGTCTTTTTTTGTAATTTATACTTTTGATTAATATTTTCTACGTTGAATTAAATAATTACAAAAAATTATCTGCTTTCGCAGAATTAGACAGCTGAATGTGTAATTAAAATTTAATGAAGCAAAGCAGAATAAAACACACACTTCAACTTTGGTTATTTTCATTCTAATTTTTAGAACTTTAGCCATGCTCACACACGGGTTAAACAAGTTATTAGCTAATTAAACTTTTTAACAAATCACTATGATTAGAGTTTTGTTTATACTGTTTCTTCTCTTTTTTTTAATTATACTATATATATATATATATAACTTTAATTGTTGTTTTCTGTGCAAGAAAGTGAAAATCGTGTGGAATAACTTAATTTTGGGTGATAAAAAAAGTAAAAAGTTTCTACCCTTTTCAACAAAGTCACTAATTTAACGAGCAACTTGTGTGAGAAATAATTATAAGGACCGACCACGGAATTTAAAATCATAAACAAAAACAAAAATTCTTAGGTAGTAATTTAGTACGGCCCGTCAACTATATAACATTTATTGTTCCTCAAAATTAATTCATGAACAAGCACACACACCCTTTCAGAAACGCAAGGTACAGAATTTTCGTAGGGGCTTCCAAAACGTTATACTTTTACATTTAAAAAAGACATTTAATTAATTCTTCATATCAAATACTTTTAAATTAAAAAATAACTCTCAATTTAAATAAAATCATATACATGCTGAATATTGTCGGAATTCCTTTTAATGTCAAATAGATATTGGTGATTCCTGATTTTAAAATATTATATAAACGTGAGGATCGAATAATTTTTTTTTAAATTAGATTACTAATTGCATTGATTTAAGAACAGAAATAAAATTTCAGGAGGGACAGAATAGAAACACGTTTTTCTTAAAAAAAATATATATTTTTTCTATTAAAAAAACTCTGACGGGTAACCTGTCCTCACCATTAAATGTGCTTTTATTGTTTGGCGTTAAGAAGGACGGAGTTGTTTAAAGCTTGCACTTGCACATGCATGGCCTCTTCAGTGCCAAGAAGAAGAAGATGACTTTTGAACCACACCATTTTTTTTCTCTCTCTAAAATAATGGGTATATAAGAAGTGTTCAAATTTAAAACAAAAATTACTTTTCTCTCTTTCGTAATCTAATGACTAAATAAATATTTATTTATTTATTTATCGAAGTTATTAGATTGAGAGGAAATAGAAAATTATTAAGATAAAGAGATTAATTTTCTTAAATTTGTTTTAGAATTAATTTATATATATTATTTTATTAAATAGTTTCCAAAAGATATAAAACTTAAATTTATGCACAATTGTTATATGTGTATTGCTTACTCCCGTCCCCCTAAAAAAAGTGCTTATTTCATGTGGAGGTATGAACATTTGAGATGCATATAAAAAAAGGTAATTGTGTATAATATAAATATAAATATTCAAATACCATAAAGCTTGAATAGGTATTGAAGTTGAGTGCCTCCGTTAGGTGGATAAAATAATATTTAGGTTTAAATTTATTTTAAATTCCTCAAATGTTTTTAGCTTTTAAATTAAAATATATTACTTTTTACTATTTTTTGAATAATTTATGAAGTTCTTTCTGTATTGTGACCTATTTGTCTTGGAATCAATTTTATAGAATGTAAAAAGTAACTCTTGAAAAGTTTATTCTGTAAGTAATCGAAGAGGATAAAAAATGTATAGGTTTTAGGAAGTTATAATTGTGTTGATACCAGCAAGCATATCTATGCAAGAAAAAATTCCACGTACACCTTTTAATTTTCAGTCCACTTTTCAATATTCAATATTTTTTTTTTTAACTTTTCTATATTGATTCATTCTACATTATTTTCTATTTTAAAGTGAAAAAAATTTATTGATGTTAAATAGGTATTGAATAAAAAAAAATGCATATTAATATATAGTCAACCAAACGTGAGAGTGAAGTGATTAAAGATTTTTGTGATCTTGATATACAACGTAGGAATGTTTATGAAATTTGTTATTACAGTAGACATAAAACAATTTAAACACGTTCAATCAAATTAAACATTATTAAATTTGCTAAGTCACTCAACGAACTCGCAACGAGTAGATTCAATTCACCCTCTGTAAACATTGGATCCAAAATCATGGAAAACGTTATCATTACCCTGTCTATCTATATGTATCATGTGAACTTTGTTATTATATATAGGAAAATGAATTTTTGATAAATATTTTGTTGACAAACTTATTAATAGAGAATTTTTTATTTTTGTATGAAAGTTATAAAAATAAAGTAAGAAAATTTTAGGGAATTTTTTACCAAATGGTTGTTTGTTAAAGTTTTTCAAATAATTATTTTCCTTATTAATATAATCTACGGGCTACATCATTGTTGCTTTTGGGGCTTCCTGTTTACACCCCTATTTGGTTTGCTCTAGTGCCTAATTTTCACTTTGCTCTTCTACATAGTATTTTTTTCACCCGGAAATTGTACCTGTTTTGAATTCCCATAATTTTTTTAAATACAAAAAATGATAAAAGGGAAAATTAAATAATTTTTATATCCCGTCTTAAGTATGTAGGGAAAGAAAGTAAAAAGAGGAAAAAAGGTGCGACTTACAAAGAAATTTTTGTCTTCCAATAAAAGATAGAAATTCTTTTTGTGAAATGAAAAATTTACACATTTATTCATCGAGAGAGAATAGGGTAAGAGACTTAAAACATACAAAAATGGTTTTTTGACAAACAAATATTTTACAAAATTGACAAAATAAGTAAAATAAGGTAATTTTTTAATTTTTTTTATAAAAGTTACAAAAATAAAAGGGTTAAATATGTTTTTGGTCCCTCAAGTTTCAGTGAATTTTGGAATTAGTTCTCTTCAAAACTTTATATCAATTTAGTCCTTCATCTTTAGAAATTTGTGAATTTAGTTCTTTTTACCAAATTTTGTTAAGTTTATTTGACATTTTAAACACATTTTATGATAATATTTGAGTTAACATTAAAGCGAAAATGCGTCAAAAGGTGTAAACAATTTAAATACTATCATGAAATGTGTTTGAAATGTTAGATAAACTTAATAAAATTTGGTTAAAAGGACTAAATTCAGGTATTTTTAAAGATGAATGACTAAATTGGTCGAAAGTTTGAAAGAAAGACTAATTCTAAATTTCACTAAAACTTGAGGGACAAAAACATATTTAATCCAAAATAAAATAATAAAATTTTAGAATTTTTTTTACAAAAAATAGTTGTTTGTGAAAGTTTGTCAAACCCATCTAAAACATATATCCCTCGCAATGAAAAAACATTTTAGTGAATATGTCCCGGTGCTTAATAAGAATGGATAACTATAAAATGTAATAACATTTTATAAAACAACAAACCAGTGTACTTTGTTAATAACTAATCATACAATATGTTATATCATCGACCTCTTCTAGAAAAATCACCATCTAATTGGTTATCATTGTACAGAAAATAACAATTCAAAAGCAAAATATATGGAGAACCTTTTCTTATATATATCCGCTTACAAAGCCAGAAATGGATCAATTACCAGAAAGTAAGAAACAACTTACAAAAACAAAAGAAGTGAGAAAAACCCATCATGGCATGCATGCATGCATGCACACATTTTCACCCTACGCTATACCCACAAACCAGAACCCCAAGCACCAAACCATAAATATCACTCAAAAATGCACAACAAAAAGTTCGAATCCCTCATTCCATTCCATCCACACTCACCTCAGATCATAACTCCACTCACCAAACCCACCACTCCAACAACAACAACGTTATTCACCCATTTCATCGAACAACCTGCGGAAACACCCGCGGGCAAACCCTTCCCGTCGCTGCCATCATCGCTGGCGGTACTACTATCATCCGCCGCCGTGGAATTTCCTTTGTCAGCCTTCGGCAACCCTTTTTTTGCCAACGACGGCGCCGGAGCCGGCGCCTTGCTGGGTAGCACGAGATCGAGAGGGAGAAGCACCTTGTCGACCTGGTATATCGCCAACTTGTTGTCGGAGTAAACGGTTCCGGTGACGGAGGCATTGACGGCGCCGGTGGCCATGCTGACCTGGCTACCGCCGAAAGTGGTGACGTTGAGTTGCAGCCTCTGGGGGTCGTCACCGGCTTGAGTTTGAACCGGGTTGGTAAGAGTATCGAAGTTTGAGATGGAAATGAAGGAAGAGAGAGTGTGGAACTGCAGAAGCTCGACCTTCTGTCTGTCGGTAAGAGAGTTGAGGAACCCTGCTTTGAGTTTGGAGAAGGCACTGTCTTCTGGTGCAAAGAGGGTTAACCCTCCTGAGCTTGAAGTCACGAGCTGTGAGTTGAGCTGGTTGATGAGTTGGGTGGTTTTCAAGAGGCGAGTGAGAACGGAGAACCTTTTGGCTTTTCTTAGGATTTGGACTATGTCAATGGTGGGGCCTTTGGGGATGATCGTGGGTGTGGGGGCCCCAGTTGGGGTCACTGGGACAAGAGGGACAGTGTTGAATCCCGGTGCCGGCGCTGTTGCCGGCGGCGAGGGCTGGGGTAATGGTGGTGATGGTGTTGAAGGGGGTTGAATTGGTGAGAGTTGGGCTGAAGTGGTGTAAAATAGTGCTAGTAGTAGAATTGTGGTGGGAATAATGAAAGATTGAGATTCTTGCATGATCCTCATTTCTAGGTTTATTTTTTGGGTTAAGTTGGTCGGGTGAATGATAGAATGTGGGATGTTTTTGTTTTTGAGAGAATGGGAGAAGGGGTTGGGTTTTTATTTTGGAGGGGAATGGTGAATGATTGTTTGGTGCAATGTTTATTTGGAAAGATAGAGATTGTTGTAAAGAAGAAAAAGGTGGTGCATCAGAGTGTGATAATGGTGAGGTAACTATTTGCTTTCAAATCATTGTTGCAATGAGTTGGATGCATGGGGACAATGAGTGTGTGCATATTTTGGTTTAGAAGTTCCATCAAGTAGGAGGAACAAAAACCTAATATGGTAGCAATCTAAAGTGGCGTTTTCAGCGGGAGATTCAGGTGAGGATGGAGCCACCATGAAGACTTAATCACATACTATACTAGCTACTAAAGTGACACAGCTTTCGGAATTCTTTTATGCTTAATTTTAATTATTTTGATCTAAAATTGTTGATTAATATTTGTCATTTAATACCCATGTCTCTCTATTTTATTATATCCCAAAACTTAACACAAATTAAAAGTCAACAAAAGTGATTTCTTTTAGAAAATAACAGTTTTGTAACCTTCAATTAATTCTTTTAGAAAATAACACAAATTAAGGGCACCTTCAATTAATTCTTCATTAGCCTTATATATTTAATACTTCATTAGCCTTATATATTGAATATTTAACATATAGAGTTTTTTTTTCTCCTTAAAACACTGGATACTAGGCTTCCAACCTTATATAAATCTAATAAATAGGGGTAATTTTGATTCAGATAAGCTGTGATTATTATTTAAATACTTTTAATATTACTATGTGACGTAAAAAAAATGTGACGTAAAGTAGCTTAGTGTTTCTTGTCATCCTAATCATCAACTGAAAATCTTACCTTTTTCACATTTTTTACATTCCTAAAAATGACAATTCACCTAATAGATAAATAAAGAAGAAAGAAAAAAAAATTTGAGGCATCTTGGATAATATAAAAGACAAGTTAAGCTTAAAAAATATTTGAATTCTTAATTGTTCCAATAGTATTAATTGATAAAAACATTTTGAAATGCCTGGTATTCTTTGGTACCCACGACAATAACTTTTGAGTATTTCTTCAAGTTCAGACTGATATCTTTCGGAGTGAGGACAACATCTATTGTCTTCAATTTGAATTTATCAGTAACTTGTCGATACCATTCACCATGCAGTTAGCAAGAAGAAGTATAGTGTTTACTTTAAAAAATAATTTTTTATTCATGTCAAAACACACTTAGACTTTCTTTAATATATATTAATTAAATCATGAACTTCAATAACCTAAAAACCTTTATCTATCTATCGTAACAGTGTGAAATTTATTAGTTGCATGTGTGATGTACCAAACTTACCCATTTGATAATAAGGTAAAAAGTATTACTATATCATAAAACATGTTATTTTCCACCTTTTCAATTTTTGAAACACTTAATCAATATTTATAATTTCTCTTTGTATTTTTTTCTCATTACATATGACTTACACTATTCATATATTTTTGAAATCAAATTTAAAGATAATGTCGTAAGATCAATCCTCATAATATCTGCTATAAAGTTTGATGCTTCTTTAAAGGTTTTGTTATCTTTTGATGATATCAAACTACTTTTAACTTCATTTTTTACATGTGTACATATCTTTCATAGATTAAATAAAGATAGAAAAATTATACTTTCACTTAAATACTTAGTGTGAATTTTAGTATGAGTCATGATTTTTTTTTTAAAATTAATAATATATTAATCAATAATTTATATTAAATCAAATTAAAAAATAAAATAAAAAAATAAAAAATGAGAATCATAATATCATTTTGTTTTGATATTGAAAATTATACTTAATGACCATATATGTTTGTGATCTCAAATTAATAAAGACAACATAAATTAAATTCAATCACATATATTTTCTCCTCACAACATACTCGGAAGACATTTCAAAATATATATATATATATATATATATATATATATATATATATATATATATATATATATATGACATTTGAAGTATTTATATATTACTTTTCTAATATTCAGGACTAAAAGTCTCTCAAGTATCACTGAAGTAACTAATTTTTGTGGATGATTAGTAGTGTAAAAAATTGTATAACACTTTTCTATTTATCAAAACTTACCAAAGATAGAAGTTTATACAGAAAGCTTTAATGGTTTCAACTGAATAATAATAATTTTATTATGCTACTCATTGACGATGGAGAGGAAGAAGATTTCCCAGCGGAGCACATAACTGATTAAAAAACAAACAGATATTCCTTTCTTCTTTGATAATGAAACGAATCACAAATATTTTTCCTTCATGACAAAACAAAAACAGAACAAGAGTTCACATAACTCACAAACAACGCTTCTCCTGCGCAATAAACAAGCCAGCACAACATAAACACAAGTCCACAAAAGTTGTCTGCTTGTCCTGAAAACATATCAGAAACGAAACATGGAGAAATGAATGGTCTTCACCACGACATTGTTGCTGCTGCCGCAAGGAGACCAACCCCAAAGGACACCAAGGTTGTTCCATGAGTGCTAACAAAACTGGTGGCTCCAGAGCTGTCCTTGGCTGCCCGACCCTGGTCATCATCTTCTGCTGAAGAGTTTTCCTTATCAGCTTTAGGTGCCTTCGCCACAGCTGGAGCTGGAGCTATAGTCTTAGGCTTTGAGAAGTCCAAAGGAATGAGCACCTTGTCGACATGATAGATTGCAAGAGTCTTATCTGTGTAAACGATGCCTGTGAGAGTGGCATTCACCACCCCAGTTGAGATGTTCACGCTGTTACCATATGCTGTCACGTTCAGCTGATACCCTGTGGGACTGTCACTGGCCAGTGTGAGCACAGGGTTGCTGAGAGCGTCAAAGTTTGAGCTTGACACGTAAACGGGGAGGACATGATACTGTATCAATGCCTTTTGTTGTCTGTCACCCAGGGAATTGAAGTACCCTGCTTTGAGCTCTGAGAAGGAACCATCGTCTGGTGCAAGGATGGTTAAGCCTCCATTCTTTGAGGTCACAAGCTGTGCGTTCACTTGGTTGATGATTTGTGTGGTTTTCAGCAACCGGATTAGCGTGTTGAAAGACTTGGCCTTTCTTAAGATCTTCACGATGTCTTGGCTGCCAGAAGTATCACCTGAAGAGGGTGACTGGGGTAATGCCGGGACTAGTGGCTTAGCGGGTGCCGGAGCCGGTGCGGCCGGAGCAGGTTTTGCTGGAGGCTTAGGGGCTGCGGCTGGTGACTGAGCTAAAGTGGTGATTGAGAAAATGGGAGCAATTAGAAGGAGTGAGAATAAGAGAGTTTGTTTTATGTTCATGTTGGAAATTGAAGGCTGTGATTGCTTTACTCTGCTGAATTGCAAAAGAAATGGAAGTTGGTATTGCAAAGAATGGTTTGATTTGTGGAAGGTGGAACGGGGGAGGGTGTTATATAGATGGGAAGTGAATGATAATTAGGTACAAGGTTGGGTTGTAAAATAACTTATGGTTGTTTTTGTGGGGATATATGTCTTGATCATCTAATAATAAGGTGGAATATCAAGGAAGATAAAGTGATTGAGAAATGGATTTAGCTGGTTATGATATTGGCTTTTGCTTGAAATGCAGGGAAAATTGAATGAGAAGTGAGATCTGAGTTGGTTGTGGATGATAGAAGATGCAAACTAGTACAGAAGAAGGAAGTATCCTCTGTTATCATTCGGGTAAGCAGATGTGAAATTAAATCAATCACAATTAAGCAAGCTGTAGTAACTTTTAAACCCTTTCTTTTTTCATTTGTTTCAATTAATCGTCAAAAAGCCAGGGTGGAAGAACAATTAAACATAACACAAGTCATTTATGTTGTATCTCTCCCATGAAATCCCTTCTATAAATCTAACAAGTAATATCATAATAGTATGGTCCTTTTACTAGAAGAAAAAGTTCAAATCTTTTTAAACTTCCATAAACCCATTGTTTTAAATCTAATACTTCCTTTCTTCTTAAAATTTCATAACACAAGACAACACTGGTTAAGCAGACATGAAGAAGGTTATTTTGCTTTTAACTAAACAGAACAAGGAAAAACTCCTGATATTCAAATGGAAGATTTTTAAATAAGCAGAATCTAAACTTGTGACCGTTGTTGTTACACGTTAATTTAGAAAACTAATTATGATTTTAGTATATAAAATAATGTTTAATTTAGTTAATATAATAAATAATTTTTTTATTTTTAAATTTAATAACTGTTTAATGATTATTTTGTATATCTAAATTTAATCATCTCTTTATAGTGTTATATTTAATACATAAATAAATATTGTTGGAAACTTACATGTATGTGTTAATATTACCTGGTTATTGTGTGGACAATTTTGTATTTATAGTAAAGTAGTTTTTTTCTTTATCGTAATATATAATAGTGATTTTGATAAAGTTGTTGATTCTAATTTAGAATTTGTTATCATAATATAATGAGAAAGAAATCTCTTATAATCGGTGGCAATGATGCTTATCATTGCAACGAACACCGCAAAATAAAAAAACAGAAGCTTTGAATAACAATGTCTATGTGAAAGAGAAAGTGAAAAAGAAACTATCTCTAGAAAAATTTAATAAGTTTTTACATTTGAACTCTTCCCCCTTAGACGTAAAAAAAAAAAGTTATCTAAAGAAGGTTACAGTTAAAAATTGATAAATTATTTACAAAAATATCATCGTGTAATTTTTTTTCATCTAATAATTTTTTAATTAAAAAATTACTTATAATATAAATGAAAAATTCTTTATCCCAATATTTTCGTGAAAAAAATAATTCAATTTCAAAGGATCGTTAATAAATTTATTAACTTATTTTTTTTTATTGTAAGTCCTCTTTAATGTTTAAAAAAATGTTCTGGGTTTGGCCTTTCTAGTTTGGGTCAAGTCAGCCCACTAGTTATCCTGAACCCTTTCAGCTGCCCTTTCATTTCTATTTTGTCTCTCACGTAGCTGAACCACCTCCTCTCTTTTCTCTCCTTTCAGAAGCTCTATTAGGGCTTAAACCCCATTTTTTTCCGAGCTAGCTAAGTTTGTTTCCTTCCATCTCCTTAAACTATTTCTGATCCTGGTTCTCCTTCGCTGAGGGTTGCTTAAGTTTAGCTCCACTCAAGGTAAGGGAAGCTATAGTTTTTTTTTAATGGTTTCTTAGTATTTCATATATGGTTTATAGTCATAGTCATGGCATAGTTATGGTCATTGAGAGATTGTGGTTCTATATGGTTATATGACATTAGTCTTACACATATAAGACCTTAGACACCACTTTTACACCAAAACCTTAAGACAATGTTGTTATGGGTCTTTATTCTTATATAGTGTTTAACTTTGTCTTTTCAATCCAATGTGGGACTTTTTGACTCACACTTGGATTATTCCCAACAGTTTGCAATCTCGCCCAAGCGAGAATTTTAGCTTAAGCGTGAACTTTTAGCTTAAGTGAGACCAATCTAGCTTAAGCAAGAATTCTTAGCTTAAGGGAGACCAGTCTAGCTTAAGCGAGAATTTCTAGCTTAAGCGAGAATTGCTGCAGAATTTTAATTCCTTACTTTGTGGATTGATTCAGTTACTCTTAAAAGCATGAATCTATGATTATGTATGTTTCATGTAATATTGACTTGCTTGGTATGAAATGAAATACGAATGGGTTGGTCGGTTGGACATTGGCATAAGATTATAATGCTTGAGATGACATGTTGAATGTTATGCATAAAAGAGTTCCATAGGAAACTCTTGGTGATGGTGTGGTTAGTGTATACCTTGATATAGGAGATGTCTAGATAAAGGAAGGTATCCTGAACTCTAATAATTGTTCACGCTAATATAGTGTAGAATGATTGATGTGGTGAGAGTGGTAGGAGGTCCTAGTCTTTGGTAGGATAATGGTCTTAGACAATCATATGATTAACCCTGGGATGTGGTTGGGTGATAACCCTTTGTGTCTAGACTCTATAGAGTTTAGAAACCAACATAGGCGCATACTTCCTTTAGAATTCTATATTAAGATTATAATTCGGATAATTGAGTCAGAGGGTCTTGCATTTGTTTGTTATCACATGTTTGAGTGCCTACTATTCCACCTATTTATGATCTGCTTTAATTATCTGCTTGCCATTACATGTTGAAAAATATTTTTTTACTCCACCTTACCCCTTCTGCTTGATATGTCTGTTTCTCTATTGGCTTTTCCTTTTTGCAATGATCACCAAATTATTGGTGTGAGTAGATGTGAAAACCCCTGGTGGTCATTATTTTATAAAAGATGATGGGAATGTTGCGGTTTAGATGAAACATGTGTTGGCTCATTATTGAGATCGAGGATTCATGTTTTCTTGTTTTGTAATTTTTTGTTATATGGGCAATCCTTTTGGAATTGTTAACTTTTATGTTTTGTATGGCATTTGTTTTGTGTTTTAACTTGGATAACTGTAATAGGTTAGTACATACACACACACACATATATATATATATATATATATATATATATATATATATATATATTTATTTTTGTGTGCTTTTTATGTGATATTTTATTTAGTAGATTTGTTATATTTAAATGGGATGTCACATTTATCACATTCATGAATTTGAATTTGAAAGAAAGTATTGTTTATAATATTAAAGAACTATTTTACTTGACAATGTATTTATGATTTTTATGATTTAAAAATTATCTCCTTAATGACTTGAGTTAGAAGTTTAAAATATAATTTCTTCGTATAGGAGAAAAACATTTTTTCAGCTGTATAAGCTTATTTGAAAAAAGGAATAAAGTAAAATAGAATAAAATATTCTTTAAAATTAAAATATATTATTCAGGTATAAGTTCAAAATCATATTTGCGATAAATTATATCAAAATAATTAAAAGAATAGTTTTTATAAACTTATTTTACATGTTTGTTATTTATTTTTTCCTTTTTTAAATATTTATAAAAAATATATTCTAAAGTACTCATAATTGTATATAATAAATTTACTAACATTGAAAATAATTATTTTAAATTTCATATTAAAGATAATTTGTGATCACTAATCCATAACTATTAGAACACGCCAAAGATAAATATATATACTCTTTTTTTTTTAAAGCGAGATTTTCCATTTATCCTTACAAAACAATGAAGGAAACATTGAAATCTATATACTTCGAAAGTTAACACGAGATTGCAGCAGTTGCTGCAAGCAGAACAACCCCAAGGGACACCAAGGTTGTCCCATGAGTGATGGCACCGGAGCTGTCCTTGGCTGCCCGACCCTGGTCATCATCTTCTGCTGAAGAGTTTTCCTTATCAGCTTTGGGTGCCTTGGCCACAGCTGGAGCTGGAGCTATAGTCTTAGGCTTAGAGAAGTCCAGAGGAATGAGCACCTTGTCCACATGATAGATTGCAAGAGTCTTATCGGTGTAAACGATGCCTGTGAGAGTGGCATTCACCACCCCAGTTGAAATGTTCACGCTGTTACCATATGCTGTCACGTTCAGCTGATACCCTGTGGGACTGTCACTGGCCAGTGTGAGCACAGGGTTGCTGAGAGCGTCAAAGTTTGAGCTTGACACGTAAACGGGGAGGACATGATACTGTATCAATGCCTTTTGTTGTCTGTCACCCAGGGAGTTGAAGTACCCTGCTTTGAGCTCTGAGAAGGAACCATCATCTGGTGCAAGGATGGTTAAGCCTCCATTCTTTGAGGTCACAAGCTGTGCGTTCACTTGGTTGATGATTTGTGTGGTTTTCAGCAACCGGATTAGCGTGTTGAAAGACTTGGCCTTTCTTAGGATCTTCACAATGTCTTGGCTGCCAGAAGAGTCAGCACCTGAAGTGGGTGACTGGGGTAATGCTGGGACTAACGGCTTTGCAGGGGCCGGAGCTGGTGTAGCAGGGGCAGGCTTTGCAGGAGCAGGTTTCTCTGGGGCTTTAGGGGCTGCAGCTGGTGACTGAGCTAAAGTGGTGATTGAGAAAAAGGGGGAAAGTAGTAGGAGTGAGAAGAAGAGAGTTTGCTTCATCTTTTGTTGCTAATTGTAGGCTGTAGTAGATTGATTTGCTGCTAAATTGCAGAAGAATTGGAAATTGTTATTGCAAAAAATGTTTTGATGTGTGGAGGGTGAAATGGAGGAGGGTGTTTATATAGATGCCAAATGAATGACAGTTAGTTACAATTTGTGGGTGTAAAATATTTTATGGTGGTGATTTGTGAAGGATATGTTTTCTCCATCTGTTAGGAAATTAAGGTGGTATGGTATATCAAGGCAGATAAAGTTGATTGAGAAGTGGATTTGGCTACTAAATGCAGGGAAAATTGATAGAGAAGTGAGATCTCAGTTGGTTGTGAGCTGATAAAAGATGAAGACTTGTGCAGGAAAATTAAGTACCCTCTGTTATGATTCAGGTAAGCAGATGTTATATCAAATCAGTCACAATTAAGAAAGCTGGAGTAACTGTGAAAGTCTTTAACTATCGTTTGTTTCAATTAATCATCCAAATCCAGGTTGAAAAAGTAATAAAAGCCTCTCTTCTCTCTTATCTTAAATTTCTTTACTAATCTTTCTTAGCTAGAAATCTCTGTACAAACAAGGTGTGAGTTATCCTTAGAAGTAAGGCTCACAAGAAATAGTTACTTGCAGTGTTGATTTGGTTGATCAATACATGAGCAGACCCCGATAAGAAGACTATTTTGCAACCTTTATGGTGAACTCCAAAAGGGATTCCTACCCTTTCCAAGTTAAGTGCAGCACATAGATCATTTAGAATGATGAGGATCCTCTGCTCTTTCTTGATCCTATCACACAGAAGTTCAGCTCTTCCACCCACAGTCTCCTCACCAAATCGCAAGCCTAACATCTTACCAAGCTCTTCTTGAATCCTCTTCAGTTCTGGCTTTTTTGTGACACTTGCCATCACAGTTACATCAAACAAGTTATCTCTCTTCACTCTTCTCGACATTTTCTCAATCAAGTTGTTGGTACGCAAAGTGCTTGATCCGTACACCCCAACCATGTCAATGTTTGGATTTGCTAGAGCCTCCATTGCCTCTTCCAGAGGCATGTTTACCAATCCGGAGACCTCTGTAGAATTGGAAATTATTGCTTTTTGATGTAAGAAAGAATCAAAAGGTACAATCGACATATTGGTCTCGCTGAGTTCCTGTTTTCGGGATTCTAATTTATGCTTGTCACCGAGATGACATGCTTGTCTCACAAATATTTTAGCAGTTGCAAGAGCAGCCCCCATTTATGTAAAGGAAAATAGCAGAAGTGATATACTCCAATGACCGAAAAAGGGTTATGCGAGTTGTATATATGGTGCAAAGAGAGGCATTTGCGATGTATGTTATAAATTATAACCGCGTGAGAAGACTTGCGAAGATGCCCCAAATTTTACGTTGAAACCGTGTTATAATCCAGTGTTTTTGTTTTGAATTCAACAATTCCGATGAAGATCTCTACTCGTTTCCTTTCTCTTTTCTATATCTTGTTGATGCTCACTAGTTTCCTTTCTACTTCTGTAGTATTTCAATACGCTAAAATTTCTTTAATAATACCGGGACGCATGTGTATATTTCTTTTGGAATTCATTTGGTTAAACTTTAAGCATATTTCAATTCTATAAAATCTTAACGATATATATGTGATAAATTAATTTTATCTATAGTTCTATATTTTATTTATGTTTACATTTTCTTTTCAATTTTATCTTTCAAGTATTTTTTTTTGGCGCTTTTGGTGAGGAGAAATGTGAAATTTGTTTTTCTAGAAACCAAATTCTAATCTGTTTTTGCATTTTTTTTATGGCATTTTTTTTCATCAAAAATCATTCTCCACCACCGTGCATAGGGATGGCAACGGATTGGGTCGGGCACGGATAGTACCTACTCGCAATCCGACCCGCCACAAAAAAACCCGCCCGCTACCCGTCCGTTTACACGTCGGGTATCCGTTTAAAAAATACCCGTGGATATTTTTAAAACCTGCAGGTATCCGTGAATACCCGATATCCGCAAATATTTAAAAAATTTATATTTTATAAATTTTTTAATATAGAATTATATAAATAAAATATAAAATTAAATTAAATTATAATTATAATTAAATTTGACATAATAAAATATACTGCTAATTTTAATTTTAATTAAATTTAACTTAATAAAATATAAATTAAATTTTCATTTTCATTTTTTTGCGGGTAATGGGTACCCGCGGGTACGGATAGTATGATACCCGTACCCGACCCGTTTATAAGCGGGTATTAACTATCCGTTGCGGATTTTATCCGCGGATATCCGCGGGCACGGGTATTTTTGTCATCCCTAACTGTGCAATTGTTGAAGGGGAGGAAAAATAGAGAAAAAATAAAGCAAAAAGGTAATAAATAATGATTTAATTATTAATATATTTGTAACTATCAATAATTTTTTCTTTGTATTCATTCAATTAAGTAAAATAAATAAATTTCTTTATCAAAATATTTTTACTTTATACTCATATATTACGAACATTTTTTTTAAATATTATTTTCTTTTTATTAATAATGATAATTGTAACATCTCATTTAATAGTTTTTTACGCTATCAAATAAAACATTATATCATGATCAAACATAGCATATAGTAGGAATAACAGTCATATACATATAAGTATATATAGCTGGTACAGTCATCCAAAATCACCACACAAATCCCTCCTAACAAGTGTAGAAATATAAGGAGAAGATCTAAACTACAAGTCTCAAGACTTTGCAGAATCTGGTCCAAAAACTAACACAACACTCAAGCAAAGGATCAACTCCTACTCAGCAAAGGGGTATCATCATCTGGATTTGGCTCTGCTCACATCAACCGTAGGTGATCATTGCAAATGAGAACACACAAGGACAAGCAAACATAAACAAAAGGGTAAGCTAACTGAAATAAGAGAAAATTATACAATTTACAATATAAATATCATTCACCACACATAGCTTAATTGTATAATTCTAGACTCGATATCCAGATTGTGTAAGCGACATTGGAGCTCTTAGTGGCTTGCATCTGTAACGGTTCCGAGACTCTGCAGAGTCTGGACACAAGGAGTTATCACCCGACCATTCCCAGGGTAAGTCCCCTTCGCGTCTAGGACTTGATCAAGTCCAAAGACTAGGACCTCCTGCTACTCCTCACGACATAATTCATTCTGCTCTATTTGAGCGTGAATGATTATTGGAGTTTCAGGATACCAACCAATATGGATTCCACACGTCCTTACACACACTAACAAGTTCACCTGAATTTCCCTTGAAATTCTATTCCAACCACAACTCCTCATAATTCATATTCATCCAATATCATCACGCAATACATTGATAAAGACAATCCAAGCATATAAGAGACTAATTCATATTCATCCAATATCATCACGCAATACATTGATAAAGACAATCCAAGCATATAAGATACTAATTGCACAAAACCAATTTAGAACATGTAATCCCACTCTTTAAAATAGAATCTGAAGTACCCCACTGCAGTGGCTCTCGCTTACACTACTAGAAATATGTTAAATAGTGACTGAAATCAGTAACCAAAAATTTTAGTTACTATCAGTAACCGAAATAGTGACCGAAGTTTTAATCACAAAAAATCAATCATTAAATCAGTTACTATATTATTTAATTATTATTTAATTATTATTTAATTATTTATTTATTTTATCTTTTATTTTTACTTTTATTTCCCTCAAAAATTTTCTCCTTCCCCCCAAAATTTTACTGAAAGTAAATGTTTACACCAAATGAATCCCTACCAACCATCTCAGCACCTTTTCTCATTGCTTGTAACCTAGACACACCATCCTCACAATTTGTCGCGACGGTCTCCTCACAATTTCAAACTCGCTTCTCATAATGACTTGCCCCTCACTGTGATTTGTCTCTTGCTGTGACTCTTCCCTCACCGTTACTCGTCCCTCCCTGTGTCGTTACGCTCACTAGGTAACCATTCTCACAATCGCTTCATCCTTTCTATTTTATCTGTTTTGTTATTTTAAGAGTTTTGAATCATTGATTTTATTGTTCAATGGATTACTAAGAAGTTTGAATCAAGGAAGGTTTAGGTTTTCTTTCCCAGATAAATTTGGGGGTTTCTTCAGGGAAAGACATGAGGGTTTCTTCCCAAAAAAGAAGGTGTTAGAAAACCTTGAATAATTGCAGAGGCTTGCTTGATGTTTAATATCAGATTAAATTTTTAATACATGAAAGAATTGTTAACTTATCATCTTTGTAAGTATTAGCTTCATATCCTCTGCCTGCCTCTGTGTGTGCCTGACTGGAAACTAAGTTTTGATGGTAAGTTGAAAAAATCATAATGATTTTGGCTTCGGTTATATGACTATTGAAGGCGAGAGGCCATCTCGCTTAGGCGAGTCAGTCTCGCCTGGGCGAGGCTCTAACAGTGGCAAAAATTAAAAACTGAGTGAACTCTCGCTCAGGCTAAGCTGTTTCGCTTAGACGAGATTGTCTCTCACTTAAGCGACTTCAGCTCGTCTAGGCGAGACCTCGCGCAGGAACAGAGGTGGGTTTTCTGGTGTTTTCGCTTGGGCGAGAATTACCCGTCTAGGCGAAAATACCAGATTACTCACTGTTCCCACATGCAAGAGCACTGAATTCATGTCAAACAAAAATCAAGCAATCACACATGCGTTTCAGACATCAATTTAGCACACAAAGCTTCAATCTAACCCACCAAACATAATTCACGATTTAAATAGAAAGAATTACATATAGCTTCTCTTACCTCTAGAGATTGATAATTAGCTATAACCTTTCCAACCAAGAGCACTTCAATTGCACAACCTATTGAGCTGGAATGCAGGTTCATAAAGTGAGAATGGTTCCCAAATTGGCTCAACAAGAATGGAGTTCTAAAATTTCGAATTAAAGAGAGATAGGAAGGTTGGAATTAACTTACATGGAGGAAAAGGAATTGTAGCTGAGGGGAGAGGTTCTGAATTAGCCTTAGGTCTGAATTCTGCAACAGGGAGAATGATTCTGATTTTTGGATTGTAAAATTCAGAATATTTTCTCGTAGAGAGAAGGCAAAGGAAAGTAGAGAGGGAGAAGGGTGCAAGGTGAGGTGGAGTGTTGTTCTGTGGTGTGGGTAGCAGAGAGAAGAGAGTATATGGGAAGAGAAAATGGGTTCTCACAATAATAATTAATTTTTATTTATTTTTTCATTTATTTATTTTACAACATATACAAATTGAAAAAAAAAGAATTTTATTTATAAACATACACCTACCCTTATTATAATTTATAATTTTACATAGTCCAAACACTTATATAATTACTTCTAAATATATTTAAAGTAATAAAAAATTCTTTAACTAATTTACATTTATTTCTTAAATTATTAACTATCCACAATAAATATGTTTTTCATTTTCTTCTACTAACTTATTTTTAAATAAATTATTTACTGAATAAATATATAATTGTCAATTTTAATGTAAAAAAAGTCAATGCAGTTAAGAATTCAGTTCTTTATTTATTGGTTAAAATACCTTTTTGGTCCCAATTTTCGTCAAAATTTTTTAAATAAGTCCTAATTTTGGTTCTGTGTTCAAATAGGTCCTAATTTTCGTCAATTTTGTTCAATTGGGTCCTTTTTTGCTAACAACGTTTAAATCATTAACAGCCATGAACAGTGACTGCCACGTGTCACTTTGTGGTTTTTTTGAATTTTTTAATTTTTTTGAAAATTTTTTGAATTTTTTTTTAAATGTACACGTGTCAACACAGTAGCATGCCACGTGTCACTTCGTGGTTTTTTTGAATTTTTTTATTTTTGTTTGAATTTTTGTTTGAATTTTTTTTAATTTTTTATAAATGTCCACGTGTCAACCCAGTAGTGTGACACGTGTCAAAGTCAATGTTCTATATTCAATTTGGTCCCAATATTTGTTATTTTTGTTCAATTAGGTCCCAATTTTTGTTAACATTAACCAATTTGGTCCTCTTCAAATTAAAATCAAATTTAATTTCTATATTAAAATTCACATTTTTTATTAAATATTTTTATATAATATATTAAAATTCACATCATTATAACTTTGATATAAAAATTAAATTTGGTCACATCTTTGATAGAGACAAAATTGGTCAATTTTAAACAAAAATTAGGACTAAATTGAACAAAAATAACAAATATAGGGACCAAATTGAATATAGAACATTGACTCTGACATGCGGCACGCTACTGGGTTGACACGTGGACATTTATAAAAATTTTAAAAAAATTCAAAAAAACCACGAAGTGACACGTGGCATGCTACTGTGTTGACACATGTACATTTTAAAAAAATTAAAAAAAAATTAAAAAAAAAATTTAATTTTTTTTTTAAATTTAAAAATTAAAAAAATTCAAAAAAAATTCAAAAATTCAAAAAAACAACGAAATGACACGTAGCAGTCAGTGTTCATGACCGTTAATGATTTAAACAGTGTTAGAAAAAAAGATTCAATTAAACAAAATTGACAAAAATTATAACATATTTGAACACAAAATAAAAATTAGGTCTTATTTAAAAAAACTTGATTAAAATTGGGACCACCAATATATTTTAAGCTTATTTATTTATACTGAATTCTGCCTGTTTTTGGCGTCCACATAACCATTTGAAGCTTGCAATTTTTTTTTAATATTTTTTGCACTCAATCAACCACTGCATAACAGTGCTACCCGGAAAACAATTTTCCATCGTGAAAACATCGCGGAAGCAGAAGTTTTTCCTCCGAAAGCTCATGGAATAGAAAAAAAAAAACACAACTTTGCCTTAAATTCGGGCCCGGGGAAAAACATTCCGACACAAAGAAAAACACTCTGATATTAACAAGTTAGTCACATAAATATATCGTTTAATATTAATATAAAATAAACGAAAAGATAAAAAGTGATGAAGTATAATAATAATCATTTTACTCTAATAATAAAACGAATTAGACGATAAGTACTCAATTAAAAAATATATAATTTTTTAATAAAAATTTAATTTAATAGAAATTTAAATTTATTAGAGATTTCAATTTCAATTAACCTCTTTTTATTATTATAAAAGTAAGTATAGTGTTTTCAGATTTGAAGAGGTGAATGTATGCTTTTATATGATAAGTTTAAACTAATGAAACTTTTCTCCTAAACTTTTAAAAGAACTGGATCCTTAATGTAGTTTAAGAAAATTCAAAAGGTATGGATGTAATCCATTTTAAATTATTCAATATTTGCTTCTTAAACTATTTGAGAATTTTTCAATGTGGTCTCTGTACTATCCCTGACCTGAACTGTTAAAAAATATTTAATATATGATGACTTTAAAAGCTTGATGAATTCAATACAAAAAAATTAACTAGATTTTTTAGTTGAAAGGCCTACATAAAAAAAAATTCTCAAATATTTGATAGACTAAATAAATAATGTAACCTTTATTTTATAATAATAATAATAACTTATACAGTTATGAAATTGAATGTAAGACAGTTTATTATTTATTTTTATTTTACTAAGGGATTGCATCTCATTGGTATTTTAGTCAAAATTAGGGATGACAAAAATATCTGCGCCCGCAGATATCTGCGGATAAAATCCACGGCTGATAGTTACTACCCGTGGGTATTTATTATCCGCGGATAACGGGTAGCGGGTATTTTAATACCCACTTATAAACGGGTCAGGTACGGGTATCATACTATCCGTACCTGCAGGTACCCGTTATCCGCAAAAAATTAAAATTAAAATTTAATTTATATTTTATTAAGTTAAATTTAATTAAAATTAAAATTAACGATATATTTTATTATGTCAAATTTAATTATAATTAAAATTTAATTTAATTTATATTTTATTTTTATAATTTTATATTAAAAAATTTATAAAATATATATATTTTTAAATATTTGCGGGTATCGGATATTCACGGGTACCCGCAGGTTTTAAAAATATCTGCAAGTATTTTTTAAGCGAATACCTGACAAATAATCAGACAAACAGTGGATGGATTTCTTTTTAACGGATCAGGTTGCAGGTAGGCACTATCCTTACCCGACCCAACCCGTTGCCCCTAGTCAAAATGAGCATTAATTTACAAAATAGTAAAGTAATATACTGTTTATAAACTGGAATTTACACGAGCTAGATATTGAAAAAGACCGAAAAAGAATTAGTAATTAATAATAGCAAAAATAGAAGGAAGAGGTGAGGGGGAAGGCCAGTGTTGGGTGACTCAGCTCCATAGTTTATGCGTATGCCACACCTTTGTCAAAACATCCAAAATAATTAAATAATTAATTAAACAAATAGGAAAAGGAAAAAGAAAAAGACAACACAGTCACGTAATTTTCTTTTGGGTTTCTTTTCGTTGCGTTTCGTTTCTCCAATTCCTTCCTTTGTTTCTGGTTTTCTCTGGTTTTGGAACGTTTTCTCTGAGCCTCTCTTCGTTTGGGCAAAACCATGAACGTCTTCAGGCTCGCCGGTGACATGACCCATCTTCTGAGCATTCTCCTCCTCCTCCTCAAAATCTACGCCACCAAATCATGCTCAGGTCACTCCTCATTCTTATCCGTATTCTCTTCCTCTCTTTTTCTTCTGCTTCCTCCAAAATTCGGACTAATTTGCATTCTGTTTTCGAATGTCGATTCGCGACTTCACTCCCTTAGTCACATTCCTTCGCCAACCAAAAATTCAGGATCAATTCTATAACTAAATCATTTCCGTTATTTCGCCTATTTAACGGAACTGTTATTCTTTCTGGGGTTTCAGGGATTTCTCGCAAGACTCAAGAACTGTACGCTATTGTGTTCATGGCTCGTTATTTGGATCTGTTCACGGACTTCATCTCCGTTTACAACAGCTTCATGAAGGTGATTTTCATCGGCAGCTCCGTAGCCATTGCTTGGTGCATGCGTTTCCACCCCGTGGTCCGGAGAAGTTACGATAGGGAACTCGACACTTTTCGCTATTTTTTTCTTGTTGGGGCCAGCTTTGCTTTGGCACTCATCTGGCACGACAAGTTCACCGTTCTAGAGGTCCGTTACTAATTTTTAATTCACTCCCCCTTTTTGCACCTCTATTCTCTTTTATCCTGTTAGGTAGAGGCTACTTTCTAATTATTCATTTTGAATATTATCTTCTTTTTTTTAGAGTTTTTGCATTGTGAATGTGTGCTGTAAGTAGAGTCTACTACGCTTAGCCAGGCATCTTCTTCTGTATTTGAGTTGTGGGATTTTACTGTTTTCCATTTGTTTTTGCATTTGTATATGTGCATTGGTGTATATCTGATTGACTAGATAGATAATTGATTTCCCGGTTCCAGTGACTGGGTTTAGATAAGCAGAGGAAAGTGATGGTTGAGTTCGTGAACGAAGGTGCACCCTTGTTTTTTGTTGTTTTTGGGTACTGTAGTTATGTTACGATGATCTGAATCTTTGCACCATTGTTTTACTGCTCAGAAATGTTATGACTATGAACTTTTGTTGATAGGAATGAGTCTTTACCCATGAAACCTCATTTTCGATGGTGTTTTTTTCATACATTTTCAGGAGATACGTTTTCACTAATAATTACAAAAAATGCCTCTCTATTCTTAGTTCATTTCCTACTTTCAGAGGAAATGCAAATACGGAAAACAAATTGAACTGGTGTTTTTGTAAATATTAATGTGGTCATATTAACTAAAATGGAAACAGAAAATAAACCAAATACTATCAAGTTATGTTGCAAATTTCCTTTGCTTTTGAAAATTATTAAGAACTGGACTTTAAACCTAACTCGACCCCACAAAAAATGTCTCTCTATTCTTAGTTTATTTCTACATTGAGTGGAAATGCAAATGCGTAAAACAAATTGAAGTGGTGTTTTTGTAAATAGTAATGTGGTCATATTAACTAAAATGGAAACAGAAAATAAACCAAATACTATCAAGTTATATTGCAAATTTCCTTTGCTTTTGAAATTTATTAAGAAGTGGACTTTAAGCCTAATTCAACCCTACAAAACCGACTTGTAAGGTGAGATTTCTATCCACTTATATACTATGAAATTATTTTAAGTCTAGTCGATGTGGAATTTCCAACAAAATTTGAAACGGTTGTTTTTCACTTGAAATTGTGAAATGTGATCTGAGCGTTGGCAAATTAACCATGCCTTCCATTGAATGTAACTATACACTATAAAAATGGCTTACAGAGAGTGGTGGTTCCTAGGATCCTATATTCTTTTTTAGTGAGGAATTATTACCATTATGGCTCAACTCGAGTTCGGCAAGTGGAAGAATATAGCTACCTTGTTCCAGGGCTTACTGCTTACCATTAAATTAGAATGGTACTTGGATGGATCTTTTGAAACCATTCCTATGTATGTCATATCTAGAATCCTCCAAATTCCTTCAAACATTGAGATTCGGTTTAGGTTTTGATTTTTTCCTCTCCTTCAATTTGCATAATAATCTTTGAATACCTGAACATTAGTTTCTTGTGAATACAACTCTTGGTTTGAATACTTCATTGGAGAGTGTTGAATTTTTGTGTCATGGATGGAATCTGATGGTATTCCCTAACTTTTCTGAACAGTAGAGTATCAGTTTATGTTTTCTGGCTGGAATATCATCTTTCGGTCTTTGAATGCTGCCCTAACAAGATTAGAAACTATAGGAAAAGAAAGTTTTAAGATTGAAGTCCTCAATTGCTTCTTCATGTAGAAAAGTCCTCGTTCTTCATGAACACGGTATTTACATCCTCTGTCTGGCAACCCAATCTGTTCAGCTACTCACACTTTGCCAACCCATCTTTAGTGAGTGCATGTGTGGTTTTCATTTTTCTTAATCTTTTATCTTTGTTTCTTTTCTTTTTCTTTTTGTTTTTGGATTTTTGTTCTGTTCTGTGGTTGTTCGAAACCACAGTTATGTTATTCTTTTTATTACCTAGTGCAAACTGTTATTTTCTTTCCGTAGTTGCTTTTTGTATTTTTAATTCTTTTTTGCGTTCAGTATTTTTTTTTTTTAAATTTGGGCTTTACTTTGTTTTATCTTGACTTTATACTCTATATTTGTTCAAGGACCGTGAGTTTTTTCTATAAATAATGGTTGGTGTATGAATTTTGATTGTTTTTTTTTTTTTTTTTTTTTAATTTTTA
>Ga0214545_1001414_pt1 | contig 44677 bp, 20 predicted proteins | sample CNSS4metaG_FD_160064 | JGI IMG/M metagenome (GOLD analysis project Ga0214545, IMG submission 160064) | Root nodule microbial communities from cowpea collected in UCLA plant growth center, Los Angeles, California, USA - CNSS4 | ecosystem: Host-associated > Plants > Roots > Nodule | place: USA... | reverse complement strand
TATGTGATATAAAAAAAAAAAATATATATATATATATATATATATATATATATATATATATATATATATATATATATATATATATATATATATATATATATATATAAGGCAGACACACCCATATTTCTGCAAATACTATCTACCAGCCTTTATCTGCACTTTTCTCTTGATTGTGTTTGTATCAACACAATGAAGCAGAAAGCTTATATTATTCTGATGGCCCTTTTGTTAAGTTCCATTGGAATTAAGTATGAAGGCTCAAACAACAATCCCTTCCAACATGCAAGCCCCAGTAAAATGGTTTTTGTTACAGCTGCATGTTGTCATGTTCTTGTATCTGCTGCGGAAATGAGCTTACCAACCACTGATTTCATATTCCACTTGTCTGGGATTGTTGGATGTGAGGCACTGATGTGGATTCTGGTGGATGAGTTTGTATGGTGGTATCTCACCAACGTGCTTCTTTTACTAGTGGCCTCATTCTGCTTAAACGACTATAACCATATCATTGACTTCATTCGTGGGACAAGGGGCCACGTGCCAAATTTGGAAGCACAAGAAGGTCAAATGTGATACTATAATTGAACATGTTTTGTTTAGTTTAACTAGTTGAGCAAGAGATTAAAGGAAGAATATGTTTATAAAATAATATAAATGCTCCGAATAAAAATGAAGGTTATACTTCAGTCTTCTATTGTATAACCAAATAATTTTCACTGTGGGTCCCACCAAGTTTCATTTGTTCTTCTACACTTTTAATCGTTATGTCTATAATCATTGTGTTGAAAGTTATGCGTTCAAAACAAGGTTGTGTTCCTGCAGAAATTTCCTTAGTAATGATATTTTGTTCTGTTTATCTAAATTTGAAGAATGTTATTCTGGACTTGCTCATTTTACATTTATAGTGAAGTTAAATTGTTTTCTTTTCTAAAGTAGAAATTCATTTCGTTGCTTCTTTTGTTCACTGTATAATAAATATACTTTGTTTAAAAGAGATAATTGAGGATTTGTTAACATCACGGATTCATGAAAGTTATTATGAGAAGTCACAGAGTTCCCAGATAGATTTTACATTTTGATGTCCAAAAACTCAGTAAATTTTACATTTTGGATCTAAAAGTTGACAGGATAAGTGTCCTGTTATTACAAGAGTAGTTAAGAACCTTGTAGAGGATTTTCATAAACGTGGTGAAGGGAGGACCTCAATTGGTAGGAAAACAACACCAACTCCTTCGAGGATTTTCTGCACTAGGAAGAAGTGTAGAAAATGGAATACAAATAGTGATACTCTGATTAAATGACCCTTCCTCTAGAGGAATCCAAGTGTGAGTAAGTCCCATATTAATTAAAAATGAAAAAGTTGACCATTATATAAGGATAAAGATTCATAAATTTATTGTCTTAAAATTTTGGATTGAGAGTGGTGTCAATGCCTGATGTGATTAGACTTTAGCCTCATTAGTATTGTATCTCCTTAGTGAGAGATTGAAAAAAAATGCGAATAATGTTAAAAAAGCTCAGAGGGAGAGAATATCAGAATTCTTTTTTTTTTCATATTAGTATATAATATTTATGTTAATTAAAGAAGAAGTTAATTTACAAAGTATAATTATTTTATAAATCGATTTTATGAAGATTAATTAGAAGGAGATTTAGAGTTTAGGATTTAAGATTTATGATATGAAAAGTATTTACTATTTTACCTCATGTCTCCAAAATATTCTCAATTTTATTTTAGTTCTGGATCAAAATTTTAAAAATTTCATTAAATATCTTTTGAAGAATGTTTTTAAGATTTTCTTTTTCTTATTATGTCCCTTTTATGTATGATATAACGAGAAAAGTAATAAAAATTTTGTATTATACATGTCCAAGATCATTTCGACCTATATTTTTATGATCATCCTCAAATTGTTGAGGGCATGATATCATTCTAGATTGGGATGTGTATGGCCTAGATCTCCTCAAACAACTACATCATGTTGGTAAGGACATTATGGTAGAGGTTAACAGGCGAGAAAATGTAATCGGTTGAAGTTAAAAGTTAAAACATATTAGTTGAACATGAAACAAATTAACCAATTATTTATGTAGTCCAAACCTAACCAGATAAAGACCCATAAAACCTGTGGAAAAAATGTAATCAGTTGAAGTTAAGAGTTAAAACATATTAATTGAAGGTGAAACAAATTAACCAAGTTGATTATTTATGTGATCCAAACCTAATCAGATAAACCCATAAAACCTAATATAATATAAATGACATTGTTCACGAGATAATTAATTATATATTTATTATTTATTATCATATAATGTATTCTTCGAATTTGAATTTTCTACTAGGTTTTTTTTGTATTATTTATATATTATGTCTTTAAAATATCCTGATTACCCCACCGCTCAAAACAACATCCAAACCTAAGAACATATAAGACTAGAAACTTAATAGTCAAGAACAGAACTTATGGAGTCTACAATGTGCATATTCCGTCATGTAAGAACACGTTTTGTATTGTATGCAAAGATGAAAAGGGGCAGGAATAAGTGAATAATATTATTTAACTAATATTTTAGAAGTATGTTTTATAATTTTATCATCAAGATAATTCAACTTTTTATATATTTTTAATAAAATACTGGAATATTACTTTTTTTTATTTTATTTTAAGTAGTTTGTTTTTAATTGTTATAAAGTTCCTTCGATCCCTAAGTTTTATTCACTAATTACTTTAAAATTAAAACCTTAATAATTAACATTAGTAATTAATTTAGAGTTTAATTCATAAATTAATTATAATTTTTTATTCATAATAAAGATTATTTTAAATTTTAATAATTTTAATTTTATAAATTAATTAAGTATTTAATTATTTTTTTATCTTAAATACAATTAGGGATATTCCCACTAAATCTTTAAAGGTCAATAGGTTTGGAAATCTAAGAGAGCTGGAATGTTAGAAAGTTAAGTTAATTTTCTGTTTTTTCGGTTACTTTTCTATGTGTTCTATTTTTTCGGTTCTTATATTATATATATATTATTCATATAGCAAGTGCAATAAAGTGTAGAACGAGACATTCTCTCTCTATATGTTTTCTCTTATTTTTACCATGAATAAGAAGATTTACAATAACTTTTACTAATTCAATTAAACTAGGGTTTGAGACGACAAAAAGACGTGAAGATAGATGAATATAAACAGCAGGAAATGAAGACAAAACTACCTAAAATATCAAGGTTACGTTCATAGTAATAGTGGTGAAACTTCCTCCCCATTATAATATAAACATCCTCCGAATTGGATCAGCTGCATTCACGAAACCATGCACACAAGAACCAATATTATTAAAATGAAGATCCAATGGTTCAAATTTTGTCTGCATGTTTCACGTATAATTTACCAATAAAGTATGATGAGTTCCAACGGTCATGATTATCTGATTATGTGATGCTTTAAATTTCTGACTTTCAGAGAAGCTGGTCCTTATCCTTTACAACTTCATGGCTTCTCAAGCATCCCTCACTTGTCTTTATAAGAATAACCTTTTAGGTTTAAGTACAAGAATTGTGGGATCATACTTCACACCGCCAAATGTATTTAATTGTGCTCGCTACCTCTGTTTGTGCATATTAAACTCATAAATTTCCAGTTCATGTTCAATTTTAGCATCTTACCCTAACAGGGGAAATTTTGTTCTGTTGATCCTTTGAGTTAATTAGCTGTTCTTAGGTTCAATTCACATTGCCTTAGTTGAGTTTGCATCATTAATTAGCGTATTACTTAGGTCATCTAGGTGCATAGAAACTGAATTCACAGTTCAGACCTTAGTGCTGTCACGATATTAAGCTGGCAACCTTTGGTTCAAAGTGTGGTTTTGGGTTCTTTGTATACTTTGCATGATTAAACAGCATTTTCCATATGCTCTCATCATTATATACTTGTCCAAACCAGTACATCTGCATAAACTGCATTTTAGGTTCATAGGGGCATTTAATCAAATAGTTTCATAAATTCTGCATTTTCATTCATGCATTACATCAAATAGTTTCAGATTTAACAGCAAATCACATCCTTCCTGCATTTATACCGTCAGCACATGTTCCTTTCATCATCCAACAGATCATAACTTCATTAGTGCATTCTTGCTAGACTATCATCATAGCATACATCATACAAGTTGAAATCTTCATACCTGCACAATCTTTCAAAGTTAGGTTCAGAACGTGGTTCTTGATTTTGCATACTTTTTATGTGATTAGCTTGCATCTTCCATTCATAATCATCATTTTAAAATCATTCCAACCTGGAAGGTAGAATTGGCTTTGAACCTGTGTTCATAACCTGTCAAAACTGCCAGAATTGGTTTCCATGCATGATTTTTATTCTTTGCATCATTCTTTGTGTCCCAACTGCATATCTTGTTTTAGACAGTTTATAGGTTTTCTAGGTTTGATTCTCTTAGTAGCCTATATAAGGCTTAGTCTTGACCGAATTCGTGTGCTTTAAAAAAGGAGAGTTCATTTTAGTTTAGATTTTCTTCATTTTTTTCTCTGAAGTTGGGAGAGGGGACAGTATCTTTGGTGCATTCCAAATTCCAGCTCCAACATCTGTTTTTCATTTCTCTGAAGTTGGGAGTGGGACAGCAACTCTAGCAAGGTGTTCCACATTCTAGCTCCAGCTCTTGTAATTTCATAATGCATTCAACTTTGTTCTCTTCATCTCACTCTTCTATATTTTCCGTTGAACTTGAACTTTTTCTGCACTATGAACCATAGACATCACATTTGTTCAGCTACTTTTAATTTTGTACCTACCTAACTCCAATTTCTGATTGGATTGTAGTTAATTGATCTAAAGGATCTTTCTTATCTAGGAAATTCAGATTTGAACTACTAGAAATCAAAATTGAAAGTAACATGAACAAGGATGGTTTATGAACTAATTGTTCAGAATATTCAAGTTCTGTTCTATTTTCACCAATTCTGACTTTTGATTCTGTTTTCTTCAATTCAAACCATTGTTCTTTCTTTCCTTTCTTATCATACGTATACAATCCTTTAACTCATAAACACATCTTGCACCAAGTTTCAGAAAATTCAAAAGTTAGATTATTTAGTTTTTACCGTTAATATAGTTGTTCTTGGTTTAGCTTTGCAATTTCTCAGTTTTGCACTATTCTTTATGTTTTAATTCACTGTTTTGCATTTATTAGCTTAGGAAATTTGTACGAAGCACCTTCAACACGTTTGATTTTAGGTTTATAGGTTAGTTCCGTTCATTTCCATATTTAGAAATTAGGTTTTTTAGTTTTCCAGATTTATACGTGATTTTTCTGTTTGAGTATTTTAGTGATTCTAAATATTTTCCTTAAATTGTTAAAATCGTTCAAACGTGTTCTAAGCATTAGCATTGCATAATCCACATTTTTAGTGCTTTGTGGCATTTTATCGAACATTTTCATTTCCATTGTTTTAGCATATCTCTCTGTATCTTTTATTCAGATTTTAGGTTTCAATTTAAGTTCCATTCATTGTCTGTAGTTCTTTTAATTTCGTTTCCGCCATATTATTCCTTTTACATGTTGGAATAGGATTTCTTTGGATTGACATTCATGGTCAAACTTATGCTACATTAGGGGGACTTTGGATTATTGTATGAACTTGACTGTGACTTTACAGTTCATCAAGGGTTCCACAAAATGAATTTGGATCAGTTTGGACATATTTTACTCTATTTATAATCAAATTATGCCACAGAAGTAGATTTTAACTTCCGGAAGCTTGATTCAATTTAACTCCATATTTTCTTCTTCTATAAATACTTACGAGAAGATTTATCCAAATTGGTCATTATTTTGAAAGCAAGTAAAGGCTTTAAGAAATCCAAAGCCAATAGGAATATATACTTTTGTCACCTAACTTTAGAACAGCATTGTCCCTAAAGCGTGGCCAATGCAAAATTGCAACCTTTAAATAACCTGTTGACAGTGTAATGAATAAGAACAACAATGGTTCTGCCTTATCCTGCAAGACGAATCAATCACTACTAAAATGCATTGTCCTGCATCAAAAAGGATTTTTCTTTGTTGTACAATCATAGAGGAAGCTAACTAGTACCATTTCCAATCTGTAACATTGGAGTGTGATGGTGCTGCAAAATCCATCTCCCTCTACACCATTTAATCCCTCCTTTATCCAAGTTCTTGTTCCACCGATGTACCAAACAAATAAGAAATAAGAGAATTATCCATCAGCATGTATAGAAACCTTTGAACTTGCAGTTCTCTCCAACTATAATCAGCCAGAAGTAGCTTCACCAATAATCGCAACAAGAGCATGTACCATCCTTAAAATGGTGGAATCGATTGGTGTCCCTGACGACAATTTCACGTTGAACTATCTTAGAGATAAGCTTGATAGCAATATGACAATCTCCACAAACACGGAGGTTTTTGGTAATTCTGATTGGAAGTTCTCGGGTATTCAAAATAGCAAACACAATAGCTAACTTCTCGCTGTGAACAGCTAGATGGCATTCTTTATCCTCCTCCTCCACGTCATGAAGAGCAGAATCAGTCTCAGGGACGTATCCTAACTCTTTCATCTTTCCAACCAACATACTTAGCTCTTCATATATCTCCTTTGACTGTGGGTGTGACGTGTCACCCGCAAGAAAGGTGTGGACCTGATTATTCAGCTCAACATTGCTGATCCCAGGCATTTTTCGAATTTTTCTTCTCTTCATTAGTGATCGAGTAGCTGTTACTTCTGTCCATCTACCAGCCTTTGCATAAATATTTGATAACAACACATAGTAGCCAGATTGCTCAGGAGCCATCTGAAGCAGTTTGTCAGCAGCTACAAGCCCAATATCCATGTTGGAGTACACCCGGCAGGAGCTAAGCAGTGACCCCCAAACTCTTTCATTAGGCTCCATTGGCATCTGTTTGATGAAATTATACGCCTCATCTACTCGTCCAGATCGTCCTAAAAGATCCACCAAACAAGCAAAGTGTTCAATTCTTGGTGTTATTCCATAATCGTCTGTCATCTGCTTAAAGTAAAGCTTCCCTTCATTGTATAATCCTGAATGGCTACAGGCTGAGATAATCGCGACAAAGGCAATGGAATCTGGACTTTGACCTGAATTTAGCATTTCAGTGAAGAGTGCCACGGCATTGTAGCCTTTTCCAGTCATACCATAGGCAGATATCAATGAAGTCCATGATGCAACGTCACGAAACTTCATTCTGTCAAACACTCTTCTTGCATCTTCTAGACATCCACATCTAGCATACATGTCTATCAATGAATTCTCCAGAAGCAAATTTGGACACAGCTTCTTCCTCTCAACATATTCATGAATCCTCCTTCCTAACAACAAAGCTGAAAGATCGCCACATGCTGGAAGTACACTAGCACAAGTGATTGCATCTGGTTCCACTTCACATTTCTCCATTTGTAAATAAAGATCAACAGCTTTTTCAGGCATTGAGTTTTTCATATACACAGTTATCATCACATTCCATGAGACCAAATTTTTCTTCTCCAAATTCACAAACATCTGCTTAACATATGAAATATTTTCTGATGAAGTGTCAGTTACTGCAGGAAGGAGACTAGCCATTGTACCAGCATCCGGTTTATGCCTTAGACACTCCATTTCTCGGCAAATATGTAGCGCATCATCAAACCGCATATTCTGAACATATCCAGCAACCATTGAGTTCCATGAAACAACATCCCTACTTGGCATTTCATCAAGAACACGCCGTGCCTCCAGCAAGCAACCACACTTCCCGTACAACGCAATGAGACCATTTCCAACAAATAAATTCAAGTCAAACCCAACCTTAAACACAGCTCCGTGAAGTTGAAACCCAATTCTCGCATTGTCAGAGCAAGAGCAAGCCTTCAAAACACAAGGGTAAGTATAGTTATCAGGACTAAATCCACCACCAACCATCTCCCTGAAAACAAGCAATGCATCATTGTACCAATGGTTATTCACATAGCTTCTGATCATAACATTATAGAAAATAACATTCCTCTCAGGAATTCCATCAAACACCTTGCGTGCCAACCCAGGTTCTCCACAGGCAGCATATGCCCGCATGAGTTTGATTCCCAGAGATGGGTTTTCGTGAAAACTGAGATTAAAAACCTTGGAATGCACATTTTTCAATGCTTTGATATCTGGGTATTGGTCTAACGCTTTGCCCAGAAGTTCCAAAGCAAGAACTGGGTTTTGTGAGGACCCCGATGAATTTCTAATTGAAGAAAACAAGGTCTGTAACTTAGGAAATTGTTGAGTCAATGGAGGAATTGGTTTCATGAATTTGAAACTGTTACTCTGGTTATGTTAAAAATGAGTGCGTGAGAGAGGGAAGAAGAGCAAAGGATTCATAAGTCCAAGAGAGTCACGTTCTTTTCTGAAATGGACATAGCACATGTTCAGATATTACTCACAGTTTGTAAAGATTGGCCATAGAATGCTAAGAGCTTTCTCTTTTATCAAAAGGATGGAGAATGACCGTGTGCATTTTAAGAAGGAAAATGCTGTCTTGCATGGGAAAATTTACTCCCATTTTGACACTGATAATGTGACAAATATTGCTTAGGTGGCAAAGGTTAGAAAGGTAATATGGATGAACATTTAAATATTTCTAAATTTCTTAGGGTTGGGAGAAAAGGCAGAAGAATAGATGATCGGAGAGAAAGAGAGGAGAGAGAGGTGGTGGTTTTCAAGGCTTGGTGCTGCCGTGTTTGAAGGAGTCCAATCCTTGGTGCCGGCGGTTTGGGAACATCATTTGAGGGAGTCGAAACCTTGGTAGTGGCGGTGTCGGAACCTTCATATTTGGCCAGAACTATCGTTCGAGGGTGAATCCCTGGTCACCGTCACTGTAAGGGTGGTCATCGGAGAGTATGCTTTCTTTTGGGGTTCAGTAACTTCCTATAAATCTCAAATCATTTAGAAATATCTGATCTTTAAGATTACTTCTCTGTCATCATCATCGCTTTTTGCTGAATTGGCTTGCCTTTTGGGTTGATTCCACAAATTTTTAAGAATCTTTTCAAGTACATGTTGGTTTGGCTTTCATATATCACAACGAAGGGGTTTAGATATCAATTATCAAGCATTTTACCCTCTCTTTTGAATCTTGATATGGCGTGTACTGCTTAAAAATTTAGTCTTGTCAACAGTGGTATAAATATTTTTTATTTTGATAAATTTGACCAAGTTTTTATAAATAAAATTAAAATAAATAATTTTTTATTTTATTTTTTAATCAAAATGAAATAGTAAAGATGATGTAATCCTTAACGATTTTATGGTGGGAAATTGGTTCACCAGACATTTGTGGAGGCAAAACAACTTCCAATAGGAAGTCGTGGGGTCACACGATTTTTTTAATTTAAATTAACAGTTGTGGGTTCCACGACTTTTAGTAGGAATGTCGTTAGAGAACATGCGACTTCCAATTCCCATAAATCTTCCAATTCCTACAAATATTTCTTGGACTTTGGTAATTGATTAAAGTATGATTACCAAATTTAAGAAACTTTTAACGTTATGTGGTAATCGACTATGGGGAGTAATGTAATCGGTTACGAGAAACAATGCAATCGATTACCAAATGCCAATGCAATAGGTTAGAACATTTAAATTGTAAGAATATATATTAATCATATAAGATACAACAATAATTTCATAATAGAAATAAGTGAAATATACAAAGCATCAAACTTCATTGATGAAATGAATATTTTCCTATGACTTTTTTCACAAAATTAGGCAAATTTTAAGAGAAATTATGCAAATTTTAAGAAAAAATTACAAGATTATTAAATGTTCTATCACTGTATGATGGAATATCATATTATTTGTTAATTTTTAATCATTAGAAAATGAATTAGAATATAAACATAGATAAAATATTCTAAGAGTTTGGTTCTATGAATAAACTTAATCTTTTGGATCACAGACATCTTATCTTAATGTAAATAGTATGTTAACACAGCGAAGAAATTAATGATTTAACATATATGTTTAAAACTTGTTTCTAAAGAATTAGAATAAATACGTAAATTTTAGAATAAGTTAGAGATATATTGTGTTAGTGTTGCATTTATTTGGTTCATGAAGTCCGATCATGGTGGAGTTTTTACTGAATCAATATCATCTTAAATTAACATACATAAACAAATTTTCAATTAAATATTTATTGGAGAAATGGTAAAAGTTCATATTATTTAAAAGTCAATTCCTCTCTGTTCAAAAACGAAGAACATGCATAATTTAATTATGAAAAATAATTATAATAAGTTATTATATGGTTATTTTAATTCTCCTTTTAAAAAAAAGTTCATATTCCTTAGAACTTTACTATTTCTCTATTATAAGTAAAGTTTTAGAATTAAAATTAAATATTTTTTAGTTCATCAACTTTAACTTAATATTAGAATTTATTTTATAACAAGTTATTGTTTCGTTACTTTAATTCTCCTTTTAAAAAAGGAAAAAAAATTACTTCACATTTCTTAGAACTTTACTATTTCTCTATTACAACACTAGCGTAGAATTCTCATTTTACCTCGCTTTATATGCCTCGGTTGGCTAGAAACCGAAGCATATAATATGCGCGGTGGCATTTTTGTAATTAGAGCCAAGTTTTAGGTCTCGGTTCTCCAAATACCCGAAGCCAAAAAGGGGTATAGGCCCCGGTACGGCCAAAATCGATGTCAAATAGTGGTATAGGCCTTGGTCTAGTAAGACCCGAAGCCAAAAAGTGACTGGACGTTAGCTGTTTGGCCTCGGCCCAAGGAGACCCGGTGCCAAAAGGGGCATAGGATTTATTTAGGGTTCAAATTTCGCGAACCATTCTTCTTCCCCGCCGCTTCCGAAGCCTAGTGTGTCCGAAGTGAGGTTCCCTTCCGAAGAGGAAGCGTCAACGTAGGAGAGAGTGGCGTGGCAGAGGTTGTTCGAGTCGCAGGAAGCGGGTATGGGAAAATCTCGGGTCCGAATTGTGCAGGTTGACGAAGAGCACGGGATTGGCGTGTAGGTGGAGGAGGCATTCGGGTTGAAAAAAAAGGGTCGGGCATGAGGCGGTTTATGTTTGTGTGGTTGTTGCAGTGGAGCCATGAGAGTTCGCTCCCTGTGTCAATGACCATGGAGACGTTCTGTGGGGGTGTGCCAACAGTGATGGAGATTGTGAGGCTAACGTTGTAGTTGAATCATAACTTGTTGGGTGGTGGGAGATACCCGGATGGAATCACTTGTGATTTTAGTGGCAAAGTTAGAGTCTTGGCCTCACACATGCTAAGGGAGGCTCGATTCTGATAAAACATAAGCGTCGAAGTAGGAGTTTCTGACGGCTGAAACCACCATGCATTGAAGCTCTTGCACCATTAAGGGTTTTGTTGGACTAGGATAAGTTAGGTGCCATGAATCTACTGCAATCCCATTTTAGAAGAAAGGTTTGAGGGTCTCCAAGAAGCGTTGCAACACTGCGTAGAACAGGCTTCGGTTCAAGCGTGATCCGAGGCAGAAAAACGCTTTACGGCTTCGGTCCACACCCGAGGCCAAAAGCCATCCCTTTTGGCCTCGCCCCAATATGCTTCGGTTCTGAAACCGGGACAGAATATAAAAAACAACCGAGGCCAAAGGCCCTTATTGTACTGGTGCAAGTACAAGTTTTAGAATTAAGGTTAAATATTTTTTTAGTTCATTTACATAAAATTAGACCTTATTCTTCAAACTTTAATACAATTTAAAACTTTAAAAACATGTTTACCCATAATAATATTTTGTAAAGTTTTGTTCATCAAAGTATATTTTAGTATAGTATTATTAGTTAATATTATGGTAAAGTATCTAGATACAAACAATACGGTTATTAATAATTGACAAATTTATTACTTGTTTTCTAGTTATTCTTCCCTTTTGATAAACAATTAATTATTGTAAAATATAATAATATTATCATCTCAAATTAACATACATAAACAAAGTTTCAATTAAAAAGTTACCGGATAAAATGGTAAAAATTTATATGCAAGAAAAATAACATATTTTAAAAGTGCATTCTTCTCTCTTTATCGAAGAGTATGCATAATTAAGTTATGAAAAATGAATTATAATAAATGAGTGTATCATTATTTTATTTCTCCTTTTAACAAAAAAAAAAAAGAAAATAAAGTAATCCATATTTCTTATCTTTAGTATTTCTCTATTAAAGTATAAGTTTAAAATTATGGTTAAATATATTTTTAATTTTTGAATTTTAACACAAATTAGAATTTGTGTCTGTAATTTTAATACATTTTAGATCTCAAACTTTAAAAATAAATAAATATAATTCTTTTAATTTATTTTGACATCTCTATTTCTGTTTAATATATTAATTTTAAAGTAGTTTAATTACTTAAAAGTTATCTAATATAATAATATCATTTTACATAATTATTCACACAATAAAGTTATTAATTTTATGAAAACTTTTAAAATCTTTTATAATAGATGAAAAATGTATTCATATTTTTATTACACTATTTATAAAAATCCTCGTAAAAGTAAAACACGATTTGGTTGGAGAAACTTCTCTCTACATATAAAGAAAATAAAATAAAATATACTCTTCAAAAAGCTTAAAACTAGATCCTTCATAAATTAATATAGAAATTCTCTTATACAACTTCTCTAAATTTTTTTTACCTTCAAACATTGTAATAGAAAATTCTAACTCATAAAAAAGAAATATCTCTTTTCATTCTTAAAAGTTTCTATGGAGAAATTTGTTCCCAAAGACCTCATTTCAGGTTTGATTGGAGAGGATAGAACACTTTGGAAAGGAACATGGCATAGTAACCCTCGTACCGAAAAGTTGAAAATGTTATGTATACATGATAAACATAGCATAGCCACTTTTACAATAATGCCAAATTCATCCCCTCTGATTTGCCGTCATAAGCTTTTATTTACTTGTTGTATATCAAGCACTTAGACAAAATGTGAGTTTCAAACATGCTAGTTAGTACTCTGCTCCTTCCAAGCACAGTGATGACAAAGTATTCTTCCCATATGTGGGACAAGTTAAGTTAGAGACAAATTACAGATACAAATTGTCAAATCCAACTAAAGAAAATGTTAAATTCTAAGAACACTCTCTGCTGACATCATCACTCCCTGCCTACATATATATAGATATGTGTTGTCCTGCTTGGTCAATATCATAAAACATAAACTTCACCCTTTCTCTTCTCATTCTCTGTTTTTCTATGCATCAACACAATGAAGCATGGTAAAGCTTATACTATTCTTATGGCCCTGCTGTTAACTTCCATTGGAATCAAGTATGAAGGCTCCAACATCAATCCCTTCCAGCATTCCAGCCCCACTAAGATGATTTTTGTGACAGCTATGTGTTGCCATGTCCTTGCATCCACTGCGGAAATGAGTATTCCAAGTACTCTTTTCATATTCCACGTGTCTGGAATAAGTGGATGTGAAGCACTGATGTGGATTCTGGTGGATGAATTTCTATTGTGGTATGTCATCAACGTGGTTCTCATATTGGAGGCCTCATTCTGCTTCGGCAACTACAACCACGTCATTGACCTCATCCGAAGCAGAAATGGTCACGTGCCAAATTTGGAAGCGCAACCATCTCAGATGTAACACTATGTTGCACTGATAAAAATAACATGTCTTGAAAAGTTCCACATCGCTTAAGATAATCAAAGGGTGGGTGTTAGTGACTATATAATGGGCTCTAAGTCCATAATGTTTCTTACCCCGAGTCAAAGAAACTTCAGACTTATATTTGACTCCTCTTTCTTATTTCTTATACTATTGTAATAAGAGTGTTGTGCGAGGTTTAGGTTAAATTATTGCTTTGGAAAGTGTGAGTGTATTTGGGATCAAAGGGCATGGGAGAGTTGTTTATGTGTTTCCTTATGTTTATTTTATTTCTCTATTAATAAAGTGATTCTTAGAGGTTTTTCCAACAGTGGTATCAAAAACTATAAAACTATGGTTTGATATAAGGATGAATTTTGGCTTGTGGCAAGCTCAAGTCAAAGATGTGCTGATTCAATATGGATTACACAAGATGTTAAAAGGAAGACCTTCTGACATGAAGGAAGAAGAATGGGAGGAGATAGATTTGAAAGTTGCTAGTGCAATCCGTCTGTGTTTGGCTAAGAATGTTCTTGCAAAAGTGCAAAAAATGTTGATGACAAAGGAACTTTGGGAGAGACTCAAAGGCTTATATCAAGCAAAAGGCATATCAATCAGTTGTTATTGAAGGAAAAGTTTCATAACCTACACATGGGTGATGATACAAAAGTCTCTTATCACCTTAGTAATCTTAATGAAATTGTCTATGAATTAGAGGCAATTGGAGTTAAGGTTGAGGAAGAAGATATACTCTAAGACTCATTTGGTCTCTTTCGTCCTCCTATGAGCTTATCAAGCCTGTCTTGATGTATGGCAAGGAAACATTGAGTTTTGATGAAATTGCTAGTAATATCTTTTCTGAAGAGAGAAGGATGAAAAGTAATGAAAACATGACAACAAACTCAATGATGACAGTTAGAAGTGGGACACATGGAAACAAAAACCACAAGATGAATATGGTATATTGGCAATGTGGAAAGATTGGGCATGTGAGGAAAAATTGTCGAGGTGGAGATACATCATAGAAAAATGATTTAGATTCGGCTAAGAGTCTATCTCTCATTATGGGAGACGATGATCTTTTGTGAAAAAAAAAATGTGAAAAATATCCTCATGACATTTGTTGTAGGGTTAATGTAGCAGTAGATCTAATTTTAGGATTTGGGCTTGCTTTGCGTTTTGCTGGCGTTTGTTGCAGGGTGTATGATATTTATGCACGGGCATTGGCTAATATTCATCCAAGGTGTGTGGTGATTATACACGAGCATTAGTTAGCATTGATGCAGGGTGTATGGAAATTCTTGGGATGACTTAATTCGGAATGGAAATTCTTGGGATGGTTTGATTCTAAGTGAAAATTCTTGGGATGGTTTGATTCCAAGTGGAAATTCTTGGGATGGTTTGATTCTAAGTGAAAATTCTTCGAATGGTTTAATTCCAAGTGAAAATTCTTGGGATGGTCTGATTTCGAGTGGAAATTCTTGGGATAGTTTGATTTCAAGTGGAAATTCTTGGGATGGTTTGATTCAAAGTGGAAATTCTTGAGATAGTTTGATTCCAAGTGGAAATTCTCGAGATGACTTGATTCCAAGTGATACTCCTTATGGTGGAGTATGATTGTTGGTATAGGCAATAAAGATGTGTTTATACATTGGGTTGATAAAAATAACATGTCTTGAAAAGTTCCACATTGCTTAGGATAACCAATGAGGTGGGTGTTAGTGACTATATAATGGCTCTAAATCCATGATGTTCTTTGCCCCAGTTAAACATACTTTAAGCTTGTATTATACTCTTGTAGTAGAGTGTTGTGATATTTGAGTTTAATTTTGCTTTGGAGAGTGTGGGGTGTACTTGGGATCAAAGGGTATGAAAGGGTAGTGTCAACACTCAATTTCGTCCGGATAACAATGATAAAAATAATAATTGAAAAAAATTAATTAAAGTTCAATTGAGATAAATAAATAAATAAATAATAAAATAAAAAGGTAAAAAAATATGTTTTAGTTTAAGAAAGAATAAATATCTGTGTTTATTTTATTTTATTTATTATTATTTTTAATTTAATTTAATTTTTTGTTTTATTTATTTATTTAGGCTTTTTATTTTATTTTATTTTTATTTTTATTACTATTACTTTATTATTATATTATTTTTCTTTCTTTTTATTACAGTTCTATTTTGTTTAACGTCTCTCATTCTAGTTTAGTTAAAAAAAATAAGAAAAAAAAACAAAACAAAAGGAAAAAACAAAAAACAAAAAAAAAAGAGCAGGAAAAAGGAAAAAAAAGAAGAAGAAAGAAATAGGAGGTTAATGTAAGGTCTCTGTTTTCAGCAGACCTATGTCTTTTAGAGTAGACCTATATCTTTTTAGAGCATACCAATATCTTTTTACTATTTTACTAGTTGAAAGATGTTCAGGGGTGCATCAGTTATGCCATCATTGTTTTTGTATTGGAAATTACGTGTAGTAGTTAGTTGGCCATGGTCATGATGGCTGAAGGAGCAGGAAGCAACATCTGGTCTCAGCCTTATCCCACATCTCGAGATTGGAAGGGGCAGAGAAAAAGTGAACATAACAAAAAAGAGAAGATTCATGAAAAAGAGGAGATTTTTTCATTACAGAGGAGAAGGGAGAGTAAAACATAACAGAGGGGGAGATTTCATAAACAGAGGAGGAGGAGGAAGCGTGCCCTGGCTGGGAAAGAAAGAAGTTGCTAGGGCATTAAGTTTTATCTCCAAGGTAAGTGCCCTTAACTTCTTAACTTTTGTTACATGGTTTGATATTGATGCTTATGAATGCATGAATCGACGATGCTTATGAATGCATGAATCAGAGTTGAGTTGCGCATTGTTCACATTCATCATCATATTCATCGTATTTGTGTCCCACAGGTTGAACCAATATTCAACTTTATTTTATTTTGTTAATCTTCACTCATCAAAACCATATGTACCTCCACTAAGAATAACTCAGAGAAGACATCAAAAATAATTTTGATCACCATCCCAACACACAGTTTCTTCATTTGTCTCGTTATCTCCAAAACCACGCTCCACTCTTTCTCTACACATTGGTCACGACCAACACACACAAATTCACGACATTCTCGGACATTGCAACTCGTTCACCCACTACCATCATCTTCATCTCACACCTGCATAAAAAACGAAATAAAAAATAGAGAACTCCCATTCATACTCCACTCAGCGAGCTAAACCACTGAACGGAGATATGCTACAACGGCGTGGTGCGACAACATGGATTCCGGCTCTGGTTCCGCGGGAGGAAGAGAGAAATCGCGTTGAGGAAGTGGCCGCCGACGGTGACCATAGCTCCGATTGTCAGTGGCGATGGCAACGACCCTGGGTGCTCGCGCGGAGGTGGTTCGAGTCGCGCTTGAGAGGAAAGTGAAGTTCGCATGTCTCTAGGCTCACGTCGTCAACGGCGATTGGCGTGTCGGCAAGCCTACTACGTGGTGGCGTGGTGGCATGGCGTGGTGGTGTAATGTGATGGTGCAGCGACTGTGGACTTTGCAAGGGGGAAAGTCACATGTGAGATGAAGAGAAATAAACCCATTTTTACTCTGTGCACCCCCTTTTTTCTTTATCTTGCACCTTTGTTTTAGTTTTATACTACGAGCACCCCCTAATGTTTACTAACCTCGCACCCCTACCACACTTGTTTCATGTTTTACTTTGTGCACCACCATAATTGATAATCTCGCACCCATGTTTTAATTTTATGCTGAGAGTACCCCGTGATGTCTACTAACCTCACACCCTTGTCACACTTGTTTCATGTTTTACTTCACACACCACCATAATTGATAACATTGCACCCTTATTTATGATGGTCTGATTGTGTTTGTTGATTGCACCCCAAATTTTCAGAATTTACACCCTCCTCGTATTTTTGCTCTATTTTTAGATTTTTACTTATTGCACTCCACTTTGTTTTATGCCTACACCCTCCATGCACTTTTTTTTTTCTTACCTACATTTAATTTTTGTCCCATCTTTTTATGCACATGTTTCTTTATAAAAAACCAAAAAATATTTGAAAATTATAAAAATTACAAAAATAGAAAAAAAAATCTAAGAAATATTCTCTTTCATTCTATAGTGTCTGTCCGATCACCTGCACAGTGTTGTTGGTAGGGGGCTACTTCACCTATGAATGAAGAATGGTTTTGATGATGTCTACTAGATTAGAATAGAACATAGATTTGGTCTAGTTAGGTTATGCATTAGGGTAATAGTTTTTCTTTATCATATATAAATTAGGCCTACTTTGTGCTGCTTTGGACCATTACACTCTTGCTGGTGCAAATATGAATGGCTAGCTGTTTAACTAATGGATTAGCTGTGAGTACTGCATTAAGGCAGTGAAAATACACTCACGATAATCGATTAGGTAAATTGCTAATCAATTAATGGCAGCAGAAAACTCTGTATAAAAGTTGGTTTTAGAATCTGTTTTGGCATTGGAGAGCATTGACAAATCATGCAGCTTTTCCTTCTAAGAGAGAGCCTTATGATAGTCATAGAGAGATTGATCATTCTGGAAGATCATTCAAGTGCAGATCCAAGAAGATTGATAGTTGATTCTAACATGATGGGTCTTGCTTGAATCAAGGAGCATATTGTCAAATTTGCACAACATAGGTGTATTTGTTTCTTGATTCTGTTTATTGTATTCCTGATTACAGTTGCTTCATTGTGTGAAGTGTAGGCCTAGGTGCAATTGCGTGGATGCATTACTCTTAGGGGGAGTTCTTGATTGGTAGATCAAGTTCTTGGGTTTTAGGTTCTAGAATTATATAGGTGTTCTTGTAATTCTTGAATCCTAATTGTATTAGTGGAATCCTCCTAAGTGGGTTTACTTAGGAGAAGACTGGACGTAGATTCTTTTTGAATCGAACCAGTATAAATTGTGGTGTATTGCTTCTTTCTCTTTTCTCATAATCTTTCTTAATTGTTTTTAAACAGTTCATTAACCCAGAACTGCGAAATTGATTAATTGAGCTTTAAGACTTAAAGACTCCTTCAAGATTCACATTAAACAAGTGAAAAACTCATTAATCAATTCAGATCCCTTCGTGGTTAAGAATATTAGACAGATCTATTTTTTAACAAGTGTGACACTCATTTTTAAAAATACCAAAAAAATATAAAAATATCAACATTTTCAAACAACGATATCTTTACTAAGAACTATGTGATCCTTGATTCTCTATAGTGAGATACGTAGGAGCAAGGTCAGTCCTTGTCATGTTCACTTCCAAAAAAATCAAATAAATTTTCAAATATCTTTTAAAGAACTACGTAACCCTGATTTCTCATTTTGAATGAGAATACGTAGAATCAAGGTCAATCCTTGTGGGGCCCAAAAAATCAAAAAAATATTTTTGTTTCTTTTATATATTCTTGTCTTATTATTTTTGGGGAAAATTAACATTTTGAAAACCACATCAACTTTGTATGTTTAATTAAAGGTACCGCCTTTGGGCGGGCGCAGTAGGGTGCTACCACCTTCCCTACGCGTAACCGATTCTCGGACCCAAAATTCAGTTTTTCGCAGACTTGTCTTATCTTTATAGTTTTCCATAGTTCTCCAAAATAACTATGGTGGTGACTCCAATTTTTTTTTTTTTAAAACTCGTTTTCTTTTTTGGTTCATTGTCCCATCGCGATTCCTGTTGCGACAGGTAGTCTATGTGTTGTACAAATTTTCACATAATATTATTATATGGTGGTCGTGATTTTTCTCCGATTTTGGGGTTTCCACGTTATATTCTTGTGTTCTTTGTTTTTATCTTATTTATATGTTAATAGGGTGATTTTTTATGGTAAAGACGATAATATTCTTAATTGATGATGATTTTTTCCAACACACTAAGACTTGGGAAGATCAGTTTCTGCATATACACCTTTTTGCTTTTATATGTTGTGCTGTTTGTTTATATTTGAAGAATGATATGCTCGAGTAGTTCTTTTACATTTTTCATACAAAGATTATTGTTTTGCATGAAGTAGAAAACCTTTGTTGTATAATAAATATACAACATTTATAAGAGATAATGAAAATGGCTATTTGTGATGTTATTGAAATATTTCTATTACTAATTACATCTCATAAAACACATAAATTTACAATTTGATCCGTTTGATATCCGAAAAACAGCTTGCAACACAACTTGGTTAGATACCACTACTAAAAAATACATATTTTTTACCAATTATTTTTTGAAATTTATTTCCTAAAAAGTACTGGCAAATTTCGTTATAAATAATAATTTGTAAGAATTTATTACTAATTTCTTTATAAAATATTTTGCAGGAAATACTTGTGAATTTTATAATTTTTTAAAAAATAATTATTTATGAAGAAATTATCCATCAATTAAAATTTTTTTAAAAAATAAAAAAAATCTTTTCTTGTAAAATTTTATAACAAATTTGCAGAAAAAATATTATAAAATATTAAAAGTTCTAATAGTCTTAGTGTAAATGCACGTTAAAGTGTCCAAGTTATGAACTTTTGTAGACCATCCACATGAAAGTGGTGAAGGGAGGGTCCCAATTTGCAGGAAAGAAACTGCAACTCCTTGAAGAATTTCCTCTAAGAAGAAGATGTAGACAAAGGAATGAATATACTTTTTTTATGGGTGATCCTGGGCTCTACTTTATGCTTCATGATTGTACTTTCATAAGACAAGTGATCAAATGTGAGTTGAAGTACCAAAAGAAAGTTACTGAAAGCAAATAAACTATGGATCTTTAAAAGATGCATAATACAAGAGACAAGAAACATAACCCTCCAAGACCAACTTTTCCAATAAGCATAACTTTTAATTCAAAACATTTGGAATGAAGTAGAATAATAAATGGAGTTCAAATAATTTGAAATATAACTCCAACACCTCCTTAATATACATATTCTAATTTTAGAACACATACTCATCCAAATCTTTAAGATGAACTAATGGGATTGACCAGGACATTGTTACTTTTATCTTAGGAAATTTCTTTTGCCATCTTATTACTTTTTTCTTGCACTTTTAGGGGGAAAACTCTAAATTGTCTATAAAACATTTTGAATTATATAATATGGAATCTATTTTGAATTGTGTAATCTGCTAATCTATTTTAAATTATGTAATAAAAAAATTAAAAATATATTATAAATTGCACAATCTTAAACATATACCGGATTGGATAGTCTAAAACATATTTCTGAATTTAAATAAGTATATTTTAGATGGTATATTTAAAATATATTTTCAAATTACACGATAAAAACATATACTCAGGATTAAATTTAAAATTACACAATCCAAAATTACATTCTTAATTAATTTAAAATATATTTCTAGATTTCAGAATGAGCAATCTAGACTTTCCCGACTTCCATTAAGTGCATAAAGAAAACATGGGGTGAGGAAGAAATAGTTTTTATATATAATGCTCTTTTTGTATCATTTGTTTCTTTATGTTATTTTATTTTATCAATTCGTTTTGTGTTATTAGATTTTACGTATATAATGGATTGTTTCTTCATATATATATATATATATATATATATATATATATATATATATATATTATTATAGAGGTGTCATGAAAATAAAGACATGCACACACAAATAGTCTCCAAATGAGTCATATCCCTTCTAAGTCCAAACCGGAAAGAGGGTAAAATGTTTTTATTTTGTTATTGGACTCAGCTTAATTTTAAGTCCCCAATTGCTTTCTACACCCCCATATCATTTTCCTATACCTCTCATATTTTTTAAATACTCGCAAATGCTTCCTGCACCCCATATTTTCAATCTATATTTGATAGTTGCGTTGGCTTATTTTACATAACTCGGAAATGTTTGTTTTAGAATTTTTGTTATATCTTACATCTTATATGATATTTTTGTTCACATTTTATGTAAATTAAATTACAGAATATTATTAGTTAAATATGCTTCTACTCTAAATTTGGATATAAAATTGAAATTTGTTCTTCACTCAAATTTTTATACGTTCTGATTTCAAACTTCAAAAATTAATAGATTTAATCTTTTTAACTCAACATTATCAACTTTTTTCTTTACGTATTATACAGTATTCTAGACTGACATTTAATTTGGAAGAATATTATTAGTTAAAAATGTAAACATTTATATATTCTATCTTTAAACTTCAAAAATTAATGTATATAATCTTTTTAATCTAACGTTATTGATTTTTTTTTATATTAAATGTTATTTTAGATTTACATTGAATACAATTATGTGTTTGAAAATTTTCATAATCTAAAATAAAATAAATTTAAAATATATATAAATAAATGTAAACCTGGACACTTGAATGTGTAAGAATTTCTCTCGCTGTTTATAAGAATATAGACATTGATAATGTTTGTGTACACTTGATGCTATTTGTGGGTGGGGTAGGAAGATAACGGGAGCATTTCTGACGCTGACTATACTTGTTAGAAAATACTAATTGGCTTGCATCTTGGCTCCTACTTTATATTAACATCATAATGTTAATCTTGACTTATATTTAGTTTTAAGATGTGCAAGTAGGATATGTCAATTTGATTTTGTCTTCTCTCTCTTGATGTATATAAGAATTTATAACTAATCTATATTATTTAATTAATGACTATCATTACAAAAATATCTTTACATAATGACCAATTTTAGTTATAAAAACAATTAGTTGACACATTTAGATATTAATTTATAAATTAAAAATTATTGATAACCGTTAAATAATTTCAAAACATTATAATTAGTATGTGAATTAGTAACTAAAATAATTTCTATTATGAATTAGTCTTTAAATTGGTTATTAATATTGATATTAGTTACTAAAATTTTGGTTACTAAAGGAATTGGTCTCTAATTAAAAAGTTAATCTCTAAACATATTTATTGTCACTAAAATTTGTCATTATTTCAAAATTTTCTTATAGTGTAATGATTTCACGTTATATACCTATATTTTTTCTATTATATTTACATTTTAATATATTTATATATATATATATATATATATATATATATATATATATTTGTCATAATAACCTAAAATTAGAAAATAATAATAATACTATTAATAAAATAAAGATATGAAGAACTTGTATTAAAATATTTAATTTGGAAGATTCAAATGAATAAATGTTAAGTAATATAAAATTATCTTGTATTATTATTTTTAACCATGATTAAACTTATTTATTTTGATTAACTTCTAGAAAATTAACTTAAATATTTTTAATATAAAAATAAAAGTTTTATATATATATATATATAAAATTTATTATAATATAATAAAATAAATTCAAATAAGTTCATATTTTAATTAAATTTGTTCAATTTAATTTCATACTCTACTTCGTTACTTTAACCTTCACTTCATCATGGCCCTCACCATTCACTCATTCATTACCTTGAACCTCCATTTTGTGACTCTTCACTATTGTCACCACCACCACCACCATCACCAAACTAAAACCACCATTACTACCCTACAACCACCACCACCACATTAAAATCACCACCCCATTTGTGGACAATTTTTTTTAACTTAAATAATGATATTTCTGGTTATTTGGTTTATTTAATTTTTTTGTAATTTTTGGATACCTGTAGTTATTTTATTTTAATTAATTGTTGAATAAAAATTAATATTAAATATTGTACTATCAGTTTTTGGTTCTGAATTTTTTTTGTGCAAATTCTTGTTATGTTGATGTCTTGTTGACTACTTTCCCTAGAAGCATGTTTATACTTGAATTAGATTTATATCAATATTTACATGTTATGTGGTTATTTAATGTGTTGTTCAGGCATAATACATACTAAAATTTTATTATATTTTGTTAAGCTTGAGTAATATAATTTTATATGATTGTGAACTCATCTATTGTGTGAATGAGATAATTTAATTATTTCATTAATTAAATTTATATTACATTAATATTAATCACGCCCTATGTGTATTTTATTATTAATGTATTTTATTTTATTTCTTAATACAATGTGCTTTGAATTTTATTTTATGTCAATTATTTGTCTTGTATCCTATCGATTTATGACATGAATTATGAAAAAATATTTATATTTTATTTTATAATTATAATAATAACAATAATTATAATTTTTTTATCATCATAAAAAACTAAATATAATGTTTTTACTAGTTTATATAAAATATTTGGAATTACTCTCTCACTTCCTACTTTTGTTAAAAAATATAACATTGGTCTTCCTATTTTTTTTAAACTTAATTTGGTCCCGATTTTTGAAAAAATAATGTAATTTGGTCCTTTTTCCGTTAAATTTCTTGAATCATATCTAGATTTTTTGCATCAAAATTGATGTTGTGGATAAGGATGATTTGCTTTCTTGGTGTAATTGATATAATCCTAGTTCAATTTTGATGAAAAATTCTCACTTCACTTAAGAAATTTAACGAAAAAGGATAAAATTGTATCAAATTTTAAAAAAATCAGGATCAAATTGAGATTAAAAAAACTAGAGAACTAACTTGACATATTTAGACAAAAAAATGGACCAAAAGAGTAATTCAACAAAAATTTTGACACCACTAAATACTTGTTGAAGATCTGCCACTAATAACATAAGTTGTGCATTATATTTTACTTTTTAATGATATTTCTTATTAATTTTCATTTGACACCCTTAGACGGAATGAAGGAAAATTTTGGTATTATATGCATGTTTTGTTGCGTATTCTAGAACATTAATTTTTTATTGCATAATAATTATGCATATTAAATATTTCTTTGATATTTCTTTGTTGTTTTGATATCAGCTTCTCTACTTATGTTATCCATTGAGGATGGAAAAAAATCTCTAAACTTTTATCTAACAATTAATGATATGGACCTTTTTTTAAAAGAGAAAAATCCTCCAACTCTTACTTTTGAGTCCACTACTATTCACAACAGTCCTGGTGACAAATGGAAACAATCAAATTCCTTGTAAATATATACTTAAATATACTATAACATTGTTATATTGTCGTTGATATAAATATTCTAACAGTTTATATAATTTCTAATATATATTACTTTCAATCTACATGTTCCAAAATTTCAAGTTTACACCATCAAACTTTTCGATTTTCACTTTTCTTCTTTTGCATTGATTTTTTGCCACCTTGGTTTGTTTATAATAATAATAATAATAATAATAATAATAATAATAATAATAATCTATATAATATATAAAGAAGATTTCTTCTTTTGTGTCCACATTCATAATACCAATTCTATCATTTATAATATAATTATTTATTAAATTTTTTAAAATTAACGGTTACTTTTACCTATTTTTTATAAAATTATTTTTCTTTCTTTTTTATTCTTCAACAATTATTTTTTTTATTCATTTCACTTTATTTTTAATAAATATAAATTGATTTTATATATTAACTTAATAACCTTATGTTATTGTCACCTACTAATATAATATCATTCATATTTAAAAGATGCGTACACACAGACGCGATAACGCTTATGTTTACGCTAATAATAATTATAATAATAATAATAATAATAATAATAATAATAATAATAATAATAATAATAATAACTCTCGACTAAAAGCCTAATAATAATAAGTATTATTTTCACTGTATCAGATAAAACCACAAACCACAAGTATTGTTTAGATAATAATCAACTAAAACTTGAGAACAAAGCCACTCCTAATTAAACTACTTTTAATTACAAAAAGATTGTTATAAGAAGATCAGAGAGTTGCTAAGCAAAGGTATTACATCCTAAGAAAGAAATAAGATTGGACTCACTCTTTTAAATTGTTGATGAACAGAACCAATAATTTTTCTTAGAGCTTTGACGTCGCATGCTATCATTATTATTCTTAATCTTCCCTCATCCCGAACCTTCCATATAAAGGCTTGAAGTAAATAATTATTGCAAATCTTTTCTTTTCTGTTTGCTTGTTGAAAAGCTTCACAGAGGATCTTAACTTTTTTATTTAATGTTATAATAAAGTGAAACAACTTTTACTGCTGCAAGGTCCAATTATTTTTTACACATGTTCGACCATGAACACGAGAGGAGTCATAACTACCTTTTGGGAAGTATCTCTTCACTATATTTCTACTCAAACTATAATTTTTAATGAAGTCGTCCTCAAACACTCTTTTCAACGACAAGATAACAAAACGAAATTGACTATACAAGTTCATTTTTTTTTTCTTTTCCAATTTATTACTATAGGTGTAATACCTTGATAGAAAATGAAGTTTTAGGTTAAAGTAGTAAGTAGCAAAACACTGTGTCAGTGTCCCACTCTATTATTCACAATCATGGAATGAGTTTTCTTTCATTTATCGCTATTGAACTTTTTTTCCTCCTTCAATATAAATATATATATATATATATATATATATATATTTATTTATTTATTTATTGAAGGAGGAAAAAAAGTTTAATAGCGACAAATGAAAGAAAACTCATTCCATGATCATGATCGTGAATAATAGAATGTGGGTAGATATATGTATTTGTTTCATGACGTTTTTAATTCAATAATTAAAAATAACGATTGAATTAAATAGTGGTGTAATATTTAAGATAAAACTATGATGTAATTATGAACTTAAGATATAACTATGATGAACAAAATCAGAAAAAATAAGTCACAAAAATCACAAAGATATCAACATTTTTAAGGTGGAAAACTATTCAAAGCAAAGGTAAAAATTACGATTCGTAGATTATAGAAATAAGTTGATTACATCAACAAAGGATATAATGGTGAGGGATATTGACTATTAGCTTTGAGATAGTCAAAATAATATATTTAAAATTTATATATTTTATCACTATAACCAATATAAAAAAATATATAACTTAATTATAATTATAAAGTCATATATATTTACTGAATTTTTTTTTTTTTACTGTTAAATGATTGAACCCATCAATAATTAAGTCAAAACATAAATTTTTAGTTATACTTTTCTCAATGTAAATAATTAAATTATATTGTATGCTAAAAAGTTATCTTCCATTTTATTTCACAATCATGTTTGACAAAAAAAATATTTATGTTCAAGTAAAATATATTTATTCTTGTCAAATTGTTATAGTTCAAAGATGATCGATAGATTTACAAATTTATAATTAAGAGTATTAATTAAAAATAAAATACTGAAGTTAAAATTTTAATCTAATTTTTATTGAATATGACATTAACAATTTAGTTACAAAATTATTAATTAATAGTAAGTGAGTAAATAAAAAAGTGATAATAAATATTTTTATCTTTTTATAATTCAACAAATAATTACATTTTTTCTATAATTAATTTAATTTTTGTAAAAGTCATAAATATATCATAAATTTTAATAGGTAAAGTATGAAAAAAAAAACTGGGAGAGGGACCATGGCATCTTGAGGACTAACTAAGGTTTACTCCTGGGTACAAAAAAGTCTTAATCAACTGCACAAAAAATAATGCTAACACCTAACAAACAGTCAAGCAACAAAGCTTGCAAATAGAGAACAAGAAAGATAAAGAAAACCTAAATACACAACTACAGTGCGAATTGAATATTTCCTAACTCAGACCTAGTATCAACGATCCAACTGGTCATAATGAAGGATAGGGTGTCCCAATCCTGTTGTCAAATGTTCAGCATGATCCCATAGTGAACGAATTTGCAATATTGATTTACAGTCACAGTTTTGTGAAAAAACATGAATATTTTTTTCTCCTCCTTTCTCTCAATATGCTTATGTTTTTTCAAGTGAATATTACCCATTTTCTGTCTTTTTCATACTTTTCAGCTCCTTCTTCATTAGGTTAAGTGAGACATCAAGTGGGCTTATCAACTTTTCAACCCACTTGTTCAGAATAAACTTTTTATACCAGTTAAAAAAGACTTTTTAGACCGATTTTAGAATTGGTATAAATACAGGCAATATAGAAAGTTAAAACTTTCTATATCATTTTTTTACCATTTCTAAAATTGGTATAGAAAGTCCACTTGAGAAGAGATAGTTTTACAACAAAAAAAAGGTTTACTATATCGATTATAGTTCCAACTGGTATAAAAAAATTCAATCTTTTTATACCGATTGTGACCTTAACCGATATAAACAGTGATTTTTTTTTTTTTATGAAAAATCTGTTTATGCTTTCTACCACATACAAAACTTGTATATAATTACCCAAAATATCCATATAACAAATTTCATTCAATCTAATATTTACATGAAATACAATATAATGTTTATATAAAATATAATACAACTCCAAACTGAATTACTATACATCTAAGATTCACATAAAAACTTATAAAATACCTAACATAATCTTTTATAAATACTTAAAAAAAATGAAGCTCATTTCTCACGAACCTCCTTTGAAACTCCTTGTTTCATTCGAGATGCAAAATTCTGGAACATTATAATAACAAAATTCTGATGTAAGAAGCAAAATTATGAGAGTCCTGTGATTTACACTCACTTTTTTCTCTTACCTCTTTTAGATATATGATAATGAAATATATAAAATATACGTATTTTTAAAATATGAATTAGTAGATGATAATAGTGTAATGTTATTAAGTTAATATATAAAATAAATTTATATTTATCAAAAATAAAGTAAAATGAATAGAAAAATTAATTGTTGATGAATAAAAAAAAACAGTTTTATAAAAATAAGTAAAAATAACCGTTAATTTTAATAAATTTAATAAATAATTATATTATAAAAAATAAAATTGATATTATAAAATATGGACAGAAAAAAAAAATCTCCTTATATATTATTATAAATAACGAATATAATAACATGATAAAGGTAACGGACCAATATGCTCATTTGATGGAAGAGTTTGTCCTGAACTTAGTTTGGAGGTGGAAAGGAAAAGAGGAACGTGGTACCGGAAAAAGTATAAAGAGAGATTTATGATGGCTTTAAACACCATAACTTTAGACGACAATACACTACATGGTTGGAGACAGATGCAAGAACACTGAGACCAGTGAACAAGTGACAAGTATTGAATGATACAAAATTAGACCTTACATATTATATCATGTATTATAATGTCATATTATATCATAACATGTAATTAATATATAATGTTGTGAGCTTGAATGAGTAAAGTTGTCCTAACGTTTTTAGTTTGATCAACTATAAACAGATTTACATGAATCATTTGTAAATTAATATATATTTTTATACATTGTTCATCGAAAAATAAAGTTCATCCCTATTCTTAGCCAAAACGGATATGACGTTTTTATATCATCATCACTTCCGTCAATAAATACCGACAGAAATAATATTAGTACACCATAAATAATACTGAATAAATTATTATCCAACAAACAGAATCATATATAAAATCTTATTTTAATAATATTTTTATCGTAACTAAATAAATGTATTACATTTATATTTATTTTTCATAAAAGATATTGAATAAATCCGTGCATTTAAAAATCAGTTTTTCTCACGTATTGAAACGAAATATCATTTTCTTTGACACATAGGTGTGGACAGCGACTACTGATTTATCTATGTAATTATTTGTAGACAGAAAATAACCAAGACTTAGGTTGTGTTCTCCTCGATAGATGAATTTGAAAAATAGTGTAAAAATGGATTTCAATGGATTTATCTGGGTGGATGTGTGTGTGTTTTTCTTTGTGTGAATTTAAAAAATAAAGTGAGTGAATTTAAATATAAATTTGATAAAAATTAATAAATGATTTGAGTGATGTGATAAATAAAATAAAAAGTTATAATAGATAAAATTTAAAAATTATTAAAATATTCTTGATATAAAAATGTATTAAATCATTTTTACATTAGTTAAAAATATTACATTTTAAAAATTATTATTTAATAAAATTAATACAAAAATAAATTATATTACATTATTATAATTATTTTTATAATAATAATTATTTAAAATTATTAGTTAATATATAATATTATTATTATATATATTGTTTTTATTATTTATTGTGGCATGCAGTATTTATTTTGCCTTTAAAAATAATTGAAAAAGTTTTCTAACTCATTTTTCTAAAAATTAAAATTGTTATTAACAAAATGAGAGCAAATCAATCCGGACAATGCCTTGCCATACTAATATATCTACAAAGCAAATGTCTCGTTAGGTTATAAATGTCAAATTGCTATGAATCCTTCCAAATTTGTGGCTTTACGGAGAGATGAGATTTAGGTGGTTATTCGTGCAAATCCATCTTTAGAAATTTGTACAGATAATCTAAAACGAATACAAATTTTTTTAACAATTCATTTTCACAAATCTACTGATTTTAAGAATCATCTCAAACAAATATGCTCTTAGGATGGGCTCACATATAAGAAATGATTTGGAGTAGGGAAATGATGGATTTGAGTGAATTAAAGGATAAAATTTGTGTTATTATTTTTAAGTGATTTGAGATTCTGAATGTGACTTAGAATTAAAGTTTGTGAAAATTTGAGAATGATTTAATTATATGATAGATTAAAAATTAAATTTAATTGAAAGAAAAGAAAGATTACTAAATTGTCTTTGATATTGAAAATAATTTAAAATTATATTTAGATGGTTAAGTTTATTTTATAAATAATATTTAAATGATTAAATTGAAAAAAAATTTAATAAAAAAATAATAAAAATACAATAAATTAACATATAATATTGAAAATTTTTTGGATAAACATAATTTTAAAATAGATAGCAAATGAATAAAAAGTGGAAATGAATTGATGATATAATAGTATTTTATCGCTAATGACTCTCAAATCAACCCATGTGAGGAGAGATGGAAAATCATAGAATCTTTCTATTCTTTTCTTTCTCTCTCAAATATCAATAAGTGAACACACTTGTGATCCTAAAAAAATCATGTCCCTAGTTCCTCTAAATAAGAAATCTTAATAAGTGAGCACAATGCTAGGTGAGAGAGTTGGATGAAAACGTAAACATGTTTTTCAAATTTAAATGAACTATTTACAAAATCATGTCCTATATAGTACTTCATTTGTTTTTTATATTTTATGCTCATTAAATAAAACTATTACATCAACAAAGTTTATGTCCATATACATTTATACCTCAAAAATAATTTATTTTTTCAAATGAAGTTTGTAATGAGATTTTTTTTTACTCAAATCAACCTAAAATATACAAAGTTATTCACTTGAAATATTTTAATTTAACTTATAATCATTTTAATAAATTCATAAAACAAATCATTACTCACACATAATTTGAGTGTTCTCAAACTTAATTTTTATGATAAACAACAAAACTCAACTAAAGATAAAAATTATTAATAAAAAGTATAATTTGTTATACCATAATTACTACTTCAACAATATTATTCACAATTTTCTGAAACACGTATCTTTGATCTTCTTTGTTACACTTACTTTTTTTCTTTCTATAGATATAATCTGTTATAATATTACAAGATTTCACTGAAAGAAAACTTTTAGATAGTAACCAATTTTAGTAATCAATAATTATTAGTAATTATAATGGCTAATTTAAATATCAATTTACAAAATTAAAAATTATTGGTTACTAAAATAATTACTATTGTGAATAAAAATTATAATTGGTCACTAAATTAACTATCATGGTTTTGACTACCAAAAGAAATTTGTTACTAAAAATTAACTATCTAGGTTTTGGTTACCAAAATGAATTAATTTCTAAATTGGTCTCTAATTAATTAGTAATCAATTTAGTGACCAATTATAATTTTTTATTTATAATAGTGACTATTTTAGTAACCAATAATTTTTAATTTTGTAAATTGGTATCTAAATTGAACACTATAGTGACTAACTATTTTTTATTTCTAAAATTGGTTTCTAATTGAGAATATTCTTGTAGTGTTTCTTTTTTACATCTCTTGGCTAAGAAGAAGGAATTCACTTGATATTTTCTCTTCCACAATTATTCAGTGTTGGAAGTCTCACAATTATTAGAAATAAATTTAATTTAAAGTATATAAGTGTGTGAAAACCTTACTTTACAATCCAGTAAGTAAGTTAGACAAAGGTTAAGACACAGATAAGGGAATTTTGAAAGCTAGAGGCATTCAATTTCATCATAGTCTAATATTCAATATGTCTAGGAGTAACTAACTCCCTCATTCACAGGAGTTGGGTGTAACATATTCTTAATTCTTCGTGGATTCATCATTCAATATAAGTCTTTTCCATTATTTCTTGTGCTTTATTCTTGTTTTAACAACATAGTCTAGAAATTTTGCACATGTAGGAGTACCTACTGATTCAAAAGATAGTTTGAGAAACTTGATTATGATCTTCAATTGCATATTCTATATATGGTGCATATTTGGGAGTACTGGCTGATCTAAAAGATATTTGGGAAACTTGAGTAGGATAAAAAAACTAATTGATTTCACATGCTAGACATAGATTTGGTTATTGATCATTCTTAACATCAACATATAGTTCAACAATACGAAGTTAATAATAAAAATTGCTAGACATAGAATTTTTATTATTCAAGTTTAGACTTGTCTATGACAAAATTGTGACTTGTTACAAAAGATGTGAATGTAAGAGAAGGAAGTAGAATTATATAGTTTGTTGATTTTACTTTGAATGTCATGGAACCCAATCTCGGTAAAGCTTTTACAATATAATTTCTTAGATGAAGTTGATTGTTTCCATTGCGCAAATTTCTATTATATTTTTATTTTTGAATTTACTTTTTATTTTTATACACCAAAATGTTTCGTTATTCTTTGCCTTTATTAGTAAACAACCAATTATATTAAATCACATTAGTATTTGTGGGAAACAATATCAGGACTTGCCCATTATATTACTTGTGCGACTTGATACATTTGTCAATTCCGTAACAAGTTTTTGGTCCAACTATCAATGCCAAAAACTAATTGTCCACTATATTATCATGCATTTAAACCAAGAATAGAACAAAAGAGTGATGGAAGATAATTACATTGAATAGTAGAATTCATAAAGAGTTAAGAATACATTATACCAAACCCCATAAATAAGGAAGTTAGCTACTCCTTAACATTCTGAATACTAGAATAATGAAGAAGATGAATGTTTTCAGCTTTTAGAATGTGCCTGTATCATCTTTCCTTTTAGGTCAAGTGTCCTTCTCTCCCAAAGTAATTATTTTTCCCTCTCTCCCCCAATAGGGTTTTCCCCCCCAAAAGGGTCTTTTTTCTACCTGAAGGGTTTCTTTTAACCTCTCTATCAAACCTCTTATTTATAGATTTTTTTGAATTGGATTAGGTCTGCAACTTTATACTTGATTTTGTATTGGAGTAACCAACTTTATAAATATATCTTCTTGTTGATAACTTTGATAATCAAATTTTGTTGATATTTTTCTTAATTTCTTTAATATTTATGCTTATCTGCAAAATATTAAATATGTAAACTAAATACTCATCTTTTCCAATTTATTAAATAAAACCTAAAATATCTAAAATAATAATAATAACATAACGATAAAAGATAAAAATAAACAAAAAATAAAGCATGATATTACGAATTATCATTCCACATAAAATGAATCGGTATAACTTATTTTAGTTTTGAGATCTAGTTAGTCTATAACAAAATAAAACATAAAACCTATAAAACATTATAATAGATGACCTATAAATAACATAAAGTATTTCTAAATATCATATAAACATATATGTGTATAAATGAAACAACTTTATTAATAATTCATAAATAATCCAATTTCAGTCAAATACAACAAACAAAAATATAAAGATCACACATGGATCTATGTGTGAAAAGATATTTAACAAATGGAATACGATTGATATCCATATTAAGTATGTTCTGTTAAAGATTAACATTTGACACAAAAACTCTCCCCTCTACTTCTCCCCACTTGATATTTTAGTATGTGACTTAGATCATTAGTAAAACAAGGGAAACTCGATTATAGCAGAGGTTTCAATACTTAATAAATAACTCAAACAATGGTTCATACATTATCCCATATGTATGACCTCAAATTCATACAAGTTCAATCAATCTCAATAAATATTGTAGAGGAATATAACTCATTCAAATAAAATCACAAAGCAATCAAATATAAAAATTAATATTCATCTTACATTAACAAAAACATATATATTCAATCAGTTAAAGATAAAAGAAAATATTTTTTTAGCTTGAGCAAAAATATTCTTACTTGAGTGAAAATTTCTTCTTTTGAGTGAATTTTGGAGAGATTGTGCTTGAGTTGTAGTGTTATTTTTTCTTGAGTGAAAATTTCTCCGTTTAAGAAAAAAATAGGGTCAAGAGTAAGGTAATTTTCAATTCTATTTTTACTTGAGCCAAAAAAATTTCGCTTGAGCGAAAGGCAAAAAGTAAGGTTTAAGTTTCACCAGTGTAGTAAGGGCTTTTGGCCCTAGTTATTTTCGTCATTCTACTTCGGTTTTAGAGCCGAGGCATATTTGGGTGAGGCCAAAAGGAAGTGCCTTTTGGTCTCGCTTGCAAAGGAACCAGAGCCATAGAGGGACTTTTTTGCTTTGGGTATGTGAGAACCGAAGCCACTTTTTCGCAGAGCCTTTTTTGTAGGTCTGTGGAGGTGCATTCCGCAGCAAGCAGTGGTTCATGCAGTGTCGACGCGACTCGGGAGGGGTTTTTTGCAGCGGCACGCGACTCGCAGTGGTGATTCTGCAGTGGCAGCGACAGAGGTTTCCGATGACGGTGTTGATGGTGCAGTCGCGCGCGAGTCGCATGTGATGTTCCTGCGGTGGCGCGACTCATGGTGGTCGCTAGAGGCGCGAGGCAGATCTGATTCGCAAGACAGAGCAATAGTGGCGAGGTTGATGGCGTCGCAACAAAGGTTGTCTGCGTGTCGCTGTGGCACGCGGTGGTCTAACGTCGCGTTCGCTCCCGGTCTGGTTGCGTTTTGGGGGAGTTGTGCAAAGGAGAAAAAACCAGTTCACGATTTGGGTTCGCGCAAAGAAGATGAACAGGTGCAGGGTTCACGAATTTGGAACCCTAAATAAGGTCTATGGCCTCGGTTCCATTAATAACCGAGGCATAAAGTTGTATAGGCATCAGTCCTATTCCACCCGAGGCCAAAGCCTCTGCTGTCAGTGGCAATTTTGAAATTTGGGAAACACTGACGAGTTATAGGCCTTGGTTGAGTGATAACCGAGGCATAAAAGCTCTTATATAAGCTTCGGTTGGATAGGGACCCGAGGCAAAAAAGTTCGAAAAATTTCAAAAATGCCACCGCGTCCTTATAGGCTTCAGTTCTGCAGTAACCGAAGTCTATAAGGTGAGTTAAAAACACGATTCTGCACTAGTGTTTTTATTATTTTTGCTCAAGTAAAAATCCCCAACTTAAGCGAAAAGAATAAAAAAATCAACCTTAGTAGCAAAATCAAACCAATTTTCAAGGATAATTTTCGACAACATTTTAATAGTACAAGTTGCATTTAATTAAATTTATCGATCCAAACAATGATTTTCTCAAACATCATCCTTTACTCATTTCAAATTAATCTTGGTCTTTTGTCTCAAAGTATGCATGTTTACACTCACATCAAATTCCTAAATATCATAAATTCATCAAAAACATAACTTAAAACATCCAGATTCTAGCATTCACACAAATTCTCAAGATACTATCTATACCTACATCACCCTTACATCAAGATTATCCAAGGTTCTATTAAAAACATAAATAGATTTCCTTACCTAGAATGTTCATCCTTAAAGCAAATTTCCAAAAATCTAAGTAATAAAGCTACCCAAAACTTATAGACTTGAAATAAGGTATCCAAACATAAAACATAGTTAGAGGATCACTTTTGTCAACGAACCCATCAATATTAGTGATTAAATCGCAAAAAAAAAAAAAAATAATAATAAAAGAGAATATATAGCATAAATTGAAATTTATTCTATTTGAAAATCCGATCAAATAGAAATGTTCCATAATTTCTCACTTATATCGTAAGGTGTGAAATCAAATTCTAGAAAGAGATAAGGATTGGAGTCAATTTTAAAAAGAAGTGAGAGGGAGAGAAAAGAAGAAAGTGAAATAAAATAAGAAAGAAGAAAGAAATTTTTAATTAGTTAAATAACTTACGATGGGTATACTTTTTCAAGGGGATTTATTAAGAGATATTATATATATTATATATATCTAACATGAGTCTAACCTAGATAAGGGATTAACACCATTTTTAACCAAAAATCTTATGACAATGGATTTATAGATCTTTTTTCTTATATGGTATTTAACTTTATCATTTTTACTCAATGTGAAACTTTGGCTTACACTTGGATTATTGCTAACAACCTCCCCTCAAAGATAAGTCCCTTTGGAAAAGGTGTACATTGGCCCTTATTTAATACCATTGTTGTGGTGGGTACAGTGTTGTTGTGTTTTTGTTGTTGTTATAATGATCACCATGACAAATTATCAGCTTTGGTACCACTATGATGAATCTATTTATGGAGTATTAATCTTTTTATTTTATTTTAATCCCTCTTTTGAATTTTCTTCATTTGTAGTCAATTGCTTTTTTCTCAAATTCAAAACAAATCTTCTATCTTTTGTATGAATTTTGAATATTTTTAGTTTGTTTAACTTTATCATTTATACTTAACGTGAGATTTTGACTTATACTTGAATTATTGTCAACACTTATTTTATTATAATTATTAATTTAAATTTAATTTATGAGTACTACTAATTTAAAATATAACATTATTATATATTTATAAATTTTAAATAATATAATATAAAAAATATTTTTTAATTTTTAGTTTAGAAATTGAGCAAAACGCTTTTTTACCTTGAGTTAAGAGATCATATTAAACTAACATGTTAGAAATACCAATAAATCCACTAAATTATGGCCATACGAGGAATTGGCGGGATTCCCAGGCTCTCATCAATATTTAACATTAGTTTTATAAATCAAGTCAAATGTTTATGGAATGCCACATAGCTACCTATTCTATCTCGCAATTTAGGTGTATCATGCATGCAACAACCCTCTTTGTAATCTTCTACAAACTACTGTTTTAGATAATCTCTTTCACAAAACACCACACCATATTCAACGTCAATACAAAAAAAGAAGGAAAATAATATCCTACACTTCCGTCATCATCCACTAAATTACAATCTTGTAACCACAGCAATTCTAGCCATTATTTATTACTTTTATTTTCATCACTATAAAATAAATGTAAAACCAGCGCGATAATTCATCTGATATTAACGAGAAAGCAGAAAAAAAGAACACCAGCAGCAGAGGAAAAGTAAACAATGGAATAATGACTAACGAACGATAAAGTGGGAAAATTGGAACGCGAATTTGTCGTGTTACAAAAAGCAAACTATGATTCCAATTATTTTCCTTCTTTTTTGTATTGTCGTTGAAGATGGTGTGGTGTTTTGTGAAAGAGATTATCTAATAAAAATAGATCACTAGGACAAATAAAAGGAGACGTAACGAGAAAAAAATCTTATTACTAGGATGGAAGCCTTAATCCACCAAATCAAAAAATTTTAGCGGTGAATAATCAAATTAAGTGTTTTAAGTGTAGACATAATCATTATAAAGATAATTTCTTTTTAAAAGAGTTATCTCTTTAAAGTGTGGAAAAATGTGGTCATGAGTTTTTGTAATCTCTAAATTCATATTACACATTCTTCTCACCCAAGCCCCTTCACGTAACACCAAAATTACTACCCCAATACTCACTCACAACTTCAAAGGAAGATTGTAGGTTTATACAAAACTAGAGAACTCTCATTCTCCAAAAGCATATATACATGCCATATATATAATTATGTTTTCAACAAAAAAAAAAACAAAATTAAGTAAACAACATAATTATTGAATTCTGTTTAAAAGGTTGTTATTACTGGGGATGTTAAAAAAATTTGTACATGCGGTTATCTACGGATAAAACCCTCAACAAGTAGGAAATAAATATTGTAAATGGATACCCACGGGTAATGGGTACGAGTATTTTTAATATCCGCATGTTAATTGGGCTAATACGGGTATCATAGTATCCGTACCCATGGATACTCGTACCCGTTATACTCTAATTTAAATTTTAAAAAAATAAAAAAAAAACATGATTAAAATATTAACATATTAATTTTGAATGCGTTATTTTTTTATCAATTAGTTTTAAAAAAAGTTCATTTCTTTGTAAACTATCATTCAACACTATTTATGAATGTTATGTATTCTATTTTATTAGAATTTACGATTAAAATATATTGTTAAATATTTATTTTTATTTTTTTTGGAAATATCTGTGGATACCCGTGGATATCCGTGAATATTAAAAAATTATGCGAGTACCCGCATAACGAATACTCAACAGATATGAGTACAGGTACGGGGTAGTTATTTATCCAGCATGTAGGGTATGGGAGAACTACTACCCATACTCTACCCGTCCGTTGACATCCCTAGTTATTACAACCAGTGGCGGATCTTGACTAATAATGTTGAGGGAGACAAAATAATATACTCAAAATTCAAAATTTATATATTTAATTATTGTCATTAACACAATAAAAATGTATAAATAATTTAGTATAATCGTGTATCTACAAAAGAAATCACACATATACAAAGAATTGTCCTTTGTTTTTCAGATTTTTGAACTCATCCATAATTGAGTCAAAACTAAAATTTTTAACTATTTCTTTTTCAATGTAAAGATAAACATGTTCCAAAATATTAATATAAAACATGTTTCTCTAATAGAACAATATGATTATTTGTATCATGATTCAGGATACATAAAGCTAAGATATTGAATTTGTATTGATTTCATCTTCACCAATAGCTTTCTTTTTATCACTTTTAAGAAATAAATCTATTTTTTTATTCTTCATCAATATACCTATTTCTTTTTTAAGTTTAAGATTAAAAAATAATTTATCATAATTTAATTAAAAAAATAAAAATTAAGTTACTAAAAGAAAAAAATCAATGACAATCAATTCCCATTAAAAGTTGATTATGAAAAAACACATAGCACAATCATTTTTTTTCCTATAATCATAAAAAATAAATATAAGGCTCATGAGGTAAAAAATAATATTAACTATTAAACAAATATTTCACTATCAAGTAATGCGAGAGAGTTACCTTTTGTCTTCACAAATGAAAGAGAACAAATGATAAATGAAAGGAAAAAGAATAAGTTTGTATTTAACTATTTTTTCTTCTCAAAACGAAAAGAAAACATGTGAAAATGTGAAATTAATATAACTTGTGAAAAAATGAAAAATACAATGAGAAAGAAAATAAAAAATATCTTAATAAATATTTTTATTATTTATTACATTTGATTTTATATTTTAATATTTATTAACATTAAATATTATGCCTTATAAAATAAATAAAAATATATCTCATTTAATTTTTATCAATTTTTATATGTTATATATAATAAAAAATTAAAAAATTGAAAATAATTAATATATATAATATAAAAAATTAAAAATTGTGGGGAAGGGGAGGGACCATGGCCACCCCTGTCCCAATGATCCTCCGCCACTGCCTATGAATATTGATTTATTTTTTATCCCTTGAGTTCATGATAATTGAGTGAACTGAGATCATAAATGAATATATTTTAATTAGATTAATGATTAATTGTGTTTTATTGACTCTTTTAATTTTGAGATGTCAAAATTTTAGCCATTATAATGCCAAAATTTTGTAGACGTTTTGATGGAAAAATATTATGTGATTAATTTTAGTGCATGCAAACTTTCGAATGTAATATTTTGATTATATATAGAGATAAAGATTATGATAGCATTAAAGTTATATATATATATATATATATATATATATATATATATATATATTTCGAAAAGTTTATTGCTACGAGCTACTTGAGATAGAGAATTTCTAATTATGAAAATTTTGTCTTATAGACAATTTGTTGGTATGGAGTGTGGATAGTTACATAGATATTGGAGTATGGAAGGTGAAAGACGGTTTTGGTAATCTCATGAAAAATTAGGGTGGTAAACATTGTTCTTCGGTTGTTGTATAGGTTAGTTGAAAACGGAAAAAATCACATGACCTCACTTTTTTTTTTTCTCGACTAAACTATTGATAGAGGTTATATTGGACACACATTGTGTTCATTGATGCGTAAGACCAATCGACAACTATCTACATGGCGTAACACCTTCATGATTAACCAACTTAAATATGGTTTAACAAAAATAGATCTTAATCAATTAAATAACAACATTAAAATGTAATTAGACTATGATTAAGTCAATAGTAAGAACAAATTCATTATGAATAATATAAATAAAAGGTTAAGATAAGATAATTGAATTCTATAATTATAACATTCAATATAATATGTACTTGGTTACATACAAGAAGAATAACTGTTTAAAAGAAAATCAAATTATAAAATATTTACATATTCAACAACACATTGGAAACATTTCAGGAATAAATTTGATTGCTTATGCACGATTGATTGCCAATGAATTTCTTCAATTTGACATTTTTATATTTTTATTCAATTTGACATTTTTTTTTTGTATTTCTTTTTCTTTCAACATCATCTTCTTTTTTCTTTTTTTTGTCTAAGTATGGATTTCATGGTATTAGCATTGAACCTTTGATGAATATTAGAATGTGGACCTTCATCTACTTTCTTCACTTGGACATCAAATTTCTTCAAGAGATATTTATTTTTTTCTGATTTTAATCCTTCTTTTATATTCTCTTTATTTGTAGTCAATTTCTCTTTCATCAAATCCAACACAAATCTTTTGTCTTTTATATGAACTTTGAATACTTCTAAGTTATTAGCATATTTGATCACACAAACTTTATTTTCAAGTTCCATATAAAAATCCATCATTGCCCAAAAGAGGGTATTTTAAATGTGTAGCAATGGTAAGGGTATATGTTACTTTTGAATGTAATGAAGGGAGGGGGTTTAGATAACATTTACGGGGGTTGCATTAATGGACCTAAAATTAGTTTAGTATATTTATTGCAATTCTCGGTGCCTCATTTCTTTCCACACCTCTATAATTTCAGCTTGCACCGCTATAAACTTTACTATTTTAGAATGTACAATGTGAAGTACAATTGATTGTATTCTGAACTATACACCTACAATACAAAACAAAATATGTATTTTGAATTGCATAATTCAATATATATTTTTGCATTTTGGCTCATGCATCCAAATATAAAAAGTTATATTCTAAATTATATATTTTAAAATACAAAAAAATAAAAAGCACATTCTTGTTTATATAATTCAAAATGTAAATTCTATGTTTATTTAGATAGAATTTACATTTTGAATTATATAATTTAAAATACAAAAAATTATTAGGGTACGGTATATATGGAGGGTGAAGGAAGAAATTGGCTCCATAGTGTAGTGCATGTAGTATAAAGACCCTCACGTACTAAATCTAAAAGCTCGAGTGTAACATGTATCTTTTATATCTCCTTTCTGTGCACCCAAATGATTTCTCCTATATTTTGTAAATGTATTTAAGACTTTATAATCCAAATTTCATAATTATATTTGCAAGTTAGGTCTATAAAACATTATTATTTATAAACTAGTGTGATAAACCTAATATTTAAGAAAAGCATCCATAGTTTAGAAACTAATTTTGTAATGATGAGTTAAACTGATTTTTGAATAAAATTCAATGTTGAAATATGAGGTTAGAAGTATGGATATTTTGGAGGATGAATGAATTATAGAATAGAAAAAGAGTAAAATGAAAATTTTTGAGAAATTGGGGGAGCAGGAGGAAAACATGGGGTGTAAGAAGAAGGGCGAATTCTGTATCTCTGTTTCTCTTCTGTGTCTCATATCTCCTTGTGTTGTTACCTCACAAGGATCGCTCTTACGAGATCCACTCTTATCTTAACACTAGCTTTTGTCCAGAAAGTTAAAAAAAGTAAGCTTGAAATGATACACTTGTGGATGAGATGTATGCATCAGAAGTAAGTATTTTTGTATGCAGAATCTAGATTTGTTGGTCCAAATTGTGATGCATTCACCCACTGAAATAGGAAGGTCTAGACCTGTATAGTCATGTCAAAGGAGCTGGTGTTTCACATGCCACTGTTTTGGTGGTTTCACAATTCTTTGGTGTTTTGGGTTCAATCATGAAGTCTCATTGGAGATAACAATTCACAGTGATGATGGTAATGTGGTATCATTGTCCAGTAGTGAACATGAGGGTGGACTCACAACTAGGCCTGCTTCATTAGAGGTGGCAGCCTTGGCATCAGGATACTGCCATTGTCTACCCAACACCCCATGAGACCATGCCTTTCTTTCTTCCACTGTCTCTTCTCATATTTAAGGATGTTTCGTTTCATCTCCCACATGAAGAATCAACTCATACGAAGAATCAATTTTTAAGTGGTGGTCGTGAATCAAATACTTTCTTTATGCAGTACTCCAACAGTACTAAATAAATAGTACATGACAGGAATGTAGACTTACAGTTACTTAAAAATTGTAGATCATAATGTGCTTCGATGTTCTTTCACCAAATTGAATTTTTGTAATGCCTATGATTTTCCATAGGAGTATGTTTTTGTGGATTTTCTTAGGTCCACCTTGTGGACATTTGCATGTGAATAGAAGAACAAGTTCTGTTTCGAACATTAGCAGGTGAATGATGGGCCCTTGTGGTGAACAGGTATTGTAATCATCCCATGTGTTTATTTTCAATGCTATTCTCAGTGATTGTCTCCAATTACAAGAGGTTAGAAACATGCAATAAAGCCAATAGAAACAAGACAAATCGGAGCTGTTAAATGCAGTCGGGTTTGGAGAAAACTGAATGTCCATCTTATTTAGGGTTGGTGAGATCAAGAATTTATATGGGCCATTCACTTCAAAACCTTGTGAAATTATTTTGAATCACTTAGTATGGGCACTCATATGGGCTGTTTCTTCTACTTGTTCAGTCCTGTTTCAGAAGCTGAACTAGGTCATATATCACCATTGTCAAGCTTCTACACTCAATTGGATTTTGTTTGTGGGGACAAATATTTGTACCATTTTGTGTGTTTATTTACCACTCCTATAAACTTTATTCATGTATCCACCATACTCCATACCAATGTTTTAGTCATTCTCTATTTTGTGGTGTCAATGTTGGTTACTAAACCATTTTCTAGTTTAATGAGTTCATCATACAATTGTCTAAGGAAACTTGAGTTATCAACATTTTCATATTTGACAAAGTAGCAACTTGTTGACAAGAAAGATTTTCTAGTTGTTGTTTACAAGAAATAAATCCTCGGAGTGTTTGGTCACTTGCTGTAATAGAAATGTCAAGTGAATTCTCAACAAGCATGGACAGCACAAGGAGCCCTTAAGCTTGAGGGACCCTTGGCCTCCAATTAATTATATTATTTCTCTTTGGCCTCTAGACACCATTGTTAAACTGTCCTTGTTATCAAAGTGGATATGTGTGAGTTAATCACTTAAAAGCTTGGTGATTAATTTGATAAGTAATTTAGTACAGTGGTTATTATCTGATGCAACACCAGAAGAGTTTCTAAAGACTCACATTCGAGTCCACAATAGTAGAAAGAAGTGTTATTAGATTCCACACTGTGAAGTAGGATTGTTAAATTTGCACAGTTATCTTTTCTCTTCCATCTGATTTTTCTTCTTATCAGTTTCTTTTGCATCAAAATTTCCTTTCTTTTCTCTCTCAATTTCTTTCTTCCTTTCATCCATATACTCCAAAATTGTGATTTATGTTTAACTTTTGTCTAAAAAGTAATGCCTGGTATAAGTACAATTGTTTAGAGAAATAATGTTGCTTTAGTTAGAACAAGGCCATGTAGCGAAGATAAGAAAAGACAAAGCTCAAATGAGACTCGTTCATTATAAGATGAGACCTATTGCAGTAGTTAGAGAGACCAAGGGTTTCGATATACTTTTTATTTGTCTGGAGGAGGTTCGTTGTAGGATAAAAATCAACATTTTAAGGATAAAATACTTGTAAAGTTTCTCCGAGATATACTTCAATTTTTACAAGTTATTTTTACCTCACATCTTAAATATAAGAGTTTTGATATGCTCCAGAACCCGGAATCTGGAAAACTTGTTTGATTTGTGTAAAATCCAAGTTTTGATTGTTGGTAATGTGTTACTGTGATTGGTAATATTTTAGAAAAAATGCTTTACTAACTCTTCTTACAAATTTTTGTTTTCAATGTGTGGTAATCAACTTATGTTTCTCGCAATTTGATAGTTACAAAGGTCATATGAAAACTATAATTATTTTATTTTTAAAACAAGCTCAATAATTGAATAGGGTTGTGTAATTAATTACCAGTTCTGTCATCTTCACTCCAATAATAAACTAAATTATTTTGTGACGAGTAATCTCTGTTGACAAACAAGTCTTTCTGGATAAACACTCTTTGTATTCAGATTTTTGTTGTATTTGAAATGAAGCACTACATGGTCTTTTTATAGGCCTTTGGACATGACCCTTCAACTACATTCATTAAATATAACTACTACTTAATTCACAATTAATGAACTCTATTGCATGCTTAATCATAGTTAGACCCACTCTCAACCTTTTGCAATCTCCTAGACAATTAATATAGCAACTTTCAACTACCCACATTTAAGTTTACCTAACAAAATTCCCCTGTAAACTTAAATGTTCTTCTTGTCCTTCATTCCGAGGATCATCTTATTGTTCTCGAACAGAGAGAATGGCAGCGACTTTGTAAACATATATGCAGCTTGTGCTCGACTTTCAACGTGCTCCAACTCTACATTTCCTTCTTTCACTTGTTCTCGGATGAAGTGAAATCGAACATCAATGTGCTTGCTTCTCTCATGATTGATCGGGTTCTTTGCCAAT
>Ga0214545_1001411_pt1 | contig 44694 bp, 21 predicted proteins | sample CNSS4metaG_FD_160064 | JGI IMG/M metagenome (GOLD analysis project Ga0214545, IMG submission 160064) | Root nodule microbial communities from cowpea collected in UCLA plant growth center, Los Angeles, California, USA - CNSS4 | ecosystem: Host-associated > Plants > Roots > Nodule | place: USA... | reverse complement strand
TATATATATATATATATATATATATATATATCAGACTACCTATATCAGATTACCTAATAAATTATGAGTATTTTAGTAATTTAAACGGTGACATAGATGAGGGTGACGATGGGTATTAAGGAGGGTATAGAGACAGACGAGGCAGATATGCACATCCCCATCCTCAATTGAAAAAGTTGTGTATTACCCATTCCTATGCCTAGTCAAAGTAAGGTTCTCCGTTAAAACATGAACATATTCAGACAACACCTACAAGGAAAGGTTCATTTGTCATCCCTAAGCCTACCTCCCATGAGTTCACATATGAAGACTTTTGCATTAATGACTTGGATCAAGATGAACCAAAGGTCATCATAGCAATAACCATAAACTAGCATGTGCAATACCTTGATCGTATAAAGTAGCTTGACCGGCATCTTGTTCTAGCACACTTTCATGAAAGTAGACGTCCAGGTCAACCTATTCTACCCTTAGCCAGAGCCTTTGCTTAGATTTGCTAGATAATGAGTACACACTAAGGGTTACATTGCTTTGTTGACGTACACCAGAAGCATATCACACTATAGAGGTGTGATAACTCTTAGTGGAAATAGATACCTCATACAACATCTTGATAGGCCATAAGACAATTAACGAGTTATGATTTGTTGTATTCACTCTACACATGGCCATGAAGGTCCTGATCGAAGACTACTCAACCCTTGTTGTTGTCAAAGGATACCTCAAAAAAGTAAGGAGTTGTTACGCGTTAAGCTAACACCCTTTGTGCCTTCTAACAACCCGATAGTCACTAGGACTTTATCCCTCACGCCAACTCTGGAGCAGCACACCTCACTGCAATTTGATGCCCAAAACGGTGACCAATTCCATCATCTCACCAAAGAAGTAATCACACTCTTTAAAGTCATTAGAGAGATCGTGTTCACCACATTGCTCGCTAAAGTCGTTTTGGTGAAAAAGCATAACGACAAGTGACACACGTGCGTCGACTACAAAGACCTTATCAAGGCATGCCCAAAGGACACCTATATGTTGCCCAACATAGATTGGCTTGTGGATAACACTACAGGATATGATTTGTTAAGCTTCCTAGACACGTATTCTAGATAGAACCAAATAAGAATGTATCTACCAAATGAGGAGAATACAACATATATGACCAAAGGGGCGAACTATTGCTATAAGGTCATGCCATTCAGGCTGAAGAACGGGGTGCCACCTACTGAAGCTTGATGGACAAAGTAATTATCGACCTTATTGGAAGCATAATGAAATTTTATGTAGACGACATGGTCGTGAAATCTATAGTTGCACATGACCATTTGAAAACCTATAAGTTGTCTTTGACAAGGTATGACTTCAAAACATAAGATTAAACCCATAAAAAGTGCTTTTTTGGTGTAGGTGGCGTCAAATTCATGGGATTCGTGATAACCCGGCACGAGATACAAGCCAACCTTGACAAATGTGAAATCATACTCAACATGAGAAGTCCTAACAATCTCAAATAAGTTTAGTGTAATATCTCAGTTGGATATTATTAATTTTAAATAAATAAAATAAAATAGATAACGAATACACATTAATTTATATGATTTTTCCTAAAAACAAGGGAAAATGAAAATATTTATTAACTCACCAATAATTTAAAAACCACAAAATATAAATGTCAGCAACATATTCCAACGATGCGAACATAAATGTTTACAAAGTGTTTAAAATGCATAAAGAAATAAACTCCATAAAAAAAAGTTTCCCAAGCTAGCCCTGCTCCGGCTCTATGCCTCACCAGCACCACCGGCAATATCATCTGCTCCCATGTAACGCATTACACAATCATTGTCAAACACAAGCAGATAGGATGAGTTAATAAATAAACATATATAATTTAAAAATATTCACACACACATCAAAGGAACTGGATCCTTTGATTACATAGCACATGGCCACCACCATGTTATCCATATTCTATGTCTATAGATGAATACCTCAAGATGTTCTTAGCTGTCACACCTACAACCCACAACTTGTAGTACATGTGCGAGAAACCTACTACGGACTACACTTTGTCACTCTAGGTGAAGTTCCCGATACGAACCGTAGTTTGTAATATCCCAAGACTACCAAACCTGCAGACCACCGTCGAAGAAGGCAATCTTTCTAAACCCATCCATACTAGCCACAACTCGCACACTCACACCGACCACACTCGCCAATCTGAGCCACAACTCAAGGAATGCTTGTGTTCATCTGCCATCCTGAGTCACAACTCAAGGAATGCCACGTGTTTACCCTCTATCCCGAGCCACAACTCAAGGGATACCGTTCCGAGCCACAACTCAAGGAATACTCCAGCAAGTCGATCTTTGAGGTATTATACAAAGCCTTGTAGACCACGCACATCCAAAGAAATAAGCCACAAGTCCTGCCTTTGCTTTATCACCTGGCATTGCTCTAGAGCCTCCAGGCGAATTTCGTTCCAAACTGGCTGGTGGAGCACATATGTCACAAGGCGCTAAGCACCTCAAAAATCAATGTCTTTGCAGGTATTGCCTGGCGGGACGACCTCACCGTTAGGCGCCAGACATATGATAGCTCCCTGGATTTGAAGCTATCGCTTAGCGCTCAAGTCCTACCGCTAGGCACCACACTAGTAAACGCGTTTTATTGGTTTTACTCAATACAGGACCAAGTCTCACTCTCTCTATAACTCCCGTAGGCTCCCTTAAATCACCAACAAATCAATTTTACACGTTATTATGTTTCAATAGGTTCCTAATCCCACCTAGTAAGAATGGACTATTACCTCTCCCATATTGAACCTATTCACCTTGAAACCAAATCTCAAATTGGCCTATCATAGCTCCAACTCTAGCCACCAAAAATCCCTTAGTTCATTCTGAATTCCATCCTTAGACCACTAATTTTCTAGTAACAGTCTTGCCAACCACCCTCCCACAATTAACATATCACTCACCAATCCTTAAGGAATGATTGCACCCTAATTTCACTTGAGCACTTTACAAAGAACTTCAATACTCTAATATTCCTTCTGCAATTGATATATAATTCTGTATCATGCACCTGATATCAACCATTTTTCTATCTCAATACTCATAACCATAACCTGAATTTAAATTGATCTTTTGGATGATAGACACTTTATTCACTCCTTCATCCCCTGCTCAAGGTTCCTTACTCCTCCTCCATAGTAAAATATCAAAATAGAACCCCAACCCCTCAATGTCCCTCACAACCACACAGTACCAATCTGTATTGCGCTGGCGCCTGGCGGCAAGACCCATGCCACTAGACGGTGCATACAATTCTGGGAAAAAACCTAGAATTTCTCTACACCTACGAAGACCCCCAGAATAATTCCCTTACCATTCCTTGTTTATTTCCTCAACACAACCATTAATTATACAACACACACCATATTCACTATAATTCAGACATCCATTAATCCCATAACACCAACAACCCCAATTTCCCAAACCCTAAACAAGTGTTCATACAATTTCACCCAATTAACTTCCAATCATAATAATCCACCCAGATAAAGCTTCCTTTCCCCCGATAAGAATCCACCCAGAACCCCGAGTAAAATTGACTCATGTCGCCTGGCGGGTGTTCATCACTGCCAGGCCGTTCATATGAAACCCAAAAACTGGGTTGAGCAAGTTGAGTCGTCTGGCGGGCCAATTGTGCCTCTAGGCAACTTTTGGGGAAAAATCCAGAAAACAGTTACAATGCATTTGTCACCTGGCAAGTCTTCAACACCGCTAGGCGATTTCCGGAAATTTCCACAAACTCGAACATAAATCATGAACCTAGGTCCTCTCAACACAATCAAGTACAATCAACCATTTGGGCTAGTACTATTCCACATCATCAAAGTTAGCATTAATTGCCATAGAGACTCTTAGTACCCGCATTTATTAATTAGTTATTTATTTAATTAATTAAATTTCTCGGGTCTAACATTCAAAGCCTAAACAATAGGTGAGTCTCATTTTCTCTTTCTTTACCATGCTTGGCATAGAAAGCAAAATCGCTCTTCAAGCTGTTGAAAGGAATGTAAAGATTACATTGTAGTGAAGCTCTTGGTAGCTTCATTACAACATAAATATCTTTAATACCTTGTATCAAAAAAATATATGGTATATTTGATTAAATAACATATTACTGTTATTATCAAAATATGTGGTCAACTTTTATTATTTTTTTATATTTTTTATATTCTAAGATTTGGTAACAGATTTCATAGGACCCAAAAACCCTAAAAATACATGTTATTCCTCTAAGGAGTATCACTCATTCTCATACTCAATCATACACTCAAAGAGATTTTAAATTCTCTGACTAACTTAAGTGTTATAGAGTTTTTTTAGGTGGATCTTCCCCTATGATCAACCCTTAGAAGCAATTGAGTCATTCAGATCTTGGTAAAAACATTAGTATTTATAAATTTTATTTCGTATTCACTTTAAAATCTAATAACAAATTATTTTGGATCTTACTTTAGATAAATATTTAATTATTTATTTATATTATGATTTTGTAAAATATTTGTTAATAATATAAAACATAAATTTAACTATATTAAATTTTATTGAAAATGATAGAAACCACTAAAATCACAAAATTACACAAATATTAAAATTACATAAATTAAAATAATTCCATATTTAAAATGTGTTATTTTATGACTAAGGCATCCAAAATATTCTTAAATATTCTCAACATGGTGTTAAGGAAGGATAAAATAGTTAAACAAAACTAACTGAGATGAATTGATTAAAAAGATCTTAGGGGTCATATGATTACAATATAAAATATTATGAGTGTTAAAAAATTTTAGAGATTATAAAAATATGGGACATATAAGATATATGATAGATACAAAAGATATATTTCGATAAAAACTTGTTATTCTAATTTATTCATATACTCTTCATATCTCTCTCTCTCTACAAAAGATATATTTCCACACACGCACACGCACGCACACACACTCAAATATATATAAGATTTAACAGAATATAAAGTCAAATGACTTTACAAGTTTTTTTTTCTGAAAAGATTTAAAACACACACACACACACACATATATATATATATATATATATATATATATATATATATATATATATATATATATATAAGATTTAACAGAATATAAAGTCAAATGACTTTACATGTTTTTTTTCTAAAAATAAAGTAACAAAATTATTGATCCGAGAACTTTTCATTTTAAAATGCGAATTTATATGGGATCATCATGGGGCTTACATAATAGAAAACATTTTTTTATTTCCCATAGTGTAGTTCGCAATCATCATGATGCACATTCCTAAAAATTCATCAATTATTGATCGTAAGAGTTAGGAGAAATTGAATGTTCAGATGAATGTACTATTTGTTTTTCAGGATACTCTTGATATTGTCAAAATGGTTATGAACCACTTGTTGAACCTATGATCAAATCTAGAGCCAAACTTTCAAGGAGAATAAGAAAGAAAGATTATAAGGCTCTATTCATTCTCCATCAATTTGTTTATGGTTCTCACTTTGAGAAGATAGCTTCTACTCAAACTTCAAACTACTCAAACTTCAAAAGTTTCATGCGATATCTTAGTTAAAGCTTCTTTTAGTAATGACAAGCTAAGGAAAGTGAAATTGCAAACATTGACACAAAAATTTGAGTTGCTTTATATGGAAAACAATGAAAAGATCATGGATTATTTTTGCAAGAACGTAAGTTATTGTGAATCAAATGAAAGCATGTGGTGCTACTATTTCAAATTAGTTAGTGATGGATAAGGTGAAGTGGACCTTAAGTGAAAAGTTAGATTACATGGTTGTAGCTATTGAAGAAGCCAAAAAGAGGAGTTGTTGGAAAATCTTGAAGCACATAGACAATGATAGTTTAAATAAAATCAACAGCGAGAGACTGACCATCCTTTGCAAGCTAAAGCTAGTTTCAAGAGAGATAATGGCAAGAAATAATGAAGAGGCAAAAAGAAAGTGAAGTATCACAACAATGGAGGTAGGAGAAATAACTCTAATAATGGTTATTCTAGAAGTGATGAAGCTGAAACTTCAAAGAAGGATGGAGGAAAGGAAATATGGAAAGGGAAAGGAAGAAGAAATTTGATAAGTCCTCGTGGTACACATGGGCACTTTTTTAATGATTGTTGGTCTAGAAAAGGCATAAATGGAAATTATGAGACACATGTAGCAGAAGAGGAATAAAGTTATAGTTTTGAACATCTTTTGCTTATGCCCATAATAGAATCTGATTCAAAGGATGAACATTGGTATATTGAAACCAGATATTCCAATCATATGATTAAACACAAGGAATAGCTTATTGGTCTTGATTCAAGCATCAAAAGTAAGGTCAGATTTGTTGATAATAGTTTTGTCCTGCTTGAAGGACTTGGAAAAGTGTTAATCCAAGGGTAGAAAGGCAACACAATTATAATTCATGATGTCTTGTACATTTCCTCTATGAAGAATAACTTGTTAAGTGTCGAACAACTTGTTGTAAAAGGTTATTCATTTAAATTTAATGATTATGGATTAAATTTGTATGATCAACAATATAGATTTCTTGAAAGTTCCACTTGCCAAGAACAAAACTCTCCAAACAAGCCTATCATCTACCTCTAATTGTCTAGTTGCTTCAATGGATGATGTGAGGTTGTTGTGGCACCAGAAATATGATCATTTGAACTTTAAAAGTTTAAAGTTGAATAGTTTAAAGAAAATGGTGTTTGGATTTCCTAATATTCAAATACCTAAAGAACTATGTGATGAGGTAAACAATCAAGAAAACCTTTTAATTTTACTGCATTCCATAAAGTAGTTTGTTCACTGGAGGTCATCTACTCAAACATTTCTAGGCCTTTAGGTAACCTACATTGGGTGGTTACAAGTATTTCATATCTTTTGTTGATGAGTTTACAAGGAAAAATTGGGTATTTATCATTGGTAGGAAGAGTAATTCTTTCATAGTGTTTCAAAAGTGGAAGAAGCACGTAGAGAAAGAAAGTGATAAGTGTGTCAAGTTCCTAAGAATTTGTACTCTTGCCAAGTCTACGAAGATTGGAAAATTTATCAAATTCAAGAAAATGCTTGAATTTGCATCAAAGAAATATCTAAACTAAAAGGTGTGTGTTGAATTAGTGTAGTTAATTTAGATTTTTTTTTGTAAAATCAACCTATATAATGCATGTACACTTTTGCACCTAAAAAATATAACATACATAGTTTTCTCTAATTACTTTCTTCTTGCTTTTCCTCTCTCAATACTATGTAATTTGTAACCTCTATCTCTCTAACAATTAAAATACTCATACTAATTACCAGCGAGTATCCATTAAAGATATTAATTTAGTATATGTTACAAATTTTACTCACAATTATAAAAAAGTTTTCCATCCTTATCCTCCAGAAGTATAAAGAAGAAGAAAACACCCTTTTGATTAACAGGGCTTTCATTATTTTATCATAAGAAAACTTGGAATCATAATAGATTATCCTATGATGTAGGTTCAATGGGTTAAGACTAATTGAATCGTAGTATTTGAGTCACATTGTTAAAAAAAAAGTTGCACTTCAATTATCAAGTACAAATTTTTGTTAAATGATAAATAATTCAATAGATATCTTATTTAGATTACAAGTTTGTTTCTTAGATATTAGTCGTGGTAAAACGGGCTAGCCAACCACTTCTTTTTTATTTTTTATTTTTTTATAAAATTTGTTCATATATACTTATAAATAAATATTTAAAGTATATTCAATCATAAAAATATTTTCTAAACTTTTAATTGATCAATTAATATCTTTAATTGTATAAATTAAAATAATTATTATATTTACATGTTAAATTACTTTATTATAATTAATAATCAAAACTTAATTTGTAATTGTCAACGATTTAAATTATAATAGTATTGTATATTTACATTTATACAAAAATATTTATAAAAATAATTAATTTTTATTTTAAAAAATAAAAATAAAAAATAAAATTAAAACGAACCAACAAGCTATCCCGCCAGTTTGATGAGCTAGGCGGGCCGGGCCAAAACGCTTGGCGAGTTGAAATCTTCAACCCGACCCGCCCTTTTTTTGGTGGGCTGGTAGGTCAAACCCACTTTGATACTCCTAGTAGAAATAAAAACCACTATCCTTTCATATCTCGTAAGGATATTAAATATGGAAATTTTTTTTTCTCTTTTTCATGATAAAAATTAGAAGTAGCTAACTGTTTTTTTTAAATAATAAATAATTTTGTTATCGAAACAATGGAGTACAATTTTTTTGAAATATTGATTCTACACTATTATCTTTATCACATTACATCTTTCTCTAATGTATAAAATGTTGAACTAAATATGCTTTTTAGTCCCTTAACTTTCGGTTAATTTTATGTAAAAATTGAAATTAGTCCATCTTCGAAAATTTGATTCAGATTAGTTTCCTAACTTTAGAAATGCATGAATTTAGTCCCTTTAACCAAATTTTGTTAAATTTATTTAATGTTTCAAACGTGTTTCATGATAACATTTGAGTTGTTTACACCATTTGACACATTTTTATTTCAATGTTAGATAAGAAAATATCATGAACACAATTGAAACGTTAAATAAATTTAATAAAATTTTTTATCAGGACTAAATTCACATATTTTATAGTTGAGGGACTAAATTGAGTTAAAGTTTCAAAGATTGATTAATTTCAATTTTCATTAAAAGTTAAGAGATCAAAAACATATTTAACCCTAAAATGTTTTATAAAAAAATTTTCACTTTTAGATATTCATACAAACTATATGTACTTTTATTCAGTTTTTTAATCATATATTTATGTTCTACGTTTCTTTTATTTTATTTCTAATAGGTTAAAATATCTTTAGTCCCAATTTTCGTCAATTTTTTTTAAATAAGTCCTAATTTTGGTTTTGTGTTCAAATAGGTCCCAATTTTCGTCAATTTTGTTCAATTGGGTCCTTTTTTGCTAACACCATTTAAATCATTAACAGCCATGAACAGTGACTGCCACATGTCACTTCGTGATTTTTTTGAATTATTTTTATTTTTATTTTTATTTTTTTTAATTTTTAAAAAAATTAATATTTTTTTAAATGTACATGTGTCAACCCAAGAGCGTGCCACGTGTCACTTCGTGGTTTTTTTGAATTTTTTATTTTATTTTTTTTGAATTTTTTTTAAATGTCCACGTGTCAACCCAATAGTGTGCCATGTGTCAAAGTCAATATTCTATATTCAATTTGGTCCCTGTATTTGTTATTTTTGTTCAATTAGGTCTCAATTTTTGTTAACATTAACCAATTTGGTCCCTATCAAAGATGTGACCAAATTTAATTTTTATATCAAAGTTATAATGATGTGAATTTTCATATATTATATAAAAATATTTAATAAAAAATGTAAATTTTAATATAAAAATTAAATTTGGTTTTAATTTGGAGAGGGACCAAATTGGTTAATGTTAACAAAAATTGGGACCTAATTGAATAAAAATAACAAATATAGGGACCAAATTGAATTTAAAACATTGACTTTGACATGTGGTACGCTACTGGGTTGACACGTGGACATTTAAAAAAAATTCAAAAAAATTTAAAAAAAATTCAAAAAAACCACGAAGTGACACGTGGCACACTCCTGGGTTGACACATGTACATTTAAAAAAATATTAAAAATTTTTTAGAAAAATTAAAAAAAATAAAAAAAAAATTCAAAAAAACTACGAAGTGACACGTGGCAGTCACTGTTCATGACCGTTAATGATTTAAACGGTGTTAACAAAAAAAGACCCAATTGAACAAAATGAACGAAAATTGGGATCTATTTAAACACAAAACCAAAATTAGGACTTATTTGAAAAAACATAACGAAAATTGAAACAAAAAAGGTATTTTAACCTTTCTAATAACATAAAAGTAAAGTCGAAAATGCATATATTTATTTTAGCTTAATGGAAATATTTTAGTAAAGAACTAAAAGTACACAAGAAAACTAATGATTAAAGAAAGATAATTTAAATCTAATTTAATTATTAAAAGGAATAGTATAGAAGAGAAAGACAAACATTTTGTTTAAAAAATTTAGATTAAAAATCATGTTATAATTTTTATATAAGTTTACTCTTTTTAGATTTCTCTTAAGTTTAAAACAAATTAGTAGTATTGACTTCTCAAAATTTAAACTTGTTATATTATCAAATTGTAAATCTTAACCGTTAGTTATTTTGAATTAAGTTGACTGCTCAAAATTTGTAAGAAAAAAGAAAAATAATAAGTTAACCTACTACATAAATAAAAATATATTCAGAGAATATTATTATATACCTTAATCATGAAACAAAAACAAATAAGTCACAATTATCTCGTAATAATTCGTTAAAATGTTTAATGTCATAATTAAAAAGTAATAAATTTTAATTCGGCAAGTTTAACCAAATATAAATTCTCGTTAAGCAAGTTGGTGAATTATATTGGGTTACATAATGTCTGTTGGTAGATTGAATCATACACATCAATCCAATTCATTAGACTAATAGAATATTTTAACGTAAGGTGATTTGACATCTCTACAAATAAAGAATAATAATAGAGTGGACCTGAAAACGTACCTAAAATTTTCTAAAACTTCCTTACCTAATTCTTTACAAAATTATCAAATAAAAACTATTTTAAGAATAAAAAATAGTTAACTATCATATTTAGTAATTTAGATATCATTTTAAAATAGTTTCTATATTATAAATAAAATGTCGTAATTGATTTTAAAAATTAGAATTTAAATTAATCTCTAACATTAACTACTATAGTTTTAGTTATCAAGAAATTAGTCTCAAAATTAATTTCTAATTTAAAATTAGAAATTAATTTAGAATCAATAATAGTCGGTAACTAGGTAAGTTCACAACAAGTTAGGTATGTACATATACACATGTTATTATGTAAGAATTCTTCATTCTCACCACTTGATAATTCGGTTTATGTGACTTAGATAATCAGTGTAATAAGACGATCTTTTTGTTACAATATATGTGTCAATACTTAATATACAACTTAAACAATGGTTCGCACATCATCCTAAATATATAACTTGAAGTTCATACAAGTTCAAAAATGATAAATTTTCAAAAAATAATTTGAGTGTGCCTAGATAAATGTATACAAATTTTAAGGGTGCCAAATATATAAATATCCTAAAATTTAAAAGAAGAATATATATATATATATATATATATATATATATATATATATATATATATATATATATATATATATATATATATATATAGAAAAGAAATTGGGGTCAAGGCCCCTATCACCCTTCAAAGCTTCATCATTGAGTTTAATCAAGCTTAATAAGCATCATATACAATATAACTTATTCAAAAAAAAATCACAAATCAATCAAATATAAAAATTAATATTCAATTTATATTTATAAAAACAAATATTGTTAGAAGTGAGTTTTAAACCTAACTCAACCTCACAAAACCAGCTTGTAAGGTGAGGTTTGCACCTCACTTATATAGTATGAAATTTCTTTATCTCTAGTCGATGTGGAACTATAAATTAATGGGTAGTCCGTTAGTGACCCGATAACGGATGAAACAGAATGTCCAAGAAATTTCGCTAGAATAGACTTTAACCCGACTCTGAAACCATGTTAGAAGTAGGTTTTAAGCCTAACTCAACCCCACAAAACTGGCTTGTAAGGTGAGGTTTGCACCTCACTTATATAGTATGAAATTTCTTTATCTCTAGTCGATGTGAGACTTCCAACAAATATATTTCTACTCTTTTTTCACTTAAACAAAGAATCTTTTACTTGAACGAAAATAGGACCACAAACAAGGTCTTCATCTCCATTTTATTTTCACTTGAACAAAATATCAAGAAATTCAATTTCATCAGGAAAAAAAAAAATCAACCAATTTTAAAGATATTTTTAAAATGAGTTTAATACAAATACAAATTTTAATCTATTCAAATCATGATTTTTCTATTTTACTCATTCAAATAAAGCTTGGTACCTCAAACCCATTATATATTTTTATTCGTCTCAAGCTAAAAGAGTAATGTTGAATATTTTAATTCAAACAACCAAATCGTTTGAACTAATTTGTCTTCAATGCAACAATATAGCATAAATAATAAAATACACAATAAATTTCATTCACTCAAATTATGCAATTTTTTTTATCAAACTTACATATTAAAATATATTCAAACAACACAATCCTACATAAAATCTAGATTTTTTAACCACTTTCAAATCCAAATCATCTATCCAAATAATATATAATAAGGTTCTCTCTCTCTCTCTCTCTCTCTCTCTCTCTCTATATATATATATATATATATATATATATATTCATTCGCTAACCTCCAATGTTTATCTTCAAAACAAAAATTTCAAATTCAAACAATAAAACTACTCAACTTAAAAAACTTAAAGACATAGAGTAATATATTCAAATATAACAAAACTTCAATATATGATAAAAGAAGTTAAAAATATACAGTTTTCTCATTTAACTCTACTATGATTGATTGTAAAATCATAAAATAATAATAATAATAAAGAATCTTTAAGTAAATAAAAACTTCCTTTATTTGATAGTTTGATCCAATAAAAATATCTTTGTCTCTTAACTATTCCATAGTGCAATAAAATTTTAAAAGAAATAAAGTGTGAAAAAAATTAGAGAAAAGAGAGAAAAGAAATATATAACTTTATTTCTCCATTAGACCTAATATTAAATTTCTTATTTTTAATTAGAAACAAGCCAGTTCATCATTTCATAAACTAATTTTGAAAAAAAAAATCGTGACGCATGTCAAACAAAGGTTCCTTATTGAATTAAGATTTAAAATGCAGATGAATGATTGACGTGCGTCATGCTTCATTATTTTCTCATTAATTAAATAAACACTCAATCATAATAGAAGTACCATAGGCCTTATGTATTTGTCATGTACGAAGGTGGCACTGCTGCTTAAGTTTTGTCCTTTTCCGTTTTTCTTTCAAATGCACATCTCTCCCAACCGAGGAGTGAGAAAAGAGTTAGTAAATTCAGATTTAGGCAGTCTTCAAAAAATAGAATTGGTTATCAAATTGATAGTGTTACTTTTGATATCTTAAACAAATGAATAGATTTATATTAAATACATGAAAGCTATAATAAAGATACCATCCTCAAAAATCAACAACAAATACATTTATTCTAAGTAACAGATCTTGTAAGATACAAGTATCTTATTTAGGGTGATAGGCGTAACTAGTGTAGTTAAACAATTGTAAGTGTTTTGTTTATATTTTTTTTAATGAGTTTTTATTTGGATAGATGATAAGAATACTTAATTTAATAGACCATAAATTTAGAATATTTATGCTACACATCGAAGAAATTATAAATATTTATTCTCTTTGTGTAAATAATGTTCAACTCTTTGATTTCTCACATGATGATTTCACAATAATGATATATTTACATAAAAAAAAATTGCAGAGCATGTTTAAAGTTGATTTACATGAAAAAAAGTTGAAAAGATGAAATGTCAATGTTGGGAAGTGTACAAGAATGTGGAGAATATTCTAAAGCTTAAGTTTGTTATGCGAATATCTTTACCATTTGTTGTTCAAAGATTTGTGTTCAAAGTTCAAGTCTCATTTAAATTTTTCTTAAGATTCAAGTGAAATCAACTTCATCTAATACATGTATGTCAACTATAGCCAAAGTGTGCACCTTTATCACTCATTAGTTTGTATGTCTTATAAACAACTTATGTCAACTCTGGTTTTATTTGTATGTGAGATATGACTATGTGAATTATGTGTTTTGTGTCTCAACAACAGGTGCATTTTGTGTGAGCAACCACGTGTGGGTAGTGGTACCTTGTGGACTTTGTAAATCTTTGTGTGAAATGAGTGGTCAATTTTGTGAGTCTCTATGTGAGCAAGAGGGGTGAACTATGTAAGTCTTTTTGTGACCAAGAGGGGTGGACTGCATAAGACTCAAAGTGAGTAAGAGGATTTATCTTGATTCAAGTCAATATTTGATATTTTACTAATGAGATATCATACTATATGGTTCTTAAGTTTCCATTAGCAAAGAATTTATGAATGTTGGAGAGAAGATAAAATCAAAGGTTTCTAAATCAAGTTCTTTCTGATTCAAGAAGGAAGATATTAAAGCTTCAAAGGATATATTTGTCGATAAAAGAAACTTCAAGGGAAGATTTGAAGATCAACTTGAAGAGATTATCAAAATCCTCCTTAAGAAGATTTATATAGGAAGATGTCGGTATACGTTAATGCAAATCTTTCATATTAACAAAACTCCAATGGTCATCTATTCAACAATTATAAAATGGATCAAAAGAAGAAAAGTGATCATTATCTAAAGAAATTGCATAGTGAAAGTGATGCGAAAAGACTAAGCTTACAAAGTCAAGTGTAATAATCTAGATTGTGAAAAAAGGAGAGTTATAAGTTATTATAATATTCTCCACATTGTGAAATTTACCCTTGTGAGCTTTATTCGTGCTTTCTTTCTTTGAGAGTAATTCTCTTTATTTTATTGAGATTTTGTTTTTCTTGGGGGAGATTAAGAAGGTTATCTAGAGAGATTGTACTCACCTAGAGAGGTTGACACTTGTGTTACCTTGAAAGGTATATGTACTCGTGATACCTAGAGAGGTTGATATTTGTAACATGAATAGGTTTGTTTACTCATGTTTAATCAATTTTATTTGATTAGGGGAAGCACTTAAGTTGAGTGCTTAAGGGAGAACTTAATGTAGTTCATGAGCTTTGGTGAAGCTGTATAAAATTTATTTTATGCTTGAAATATTTTCTATTAAGTTTTTTAGTTTATTTTGTGTAGAAAAATGCTATGTTCTATTCAATCACCCCACCCCCTACTGACTCTTTTTAGAGCCAATTACACCAACAAGTGGTATTAGAGTTTGGTTTGATTCAAGACATGTGAATTATAGCCCCACTAAAGATACAAACGAAGATATAATGATTTTTAAAAAGACTCAAACGTGATTAATTAGAAGACCTAGTGATAAGCTAGATAGACAGTACTAATTGACAAATAACTCTACTTTAATCAATCTTTTATTATGGAACCAAGACATTTACCAAAATTTCATAAAATGGACTTAACCACTCGCCACATGTGGATTCATCTTGGAGATTGCCTACTTAATCAACATATCTTCAATTCACACAACATTAAAATGATGCATATGGGAATTGCATTAGAAAAGGGTCATCTTCTTGATCTTGATATTGATAATATGAAAGTTGATTGTTTCAATCATTTGGAACCCTCACACTTAGGATCTCTGGAGAATGTGGCATTATTAAAGGATAAATTAAATCCTCTAGGGAACTTCCCAAGGACTAAAGGGAAGAGAAAAGTTTGATAACTTCGCTGATTCAAATGAGTTGCTAAGTAAATTTGTTAAATGAACGAGAAAGTATTCTCAATCGTTCTGAACAACAAAGCAATCTCATATATCCAAATCATTTGCCTTCACCCCCACTCAACCCTATATTAATAAACAATTATCAAAGTTCTTATTGACATTGATGATGTTTCTTCAAAAGAAACTCCTCTGAATATCAAACCTTTTATCCCTATACTTAGACATTGTAGATATTCATATTCACTTAACCATTCAAATCCCTAGCAAGAAACTAATAGAAAGGCTAATATCATTGATAGCTTAGAAGATGTCTTCATGAAAAACTCTTCTAAAAACCAGGCCACAATGGATGACGAATCAAATCCAACAACCTTTGATCTGTTATAAATCGTGCAGCGGAATGTTTAACGTGTGGACAAAACCCAAGAGGATGGGTGAAATGGTTTCTTAATAAAAATTATGCTTTTAAAAATCTTTCCCCAAATTTACTACTTAAATTAAAAGATTATTTAATTTAAAGAACCTATAGATTAATAAAGAGAGTAGGGAAGAAGATGAACACAAAATATTTATACTGGTTTGGATCAAAAAATCATACGTCCAGTTGTTAATCTCTAAAAAATGAGATTAACTCAATCACTAAAATAAACCATAAATATAATTACGGATAAGAAATTTTAGGATTTAGAAAACACCTCTCTTGAAGCCACAATAGATAAAGACACCTCCCTTGAAATCCACAAGGGATGAACACTTTCATTGAATCACACAAAGGATGAAGACACCTCCCTTGAATCACACAAGAGATGAAAAAATACCTTCCTTGAATCACACAAGAAATGAACACCTCCTTAAGTCTTCAACATTTTTTCATGAATCATCATTAAGTCTTCCACATTTCTCCATAAGTCATTATCATCAAAACTCTTTATTGAAGCAAGATGTCCATCTTTTTCTTTTGTCAACATGATCCTTTTGTGGTTTACCATGGGAAACCTACTTGAGAGGATATTTCAAATAGACCAAATTCACAAGTCATCATGGTACGATAAATTGTGAATGATGCTTTACGATAAGAATGCCTTGTCATTCTTCAAATGCTCAACCATTATAAGGATAGAAAAGTAAGATGAGTGAAGATGGTCGTTGGAAAACTCATTGACCTTTTTCAAAATCTTTATTCAAACATGTTCTCCCCTTTGGTCTCACAATCATGACCCTCTTCTTCAGTAGGATCTTCATCCACAACACCGCAATAATGACGATAACCTTTTAGGTTGATGACTAAAATGGGGAGAGAGAAAAAAACAAGAGAAGAAAAACGCGCATCCCATAAATTCTAAAGATTTTCTTTCTTTTTAAATCTTTTTCTTATATTTTCATTGTATTTTGTTGGCTACACTTAGTTTTATAATTGGATTGCCTTAAATTATCTTGATCGAACTATTTTGATTTCAAGTGCATATGTTGTGACCTTAATAATCATGTTATGTTTTTTTTTCATTCTAATATTCATGAGATGGTAATAATCATGTGATGTCTTTAAAACTCTAATACTCATGTTTCTTTTTTCGATTGGCATAATATATTGGGGTACTCTAACCCTTCAAAAAATATATACAAAGTTCTTCTCTACCAAAGGAAAGGTTTTCTCTAAATCTAAAGTTTGATACAAAACCCATCAAAATTTCACCAGTTTGAAATCAAAATACAACCAACACAAATGTTCTAAATGTAGTGTTTATTGCTAAAAGTGAGTACCCACTAATATTGCATCATAGGATCTTGTTGACAAATGGTTCCAAAAGTTTGTTGTTGCGGCACTCATAACAAGTTATGATAGATTCACCAAATTCATCTCTTCCAACTAGCCTCCATGCTCATTTCTTTGTTCTTACTTAGACCCAAAGGATCGTGCTCTAGTAGACCATTTTCTAACCCTTACATTGCTCCTTTAATTTATGTACCGACTTATGTATGATTTGATACCTACATAAAATGTACAGCCACACATTGCTAGACTATAATATTTTCATCCTACATCATCACAACTTACTCAAAAATATGAGTACTCAACAATGTATCACTTTATAATGGAAATCTGATGTATACTTACTATGTTGTTTGAGGCATATAGCAATCGTAATATAATAACATTACCTTGGATTAAATGAGCCTCCATTGATCACCCAAGTCATAGAGATTTTAACCACAGTATCGGACATTGATACCAATCTGAAAATAAAAATGTTAATTTGGGCAATTTATGATTCATTTATAACCATGTACTTAGTTATGGCATGCAAAAGATTTCTTCTATGTCTACTTTGCCTTGTTTGAAAATAACCTATTTCTATCATTTCAAATGGCCCAAATAATTGCCATCCATAAAACCTTCTAGATTTTATTGTGTTTCCCATTTAGTGCTTTAGATATAAGTGTTGGAAATAGCTTATAGGTTGGTTATGGTTCAATGAACTAACTCTCATCCACCTATCACAGAAATTCCAGACTTGTGTTTTTTTGCAAGAAAATAATAGGTGTGGGAAATTTTCATTTTTTTCATTACATAATTCACAAAGATTGCTACTAATATGAAATCTCATGTTTATTAACTTATCATTTGTAGGTTCCTTATTCAGCAACACTCTCCATCCAAAGTATAGTGCATTAGGTAAAACCTTCACACTTCAAAAATATTTGAACATTGTATTATTTTCCCCTGTTACATTGTGTTGCAAGGCACTATATGCAGAACTAATAGAAAATAATATAGTGTAACATCCCTAAAGAATATTACTTTGAAAATATCATAAACAATTAAATAAATGAGACTAAATACGATAATATAAAAATTATTCCTCATTTATATATGCATGTTCCCAAAATGCGGGAAAATTAAAGTCTCAAATTCAAAACATTGTAACAGTTTGCAATTCAAAAACATTACAACTCATAAAAGCCAAAAATGGCTAATATTCCAAAACATAAATACATCAAAATTCAAATATTTAAAAGCCCATAACATGATCCCGTTGTCTAGTCTCAAGCGTCTCCTGGCTCACCTGTCAAAACATCTGCTCCCGGATAATAAATCATCCGATCATCGCCACACACACACACAGATAGGGTGAGCTATGCATATTAAACAATTAAATATGTTATGCATCCCAATAAAAATTTACTGATATGTGTTAATTACAATTTATCCACCCCGGATCTCATATTCCTTCCTGAGTCACATGCATGAAACTAGGTCCTGGGATTTTCACTGTGCTTCCACGAAACTATCCTTTTCGTGGTCTAACCCTACGAGCCAATCCTGCTCATAGTCCAACCCTATAGACTCCTCGCCTGTAGTAACACATCCACGCTTACTCAACTTGGACCCTGGCACGCACGCAATCACCATACTATGGACTCCTTGCCCAATAGTAGTCGATGGAAAAGATCACAGTTCCTTGCCCATCGTGTGCCCAACGCATGCAATCACCATACTAAGGACTCCTCGTCCAATAGTAGCCGACGGGAACTCAACTAGTTCCATGCCCATCATGCGTTCAACCACTCAAGAACATCCCAGACTCCTATTGGACTTAGTCCATGAAGCCCAAGCACAAAGGAAGCGAACTTAGTCCTTCAAGTCCACTAATCAAGCAAAAGAAGGCAATTATACAACAACACAAACCGCCTAGTACCGCCTAGACACCGCTAGGCGGGCACTGGCAGAAAACCGCCCGGCGGTCGTACTCCCACCGCCAGGCGCTGCGGCCCAGATAGGACCCGTAATTTTCCGTCATCGCCTGGCGGACACAACCCTGCCGCTAGGCGCCTCCTGCAGGCAGTGGCCACTGCCACTGATTTAAGGCACTACTGTCTGGCGGTCTGCCTTGCACGACCAGGCGCCATACCAGTAGCGAAATGCTACTAGTTTTTGGCACTTTTTACAGGTCTGAATACCTCAATTTGCAATACCACTTATGCATTCTAATCATAGTATTTAAAATATATCATCAACCCAAAACACACCTAGTTCAATCAATTTATGCCCAACTCAAACCTTATCGTCATACCATTTTTCTCTTGATTCTCAAACAGAACAAGCCACAATTAACAATATTATCCTTACCACTTATCCTCATACATGTTATTCTGTGAACATTACCGTATTCCAAATATTGCCATATGCCCAATTAATTCTTGTACCCATCCTTCTCCCCTTTTAATTACCTTAAACTGGTCCTCATACTCAATATACCCCAGTTTCTAAACCCTTACCCATTTTATTTATTCTACCTCAACCTGGTCATTATTTTATGTGTACTTGAACACTCAAATTAACATAACAACATCCAATAGGTAAGAAATACTCCATACACATATTTAATCTCCCATTTCTTAAATAAATATCCGAAACAATGGAATTCCAACCTATCCCATCTCAAAATACTTCCCACAAAACCCCAATCATTGCTCCCCACAGCCAGAGTGCCAACCAAGTTGAATCTGCTACTTCACTGGCAGGTCGCCTGGCGGCAGCCTTGGTACCGCCAGGCGATACATGAAAATTGGCCTCTGCCAAAATTCCCTCCCTCGCATTCCTTGTGACTCACCCACCCCACTGTTTTACAATTCATCCTTATAATGAGGTAATTTACACGCATCACCCCCAGCTTCAGATTTCAATCAGATTATCGTCCATCGTACACGAACACTTCACCATTCACAATCACCGCTTATGACAATTCATTCCCAACCCAAGCGAAACCTAAAATACCGACTCACACAAACATTAATGAAATCTCCCATCGATTTCGCAATTATAGATAATCACACAACAATTCAATCATACACGAATCATATAAATTAACCGAGACGTCCAACATCGCAAAGACACCCAAAACCTGTAAAAACTGGACAAACCAGTTTGTATCGCCTAGCGGGCAGCACCTTGCCGCTAGGCAGTGCATATTAAACCCAGAAAAATAGGCGCTGGTGGCATGAGCCACCTGGCGGTCCTTCTACGCCGCCAGGCGGTTTCTGGGAATTTCTAGAAAACGCGAAAAAAAGCATCGAATCTCCAATTTACACATTCCAACACGTCCAGAACAATACAAAAAAACATAAACATAATATAACACACAAAATAAGCTCCCCTAACCTGGATTAAAGCCTTCCCCGAGTATTCTTCTACTTCTTTCCTTGAACTCCAATTGGTCTCCCTTGTCTTCTCTCAATTCAGCCCCTTTTCCACACCCAAACCTCACCTTTCAACCTCAATTTCGTACTCTCTCTATAACCTCACAATATTCTCTGCAGAAACCTTTCTCTTCTCTCACAATTAGGCTTTTTACGGGTGTTTTAATGGTGGCCTAATACTCTAAAACGAAAATAGCATTAAGCAGGGGGTAATGACCATTCAAGCTCACTAATTGGCTTGCTTTTCCAGCTACCCTTAACTGATACTTCTGCTAGGGTTTTTTTTTTCCTTAACCCTTCAACTTCAAATAAAAACCAAAAATGACAAAAATAAAGTTTCATTTGGGTCTTCCAAGGTTTGAACCCACACACATACACATGCCAACTCAATGCCTAGCCAATGCAACCAATTCATATTTCATACTAACCAATACAATTCAATAATTATAAAAATCCACAACACGTTTTAATATACACAAAAATAATACTAATTTAATAACACAAAAAAATAACATACATAGGACTCGAACCCAAGTCCTCTCACACAAACCAAGTACTCTCAACCACTTGAGCTAGTACTTTTCCACGTCATACACCCCACATTTATTACCTTAAAGGTTCTCTTTACCCACATTTATCGAATAATTACTTAATTAATTATTTAATTTTTCTCGGGTCTTACATTCCCTCCACCTTCAAAAGTTTTCGTCCTCGAAAACAAGACTTACCAGGAAACAGATGTGGGTAGGATAACTTCATGCGGTCCTCCATCTATCAGGTCATTTCCTGAGTTGCCTCATCCCAAAGCACCTTCACCGTCTTTATCTCCTTACCCCTCAGATGTTTGACTTGAGAGTCAAGGATGCGAACCGGTCCAGCTGGTATGGTCAAATCTTCCTGCACCTGTACATCATCAGCCTCTAGTACATGGTCTGGACTTGCAACGTATTTCCTCAACTGAGAAACATGAAATAGTTGTGCAAGTTCGCTAGATGAGGTGTCAAAGCAATTTTGTAGGCCCCTGGTCCAATTCTCCGTGTGATCTGATAGGGTCCTATAAATCGCGGTGTCAACTTCCTCGATTTTAGAACCCTTCCAACTCCCGTGGTTGGGGTAACCCGTAGAAACACATGATCACCTTCATCAAACTCCAATGGCCGCCTTCTTTTATTAGCATAGGACTTTTGCCGACTTTATGTAGCTCTCATCCGATACTGGATTAATTTAACTTTTCCAGTGGTCTGCTGTAGAAACTCGGGGCCAAGCACAAGGGCTTCCCCATCCTGATACCAACACAACGGTGTTCTATACCTTCGACCATATAATGCTTTGTATGGTGCCATTCCAATACTAGCATGATAGCTATTATTATATGTGAATTCCACCAAAGGTGACACATTGTTCCAGTTTCCCAGATGGTCTAACACAAAAGACCGCAACAAATCTTCCAAAGACTGTATAGTACGCTCGGATTGACCATCTGTCTAAGGATGGTAAGCTGAACTCATCCTCAGTTGAGTTCCCAAGGCTGCTTGCAATGACTGCCAAAACCGGGAGGTGAATCTCGGATCCCGGTCTGATACTATACTTTCTGGCACCCCATGTAACCTCACTACCTCCCGCACATAAGTTTCTGCCAGTCTATCCATCAACCATTTCTGATTTATAGGTAAGAAGTGCGCACACTTAGTCAATCTGTCCACAATTACCCAGACTGAGTCATGCCCTCTTGTCGACTTCGGCAAGTGTGTCACAAAATCCATGGAGATACTATCCCACTTCCATTGAGGTATTTCCAATGGTTGCAGGGTACCTCCCGGCCTTTGATGTTCAATTTTGGCTTTTTGGCATACCAAACATTGAGCAACAAAATCGGCCACGTCTGATTTCATCCCGTTCCACCAAAAGGACTCCTTCAAATCCTTGTACATCTTAGTCATTCCGGGGTGGATGCTAAGACGACTTTGGTGACCTTCCTTCAGAATTTGCCTCCTGAATAAGGGTCCCCCAGGCACACACACCCTACCTCTGAAGTGTAGAATACCGTCCTATCCCATCTGGTAATCTTTTCCTTTATCTGTACCCAGCCATCCCACAAATTGTTGCAACTCCATATCATGCCCCTGAGCCACACGTATCTCATTCAAGAAGTCATTAGTAACTTTCAACATACTGCATTGTATGACCCCTTATCCAAACTGCATTCCCAAGTTCATGTCTCAGAGTTTTTCAATTAGCTCCAACTCCTTTACCATCATGCAGGAGACATGCATCTTCTTACGACTCAATGCATCAGCTACGACATTTGTCTTGCCTGGGTGATAAAGCAATTCAAAGTCGTAGTCTTTCAGGTACTCCATCCACCTGCGCTGTCTCATATTTAACTCCTTCTGGTCGAACAAGTATTTCAGGGTTTTGTGATCGCTGAAAACTTGAAACTGAGACCCGTACAGTTAGTGCCTCCAAGACTTGAGAGCAAATACAATAGCTGTCAGCTCCAAGTCGTGAGTCGGGTAATTTTTCTCGTGTACTTTCAACTGATGAGAAGCATATGCCACCAGCCTCTTATCTTGCATCAACACACACCCCAGCCCTTGATAAGACGCATCACAATACACCTCAAACATTTTCCCCGGATAAGGAATTACTAACACCAGGGTGGTAGTCAAACACCTCTTCATGTCCTCAAAGCACTCCTCACACTTTTCAGTTCAAGAGAATGGCTGATCTTTTCTTGTGAGTTGTTGCCAGACCCAGGAAACTCCTCACCTCAGTCATCGTCTTAGGCCTCTCCCACTTAAGGACCATCTCGATCTTAGCCGGATCCACCGCAAGGCCTTTGGCTGATATGACATGCCCGACAAATTGTACCTCGTCCAGCCAAAACACGCACTTGGACAACTTCCTATACAACTGATGATCCCTGAGTATCTTTAATACAACCCTCAAATGATCAGCATGCTCTTCTCTCGTCTTTGAATAAATAAGTATGTCATCTATGAAGATGACGACAAACTTATCTAACCAAGGTCGAAAGATTCTATTCATGTAATCCATGAATATTACTGGTGCATTCGTTACTCCGAATGGCATCACTACATATTCGTAGTTGCCATACCTCGACCTGAAAGCCGTCTTTTGTACATCTTCCAGCTTCACCAAGATCTGATGATATCCAGATCACACGTCTATCTTGGAGAATATTCTTGCCCCCTTCAACTGATCTAGTAGATCGTCAATCCTCGGCAATGGATACTTATTCTTGATTGTTAATTTGTTTAGCTGCCTATAATCAACGCAAAGTCTTGAGCTCTCATCCTTCTTCTTCACTAATAATACCGGAGCTCCCCACGGCGACGCACTGGGCCGAATAAATTTCTTCTCAAGTAGATCCTCTATTTGCTTCTTCAGTTCTGTCAATTCTGCAGGTGCCATTTTGTACGGTGTCATGGATATCGGACCTGCACCAGGAACTAAGTCGATGGAGAAATCTATGTCTCGACTTGGTGGTAGTCCTGGTACTTCATCCGAAAATACATCGGCGTACTCATTGACAATAGGGATATTCTAAATCATCTCCACTGCGCTTTTCTTTTCGGGTTTAGCCATCACCATGAAACTTGTGGCCCCTTCTTGCAGCGCCCTCACAGCTTCTCGAGTTGAGATCATCTCTAACCCTTCATGCTTTGGGAATACCAAACTACATCGTCCACAATCAATTATGACGTGATTATTGGACAACCACTCTATTCCCAATATTACGTCCAGTCCCTCCATAGACAAGCACACCAAGTTCACCTTGAATCTGCGACTTGCCACTTCCATCACACACCCCACGCAGACTGAACTGGTTGCTACCTGACCTGAGGAAGGAGTCGACACCAGCAACTCACATCCCAAATCACGTTTCTCCAAGTTCAGTCTCCCCACACAAGCATTAGAAATGAAGGAATGTGTTGCTCCAGAGTCGAACAACACTAAAATTGACTGACCAATTAACAAACAGGGCTCAAGAATAAGGTTACTTGACTAGGTAGCCTCTATGGAGGTCATAGCGAATACTCTTCCCGCTGCTCTAGCTCTCTCAGCTAGGGATGCGGCTGGCTTTTTCACCCCAATACTCTTCTTCTCCGGGCAGTTATTGGCAAAGTGGCCCGGTTTGTCGCATATGAAGCATTTGCGACGATCTCCTGATCCTCCTACCCCACCGGTTATTTAGGGGCAATTCCTCTTTAAATGGGGCCCACCACACTGGTAACACGTGGGGCCCTGAGAAGTCTGGGGTCGGCTATATGGTTTCTTCATCTGCCTCGCCTCTGCGACATTCTTCTGATGTCGACTTGCTGGGTTCAGCCTTTTTTCTAGGTACTCTGCGCTCTTGGCTTGTTCCACCAAGATCGGAAACCTCCTTTCTCTCAGAGGCGTGACCACCTTCTTTAACTCATGCTTGAGCCCCCTCTCAAACTTGAGGCATCTCCACTCCTCAGTAATTGCTTGAGAATAATACCTTGCCAGTTGCTCGAATTTGTTAACATATTCTTGCACTGACATGTTCCTCTGTTGCAGAGCCAAGAACTCCGCCTCCCTGTCCTGCTTTACAGTATCTAGGAAATATTTTTCCAAGAACCGGATTCGGAAACTATCCCAGGTTACTGGCTCCTCCCTAACCTGTATCTGTTGTTTCATGCCTGCCCACCAGTACTCGGCGTCATTATTTAGCAGGTACATAGCAAAGGCCAACTTCTGCTCATCAGCACAATTCATTACTCCAAAGATCTTTTCACACTTGTGAAGCCAGGCATCAGCTTCGTCTGGAATGACCCCACCTGTGAATTTTGCGGGCTTATGGCGCAGAAAATCCTCCACCGTTGGCACTCTAGCTGGCGCTATTGCCACTCTCGGTTGTGCTGGAATAGGATGTTGCATTGCATCCACCATGCCGTGAATGGCTTCTGCAATATCATCAGTGTCGTTAGCATTCCTCCTTCTTCTGTTAGCTGTCATTGCTTGGATACGCCACATATTCAACTGTTAAACATCACTCCATTAGTTTAACACACTCTTACCTCCTTAAATTTAAACACACATAATATCATGCACATACATAGTAAGCTCACTCCCCAAAAGCCCCAAAACATGTTTTTCAAAAACTTTTCAAAACTTTTGCTCTGATACCAACTGTAACATCCCTAAGGAATATTACTTTGAAAATATCATAAACAATTAAATAAATGAGACTAAATACGATAATATAAAAATTATTCCTCATTTATATATGCATGTTCCCAAAATGCGGGAAAATTAAAGTCGCAAATTCAAAATATTGTAACGGTTCGCAATTCAAAAACATTACAACTCATAAAAGCCAAAAATGGCTAATATTCCAAAACATAAATACATCAAAATTCAAATCTTTAAAAGCCCATAACATGATCCCGCTCTCCAGTCTGAAGCGTCTCCTGGTCACCTGTCAAAACATCTGCTCCCAGATAATAAATCATCTGATCATCGCCACACACACACAGATAGGGTGAGCTATGCATATTAAACAATTAAATATGTTACCCATCCCAATAAAAATTTATTGATATGTGTTAATTACAATTTATCCACCCCTGATCTCAGATTCCTTCCTGAGTCACATGCATGAAACTAGGTCCTGGATTTTCCCTGTGCTTCCACGAAACTATCCCTTTCGTGGTCCAACCCTACGAGCCAATCCTGCTCATAGTCCAACCCTACAGACTCCTAGCCTGTAGTAACACATCCAAGCTTACTCAACTTGGACCCTGGCACGCACGCAATCACCACACTATGGACTCCTCGCCCAATAGTAGCCGACGGGAACATAACAGTTCCTTGCCCATCGTGTGCCCAATGCATGCAATCACTATACTAAGGACTCGTGGCCCAATAGTAGCCGACGGGAACTCAACTAGTTCCATGCCCATCATGCGTTCAACCACTCAAGCACATCCTAGACCCCTATTGGACTTAGTCCATCAAGCCCAAGCACAAAGAAAGCGAACTTAGTCCTTCAAGTCCACTAATAAAGCAAAAGGAGGCAATTATACAGCCACGCAAACCGCCTGGTACCGCCTAGACACCGCTAGGCGGGTACTGGCAAAAAACCGCTCGGCGGTCATACTCCCACCGCCAGGCGCTGCGGCCTAGACAAGACCCGTAATTTTCCGTCACCGCTTGGCGGACACAACCCTGCCACCAGGCGCCTCCTGCAGGCAGTGGCCACTACCATTGATTTAAGGCACTACCGTCTGGCGGTCTGCCTTGCACGGCCAGGCGCCATACCAGTAGCGAAATGCTACTGGTTTTTGGCACTTTTTACAGGTCTGAATACCTCAATTTGCATTACCAGTTATGCATTCTAATCATAGTATTTAAAATATATCATCAACACAAAACACACCTAGTTCAACCAATTTATGCCCAACTCAAACCTTATCGTCATACCATTTTTCTCTTGATTCTCAAACAGAACAAGCCACAATTAACAATATTATCCTTACCACTTATCCTCATACATGTTATTCTTTGAACATTACCGTATCCCAAATATTGCCATATGCCGAATTAATTCTTGTACCCATCCTTCTCCCCTTTTAATTACCTTAAACTGGTCCCCATACTCAATATACCCCAGTTTCTAAACCCTTACCCCTTTTATTTATTCTACCTCAACCTGGTCATTATTTTATGTGTACTTGAACACTCAAATTAACATAACAACATCCAATAGGTAAGAAATACTCCATACACATATTTAATCTCCCATTTCTTAACTAAATATCCTAAACGATGGAATTCCAACCTGTCCTATCTCAAAATACTTCCCACAAAACCCCAATCATTGCTCCCCATAGCCAGAGCGCAAACCAAGTTGAATCTGCTACTTCACTGGCAGGTCGCCTGGCGGCAGCCTCGATACCGCCAAGCGATACATGAAAAAACTGGCCTTTGAGAAAATTCCCTCCCTCGCATTCCTTGTGACTCACCCACCCCACTGTTTTACAATTCATCCTTATAATGAGGTAATTTACACGCATCACCCCTAGCTTCAGATTTCAATCAGATTATCGTCCATCGTACACGAACACTTCACCATTCACAATCACCGTTTATGACAATTCATTCCCAACCCAAGCGAAACCTAAAATACCGACTCACACAAACATTAATGAAATCTCCCATCGATTTCGCAATTATAGATAATCACACAACAATTCAATCATACACGAATCATATAAATTAACCGAGACGTCCAACATCGCAGAGACACCCAAAACCCGTAAAAACTGGACAAACCAGTTTGTATCGCCTGGCGGGCAGCACCTTGCCGCCAGGCAGTGCATATTAAACCCAGAAAAATAGGCGCTGGTGGCATGAGCCGCCTGGCAGTCCTTCAACGCCGCCAGGCAGTTTCTGGGAATTTCCAGAAAACGCGAAAAAAAGCATCGAATCTCGAATTTACACATTCCAACACGTCCAGAACAATACAAAAAAACATAAACATAATATAACACGCAAAATAAGCTCCCCTAACCTGGATTAAAGCCTTCCCCGAGTATTCTTCTACTTCTTTCCTTGAACTCCAATTGGTCTCCCTTGTCTTCTCTCAATTCAGCCCATTTTCCACACCCAAACCTCACCTTTCAACCTCAATTTCGTACTCTCTCTATAACCTCACAATATTCTCTGCAGAAACCTTTCTCTTCTCTCACAATTAGGCTTTTTACGAGTGTTAGTGGTGGCCTAATACTCTAAAACGAAAATAGCATTAAGCAGGGGGTAATGACCATTCAAGCTCACTAATTGGCTTGCTTTTCCAGCTACCCTTAACTAATACTTCTGCTAGGGTTTTTTTTTTCTTAACCCTTCAACTTCAAATAAAAACCAAAAATGACAAAATTAGAGTTTCATTTGTGTCTTCCAAGGTTTGAACCCACACCCATGCACATGCCAACTCAATGCCTAGCCAATGCAACCAATTCATATTTCATACTAACCAATACAATTCAATAATTATAAAAATTCACAACACGTTTTAATATACACAAAAATAATACTAATTTAATAACACACAAAAATAACATACATAGGACTCGAACCCAAGTCCTCTCACACAAACCAAGTACTCTCAACCACTTAAGCTAGTACTTTTCCACATCAAACACCCCGCATTTATTACCTTAAAGGTTCTCTTTACCCACATTTATCCAATAATTACTTAATTAATTATTTAATTTTTCCCGGGTCTTACATATAGCCTCATCATATCTCCAAACCCATCTGCCATCTCTTTCTCTATAGAGATTTTGTCTGGTTATAAGTTGATTTAACTATTGTTCTAGGTATTTTTTCTATATAAATCTTTATCTCCGCCATATTAGTTGCCACACCCCACGATCCATCTCTCCATTCGCCAACCTACACTATTCTTTTTTCCTTACATTTTGGGTTGCAAATAATCTTGGGAACCTATAACAAAGGGGTATATCTCCCACCCATTTGTCTTCTCAAAATTTTATTGTGTTCCCTCTCCCCACTCTCTAACTTACACTATTGTCGAACCAATTATCAATCGCCCCCACCCCATATATGCTACATATATTTTTCCACCACCACAATTCTTTCTTTGTTGAATTTTGCATTTTTATGTCCTTCCATGATTTGTACTTGGATTCAAACACTTCCTTCCATTGTCTTTGTTTTTCTGTTACTAACCTCCATTTCCATTTTGCCAACAAAGATCTATTAAAATTTCCTATTTCTCTTATACCTATGCCACTTAATCCAAGCAATCTTCCTATCCTTAAACCCACCCCCAAAATTTTTTTTCTTTGTATATCCGTAATCATTTTACACACTCCTTTGGTGCTTTAAACCCCTTTTGAGGACTTCACCCTCATGCACTAGAAGTCATGGCCTCCCACCATGTTCATCTAGCTTTTTCACACTTTGACAATGACCTTAAGATGGCACATGCTGCCACGAGCCACCACTAGTGGTCCAACCTCTACCAGCCTCTCCCTCGTAGACCAACACGCGAGGAAATATCACATTACGAACAACCATCCGTAACAACCAAGTAAAGCTAACCAATACGAACCACCATCTGTATTCTTACACAATATTCCCAACATCACCGGCCACAACCCATGAGTGACAATCAAGTGAAGCTAGCCAATATGAACCATCATCCATATTCTCAAACAAGATTCCCAACATCACTAGCCACAACCCGTGAGTGACAATCAAGTGGAGCTAGCCAATACGTGCCACCACTAGTATGCTCCCTCAAGATTTCCAACATCACCGGCCACCACCCGTGATTGCACGTGTTCATAATACATTATGAGCTACCACTCGTAAATGGGTCTCAACATGTTGTATCCCCCAAGCCATTACCACAAGTCGTGTAAAACTCCCAATATCATTAACCTGACCTATACAAGATCAATACACACTCAAATGGGGTCTTAGAAATTCCAATGCTTCCACGAACCTGCCTACTCGTGGTCCAACTCTACGAACCTCCTCGCTCGTAGTCTAACTCTACGAACCTCTTCGCTTGTAGTTCAACACGCGTGATCCATCCAGCTACGAACCTTCCCGCTCGTAGCAACTCTCAAGTGTGAGCACAAAACATACGAATCTCTCCATCTGTATCCTCATAGAAGAATATCATTGATATGAACCTCCATGCGCATATTAATCATGTAACATCCAGGTCGGATATTACGAATTTAAATAAAATAAAATAGAAATAAACAATTAAACATCATTTATTATAATTCCATTTCCCAAAAACGCGGGAAATTTAAACTTTATTACATCATTAAACAACTCAAATCCATAATTTATAAAAACTAAAAATACAAAAGTTAAGTTCAATAATCCAAATGATTACAAAGTCTTAAAATTCCATAAAATAATAAACTCCATAGAGAATCCCCAATATAGCTCATACTCCTGCTCTATGCCTCACTAGATCCACCTACAACATCATCTGATCACGTGTAACACAATACACAATCATTACCAAACACAAGCAAATAAGGTGAGCTAACAGTATAAAACATATACATATAGTTCAAATATATGCACACACATCAAAGGAACTATTATCCTTTGATTCCACACGACATGGCCACTACCATATCATCCATGCTCTACATCTTTGATGAATACCTCAAGATGTCTTGCTGCCATACCTACAAGCCACAACTTCTAGAACACATGCGGGAAACCTGCTACGACCATACTCCGTAACGCCAGTTGGAGTTCCCAATACGAACATAGTTCGTAATGTCCCAAGACTACCAAACTCGTCAGCCATATACTGAGGAGAGAAATCTATTTGGACCCAATCGTACGAGCCATAACTCGCACACTAACGCTGCAACACTCGCCAATCTGAGCCACAACTCAAGGATTCCTTGTGTTCATCCACCATCCCGAGCCACAACTCAAGAGAAGTCATTTCGAGCCACAACTCAAGGAATGCCACTTGTTTAACCCCTATCCCGAGCCACAACAAAAGGGATACATTCCGAGCCACAACCCAAGGAACCCTCTGTTGACATGAGAAGCAAAGGTGGTTTGCTTCTTGAAGATTTGATGAAGATTGAATGAAGCTCTTTTGAACTATCTTGAAGCCATTACCATTGGAATGAAGACTACATTGATGAAGGAAAGGAGATTTGATGATATCCATGGTGATCAAGGCTGGAACGTGTGCTCTCCATGTAGTTACATCATTAAGAAAGTGTATTTGTAGTTTGTAATTCATGTTGTAGACCTTATAGCATTAATTAGATGTAGGTTGGTCTTTACTGTGTTTTTAATATGTTGAATGGTTTTTCAACAGGTTAAAATGTCTCTTTTAATATGTTGAATGGCTCACCAGCAGATGCTACCAGTTGTGCTGCAACATAACTGGTAGCATCTGCTGGTGAGCCAGAGGTGTTAAAGGTCAGGTTGGGGGTTTGATTCCCACTGGCAACAACCCACCCAGTATGAATGGACGGAGAAGGGTGAGGGGTTGGGGTGCATTGGGCTGTAGTAACCTGACAGCCTCTGGGGCCCGAGGAGGGGTAGCCAGGGATGTTACATTGCAGCTGTTGAAGATTGATCTTGGATCAATTCTTAGAGCTTCTGGCTTGGTTTGAAGCTTAGAAAAAGTGGTTTGTGGTAGGCTAGGATGTGCTACCACTGAGGTTTGATCTTTCTCAAGCTTTGTGTGTGTGTGTCTGGTGGTTTTCCAGGTCTGCAAGAGGGTTCTTGCTGTGATGGTGTGATTCTTGTGCGATTCAAGAGTCTTTTGTGGTGTTTTTGCATATTTTGGAAGTGTAAGGGTGGATACTTTGTAAAACTTTTGAAAAATAGTGCAAAGTCAAGCTAAGGTTGCCTTGACAAACTGGATGTAGCTCAGGTTTGAGTGAACCAGTATAAAATATCGTGGTGTCCTCTCTTATCTAACCTTTCTCTCTTGCATTTTCATTTTAAAGTTTCAAGAACTTGTGCTTTAATAATCTTTTTCATGTTCTTGCATGTTTTCATAGCATCTGCAGCATTGAGCATGTTTGTATGATCATTTGGAACTGGTCTTGATCATTCTTGAGCATTGTTTCTGGTTTAAAATTCAAACTCGCAATTCTGCATTTTTCCCAGTATTTCAGTCAACTATTTTTCTGTTTCAATCGATTAATTATACCAAAACAGAATCTGTTTAGTAAAATCAATCTGTTAACTTTGTTTTTGATCGACTGAAAGTGTACAATTCAGTACTGTTTGCATCCTAACTTGGTGATATATTTTGATTCAATTAAAGGTGGTTTTTAGCTTACAAAGATAGCCTAAATTTTTAAACTAGCCAATTCACCTCCCCCCCCCCCTTCTTGGCTTTTCAACCATTTCAAAACTAACACCTTCTAGTAAGCCCACCTTTAAGGTATCACCAAAGTCTTGTAGACTACGCAAATCTCAAGCAAACAAATATGTTGATCCTGCATTATCGCCTGGCGCTGCTCTTGAGTCACCAGGTGAATTGCGCTTCTAGATTGCTTGGCAGGGGCCTCGTGCCACCGGGCGCCAAGTGCCTCTGATGCCATTATCTCTGTAGGTATTGCCTGGCGAAAAGATCCTCACCGCTAGGCGCTACGCATTCCAGGTCTCCTTTGGTTTTGTAGCTATCACCTGGCGGTCCTAACACTTCCGCCAGGTGCTACACCAGTACTCGAGCAATACTATTTTTTTTCAGGTTCAGACGCAATTGCACGTACACTTCACTCATATAGCCACTCATCCAGAGTATCACAATCCTAAATCATTATTATCTCACTCATTTCAACCATCACAACTTATTTCCCTATACATTTATTCATTAAATTAATCACATATGGAATCCCAAGTACCCATTCTCATCCTTCCATTACTTACTGTTACACCATGTCCTCTTTCTTCTACAGATAGCTAAATCACGTTTCCATCCTACTAAATTCTCTTCTAGTCTCTTGCCACATTATACCACATTTTTCCTACTCGAATTGAACCATGATAACTTGGCCCCCCAAAAGTTACCACAACCACCTCAATCTCATGCTACTGCCCATCCATTTCCTAAATTGGTTTAGTTGTTATTTTAGACTATGTTTAGTATCACAATGTTTCTCCCATGTAAATGCACTAATAGATTCACAATAACTTTAATATGTTTTCTTCTCCATTCTTCCTCTGCTCAACATTGTCTATTCAATTGACGTAATTAAGATATCACAACTAAGTCCCCAAACCCTTCTCGCATCTCACAGCCATATAGTGTAGGAATTCATTGCGCTTGCACCTAACGGTAATTCAAGCGGCACCACGCGATGCATACAGTTGTGGGTACAACCCAGAAATTCTCTGCACCTACGAAAACACCCAACATTCCTAGTTTCCTTCTTTGCATTTTCTTACGACTTCGCATGTGGTTCTCCTCACCGTTATATAACTTCACAACCTAAAAACATCCATTAATATATTCCCGTGCAATTCAACCACCAATTAACCTTATAAGATCAAACCCCAAAATTCCAAACCCTAAATGTGCGTTCATACAATTTTATCAAATCAACCTCAATTTACAACATAATTTCCCAATTTCTAGCATCCAATAATCAATTCAAAGATAAAGCTCCCTTCCTTCTCGTTTAGAATCCACCCATAACACACAAAACATCAAAATCGAGTCAAATTTGGCTTGCGTCGCCTAGCGGGTCTTCATCATCGCCAGGCCATTCATCCAAAAACTCAGAAACAGAGAAACGAGGTTGTGTCGCTTGACGGGCAGTTCCTACCACCAGGTGGTTCCTGTCAGGAACCTAGAATTCCACAAAAACTAACATGCATCGCCTGGTAGCTTTGAAGGTCGCCAGGCAGTTTCTGGAAAATTTTCCAAAAACCTAAAAATTTAAGCGTTGACAATAAAGAATTCAAACATAATCAGGCTATACATCATGTAATTAAATTCAAACTATAAAATTACGAGTTCCAGCTCCCTTAACCTAGATTCCTTGCTTAGAATTGAATATGCTATTGGTCCTCCTTGATCACCAATGGCTTCCCTTAGCTCTCTCCCTTGTTCAGCTCCTATGGTGCACTCACTAAGTCTGTTTTCCTCTAGAATTGCACTCCTCACAATGCTCTCAAATGTCTAGTCTCAAACCTCTTCTTCTTTTTTCCACTTGTTCTCTTAATTATGTCTTAATGGTGGGTTAATGACTAAAAATGAGAATTACTTTAATGGTGATGGTAATGGTCATCGAAGGATCATTATGAGTTTTTTTTCAGCCCCTCTTGGCTGCCTCTTTGTTAGCTAGGGTTTCTCTGTCCTTTCATATTCATGCCAAAGAGAATTTTGGCAAAAAAAAAAGTTTAATTTGGATCTACCAAGGTACGAACCCACAACCATGTGAATGCCACAATTATCAAGTCCATGCACAACCATTCAACCAATTCATGTTTCATAATAATTCCTATAAATATAGGGTTATATTATCACCTATCATGATCACTTATGTTATCAAAGGAATGCATAATTAAAATAACACACAATTTCACATACATAGGACTCAAACCCAAGTCCTCTTAACATGACCAAGTACTCTCAACCACTTGAGCTAGTACATTTCACGTCATAAATGTCAGTATTAAATGTCATAAAGGCTCCCACTACTCGCATTTATTAATTAATTATTAATTTAATTAATTAAATTTCGCGAGTCTTACAAATCACGCGTTCCATCATCAAATCACAAACCTACCCGCTCGTGATACTATCAAGCATATCTTGGCTCAGGTTTGACTTTTAAAATATATAACACACAACAAAACAACACATTGTCCCTGCACTATCACCCGACACTGCCTAAGCATTGCCAAGCGAAAATGTGCTACACACCGCTTGACGGTTACCACAAGCCGCCAAGCACCACACATTCGAGGACCCTTTGGTTTGTGGCTATCGCTTGGCGGTCCAATCCACACCACCAGACGATACACTAGTAAAACACATTTTACTTGTTTAGGAACCCTAGAACAGGTTCTAGCACACTCCAATAATCACAAGCACACATAAAAAATGTTAAATATTCATATCAATCAACATGACTCAAAATTACACTATCATATCTCACATACATCAATCTCATAGATATTTATTCACATGTATTCACCAACTTCAACCATGACATCACTTATATTAAACCAAAAATAATCCATGCTCATAAAAATTGTAGAATACTAACCAATTCATGTGTATATTCACACCAAGTTCAGAATTCCTCTCAAGCAGTAACTACGAAAGCTTCTTTCAACCTATAACTCATATCACCCAACTTTAACACCCACACTTAATCATAATTTCACACATTAGCTTCATAATAACTTTAACCCTTATTCTCCATACAATTCACGCCATATTGTACTTGACTTCAAAACAGATTTTGTAACATTTTATTCATTCCAAATGCATTATGCCAAGCCCCCAATTAATCATCACTACATGATCAAGCACTTTAAAGACTTCCAAACCAGCAATCATGAGTATCACATATCTCCAACTACAGACATCAAAACAATAATCACATTGTTCAAACTAAAGAACATGTTATGAACCCGCTATCAAAAATCAGCTAAAGTAGACGGTTAACGAACCCGAAAATGCAATTTTACAAAAACTGCGCAGACTAGAAAAATATAATCGCCCAACGACTAGATTTTGTCACCCAATGAACCAATCATAGACCTGGCGCCTGATGATAGGAAACCACTGCCCGATGGTCTTTGCTGCATGAAAATTATGAGAGATAGTGTAATTACACCTACTTTGGTCAATTTCAAGGCACTCAAACATGCAGAATTTAACAAAGGTTCGCCCATCATGCATAAAACTACACAAAATCCAAGGTACATGTTCACATTGAAACCACAAAATCGCTGAAAACGTACCAATCTAATTTGTGTCGCCTGACGGGCCTTCATTGCCGCTAGGCGGTTTTTGGACAAAACCTAGAAACTTAGTTTAAATAGAATGTGCCGCCTAGCAAGCCTTCAAAGCCGCCAGACGGTTTTTGAAAATTCCAGAAACACGAAAAATCCATAAACTTGGCAGAAACAAAAAGCACACATGCATCCCATACATTACATAATTAAAGGTTAAAGCACAAAATGCAGCTCCCCTAACTTAGATTTCCCGCTCCAATGCACTCCTAAAGTTCTTTCTTGGCCCAAAATTGTCTTAGCTCTTTTCTCCTACACTTGAGTTCACTTTCTCCCTTCCAACTCTTCCCTTTGGTTTAGTTTTGGTGTTCTGAAACTCTCCTTGGCAGCCTCACAAAATGACACTCTCTAATGCCCTACTCCCCTCTTCCACATTAACTTTTCAGCCCAAAATTAATTAGTTTAATTACAAAAACGAAAATGGAGTTTAATTGTCATTCATGTGGTTCATGCACTGTAACATGAAAAGGACCACATCGTGTTAGCCAAGGTTCAAACTCACATCCACCAATTACTAAGTATATGCACAACCAACAAGCAAATACATGTTTCATGACATTTTATGCACATACATGATCATAACACCATGCCACGTGTTCATGCCTGCCCGCAAAATAATTTAAATTAGAGAGAGAAAGAAAGAGGGAGAAAGAGAAAGAGAGAGAGAGAGAAAGAAAGTACTATATGTATTCTAATATTTGACTAGCATTGTTTTTATATTGATTGAAGATAATATTTAATATTGTCCTTAATGAGATATTATGTTACATGGTTCATAAGTTTTCTTTAGCAAAGAAATTTTGAACATTGGAGAGAAGATAAAATCAAATAATATATTTTGATTAAATATATTTGATTAAAAAAGCAACTTCAAACGAAGATCTGAAGATGAACTTGAAGAGATTACCAAAACCCTCCTCATGAAGATTTATACGAGAAGATTTCGGTATACGTTAATGAAGAATCAAATCTTTCATATTCGACAAAACTCCAATAGGCATATTTTCAACAACTATGAAATGGATACTAGATTGATAAAGAAAAATACGACAAAAACACATCAACAAAAGAACAAGAGTGGTCATGTTCAAAAGAAATTACATAGTAAAAATGATATGAAAATACTGAGCTTTTAATCTCAATCATAATAGTATAGATTGTGAAAAAAAGGAAAATGATACACCATTGTAATATTCTTCACATTGTGAGATTTATTTGTGCTTCCTTTCTTTGAGAGTAGTTCTCTTCATTCTATTGAGAGTTCTTAATCTCACGTGGAGATTAAGAAGATTATCTGAAGAGATTGTACTCACCTAGAGAGGTTGACACTCGCATTACTTGAAAACGTATATGTACTCATGATACCTGGAAAGTCAATGAGCCATAACTAGAAAATAATGATCAATTAGATAATTACCTAATGGATTAGCTAGCAAGTAAAACACATAATACACATCAATAAAAGGTGGTGTAATAGCAATCAAAGTATGCAATTTCAATCACATTATCAAAACATAGTATAACAGCAACACATGCATATCAATAGAAGGTGATTTAGTAGCAATCAAGGCACACAATTTTAATCAAGCACTCAAAACACATAATCACAACAACAGTCCATTTTAATCAATTTGAAGTTTTTCTAATGGATTATTTTATGCAGAAATGGCACTAACTGGTTACTATGTTTGAGCATGCAATGTCTATAATGCCCAATTTGTTTCTAAGAGTGTAAAATCTCTCTCTGGCCAATGCGTATGGTGTGTTTGGTGAATTGTGATGTGATTGTGTTTGACCCATGAACTGGCGCCAAGTTAACAGAATTTACAAGTTGCTATAACTAACTTAACTACAACTTCTATGCCTACACTACTTTGCATTTCACATGGAACTTGGGTGGGAGATTTCCCAGCAGTTGGCACAACTTTCATCAGGTCATCTAAGTGTATTTGGTGATGTTTCAGCATCCACATGACCTACTGCAATGGTGAATGAATCTAGTTAGCTCATAGCAGCTCCAAATCCACTCATCTAATGGCCTTCCACATGTTAACTTTTGCATAATTCGGACTCCACTTCACTTCTTTCTCTCAGCAATATCTTTCTCACTCAACTCCCTTTCAACAACTTTAATTTGCACTACTAACTATGCTACAATTAAGAAAACAAGTTAGAAAACACCAATGCCTACAACTCACTCAAAAGAACTAAACATGCAAAAATGAGAATTAAGAATGGTATGCATCTATGGACCACTTTTCAGCCATCTCAGGATCAAAACAAGTGTTTTTAATACCCCCAAAGCTTTCCCAAAGGGTGTCACCTCAATTGGATATGAAAATAAAAAAGTCAACTTTTGGTCAAACTTTAGTTAATATTTTCACCAAAAGTCAACTCTGCCATTTATGATCAATTTGATTGGATCAAATTTCTTTCATGGCTTCCTTTTGTCACTTGCAACCTTCTTTGATCTTCAAATCTACATAAGACTCAATTCTCATAAGTAAATGTTAAGCACACCAAAACCTATTCAAAAACTCCTAAAACTAGACTAACACTAGATCAATTCTACTCCTAAGCTTTCCAAACTAAACTAAGACTAAACTAACATGCTACTACCTATTCATGAACCTATTTCACATATTAAACATGGTCTAACTATTAGTAATCCTAATGATTATGCTAAAGAATGCATTAAAAACATCTAATTAGACTACTTTTGCAAAACTAGGCTAGAATCCTAACAAAACTAATTATAGGCTAATGACTCCTAATTAACCATTTAAACATACCCAAACCAATGAAATTGGCTAAGAAAATCTTTAGAGATTAGGGACTTATCATTCCTCATGCAATTCTTTAAATGCTTTAAGCAATTCACAATATCTATTTTCATCATCATTGGAGTTGAAACTACTCATACTACTTTTAGAGGATCCTGTTCCAGCCATCAGACAAAGGTTGGTTTCCTCGTCATTGCTTTCATCAAATTCACTGGATGAGCTGGATTCATTGTCTTCTCGGACATTATAAGCTTTCTTTCTCTTTTTGTGTTTGTTTGCCTCACTCATCTCTTCTAGTTTTTGCTTCAGCTTGAGGACAGAGCATTCAGGTTTTAATGTGTCCCATTTTTCCACACTCATAGTAGGTTGGAACAACATGTTTTTCTTGCTTCCTGAAGGATCTTTGAATTTTGGCAGAATTACTATTAGTTTTGTTCTTGTATTTCACAAATTTTGAGAACCTCTTTACAATTAGACTCAAAGCTTCACTATCGGAATTACAATCTTTTGAGTCATATGTAGATTATGCCTTTTTAGATTTTACAGCAATTTCCACAACAATTTTCAAGGCAATGGTGTGTCTCTTCTCTCCATATTCTTATTCCTTGAGTCTCCCTGGCTCTAGTTCATGTTCCCTCAATTTTCCAAAGAGAGTGACTATATTCATGCTTGTCAGATCTCTGGATTCAGATATTACTGTTACTTTGGGCTGCCATGCTCTATTTAGACTCTTCAATATTTTGATGTTGAGTTCTACTTTGTCAAATGTTTTGCCAAGTGACAAGAGATGATTTACTATGTGTAAATCTTTTATAAACATCACATATGCTTTCTCCAGCCTTAATTTTGAACATTTCATACTCTTGAATGAAAGTATTCTTCCTTGGTCTATTAACCTCATTTGTGCCCTCATGGGTCACTTCCAAAACCTTCCACATTTCCTTAGCTAATTCACAAATAGAAACCCTGTAAAATTCATCCAAGGTTAGTGTAGAAGATATAATGTTCTTGGCTCTAACATCATAGTATGCTCTTTTGTTTTCATCAAGAGTCCAAAGAGAGAACTCTTTAGGGAAAATTTTGCCTTCCACTGTCTTAAATGGTTGAAAAGGTCCATTTACAGCAACATCCCACACACTTTTGTCCACTGTTTTAATAAATATTTTTATTCTGATTTTCCAAAAAGGGTAGTTTTCACTAGCAAGCAAAGGTGGTCTATTGATGGATGCCCCTTCAGCAAAGGTTTGAGATGTATTACACATATTCAGGATCTTTCTAATCGATTATAATTAGATTAACCAGATCTGATATCAATTGTTAAACCAGATATATCTAATATACACAAACCAAGAGGGGATGAATTGGACTTCCAAGATTTTACTATTTTAAAACGTCCTTGAACTATTTTCCAATCTTTATGAATGCATTAATCAATTTATCAATGTTGCATTAATGGATTAAATCGAAGCAATTAGCAGTAATAGAAAAGATGAAGTAAATGAGAGAAGGTAATAATTTCTATACTGGTTCGAGTCAAAATGAATCTACATCCAAAGTCTTTTTCTAAGCAACCAGAGCTTAGAACGATTCCACTAAATCAATAGAGTTCCAAGAATTACAAGATCACCTATATAATTATAAACCTTAATGACCTAAGAACTTGATTCACTAATTAAGAACCCCCCCTAAATACAATGCTACACACAATTGCAAATAGATATTCACCTACACAGTGAATAACAATGAAAATAATGGTTTTCAAAAGAAAAAGGAACAACCTACACCTAGTTGTGTGCAAATGTGACAATTTATCTCTAATGTCAAGCTAGATGTCCCAAGATCAACTTCGTCCTTAATCTTCTTGATCATTCAGCAGAATTATCTCATCAAGAACCTAAGAATTGTTTTTTCTCAATCTTTCAACTCATGTCTTGTATGTTATGTCTCGTGTGATTTAAAAATAAATTTGAGATTTGATTAAAAAGGGAATTTTGCTGGTTGGATTAATGGATTAAGTGTTTTACCTAATGGATTATCGTGATTGAATTTTGATTGTAGTGGTTGTAGTTTACTTCGATAATCCATTAGATAAGTTGCTAATTCATTAAGGACTTCTATAACACTTCGATTTTTGCAATTTAGAATTGGATTTGTTGATCTAAGCAGTTTTAGGCTTGGCTTATATTTATTCTAAGCATGCACTATTCATTAAAATGAAAGATCTAACTTATTACTAGAGACAATGTCTAATCACGTTGTTTGACTTTAAACATCATCAAAACTTCAATTGAGTGAGTAAGCTCTCCCTTTCAACAAGGAGTATTTAATCATCTTAAACATTGATTTCTAAGTTATGTAAAACCATTAAGTGCGGTGAAAACCATTAGAATCACATTATTATATGTTTTAAGAAAAAAAATATTAAAATTGGACAATTATTAAATTTATGTAAACGGATCAATTTTAAAAAGGTAACAAATGTCGATAAATTACTCTTCTAAGTATAATTTCAAAGTGAAACTAATCGTACCCTATTAACATAAATTCCGATAAAAATATTAAAAGTTTTTATTTTATTACTAATAATAATAATTATTATTATTATTGAAATTATACTCAAAGTGTGATTTCTATTATTTTTTTAAGTATGTAAGGAGGTCTTAATTTATTTATTTATTTAAAAAAATATGTTCAAAAGTAGGACCTTATATTTTTTTTAACTTTTTTAAGTTTAATGTACTAAAAAATATAACTCGGATATACAATAAATAATTTATTGTTAAAATATCAATTAATAACTATTTGAATATAAAGGTTTACAATTTTGTTATCTCCAATCATATTTAAACATGCTTATGACTTCGGATATTTTATTCTTTTTCTTTAAATTTGATATACTAAAAAATAAAACTTAGATATACTATAAATAATTTATTATTAAAATATCAATTAATAACTATTTCAATATAAAGGTTTATAGTTTTGTTATCTCCAATCATATTTTTAATATATTATTCTAATTACAAGTAAGACTCAAAATAATTATATTATATATAATGCAAAAATAAGAATACAAAAGTCTGTAAAAAAAATTTCACATGAGTCACTTAACATACTCTTTTAATATTCATTTATTTTATAACATACTCTTTTTTTCACGTAATGATTTAAGGATCACATAATTGAACAAAATTGTTTATTAGTAATTGTTTTATTGTTCTTGACAAAGGCATGACCGATATTTACCAGACAAAACTAATTCCATACACAAGCAAGCGACAACTAGCACGGACCCATTCTTTGTTTTCTCGTACATATTTGCAGCGACACACGACAAAATTAATAAATAATAATAAAACCATGAAAAGGACAACTGTTACTGATAAGAATAAGCAAATATTTTGTGTAAAAAAACCTATTTAATAAATTTATCTATATATTTTGGCCTTTTCTGATTTCATAAGAAAATTCTTCGTTATACATTTCCCTACGGTTTAAAGTAAATGTTACTTACAAAGTTAAGGATAATAAAAGCTTTATAGAAAGTAAGAACTAAAAAAACTCAACCATTCAAAAGTTATAATAAAGTTCTAAATTTAGAAGGTAGAAAAAGGAGAAGGCATTTCCACTCTCACAGAAATTGTAACTTGTATGCTCTCAATCCACACTTGTCTCCCTAAATAATTATACCTACTATTGAAAACATGTCAGATGTGTCATATTTTTTATAATTGGCTTTTATGCGTATACTTTTATATAATTTTATCCTTATATTTTAATTATTCAGGTAAGATCCATAAAATATTAATAGTAGTAGTATATTTTATAAATGACACTTGATTGATTGATTATAAAATCAGTCTATAAATTAAAAAAACAAATAATTTAATCAAATTTCATTTTATAAAAATTATTATCTCTATTTGAAAATATCATTTTTTGACTTTGCATTCTCTCTAAATTTTTTATTATTTTTTCATCTGATTAAAAATTTGAGACCATAACTTTAACAAAGAAATGCTACAACTTTAGTTTATGAGAATTCCAGTTTGAATAAGTTCATTTCTACCCCTTCTCTTGAGTCAATTTTAGGAGTTTTGCATGCAAGCTTGAGAAGGTTTTGTATGTGGCTTTAGGGGCTCAAAATGAATTCCAGTTTGACTAGGATTGTTAGGTTATGTTCATTTCGTTAAAATGAGTTTTCTATGTACATGTATAGCATCATGTGTGAGATAGAGTCTTTGGAGCTTAGTTCATATAAAATCTCAAATCCGAGTAAAGGAATGTAGTTATTTGATTGTTTATTCTATTATGATTGGTTGATTTGATGGTGTGAAGAATTATATTTGCGATGAGATATGATGCGTAGTAATATTGATTGTGTTATTGATTAATGGTTTGATGTTGTGTGTGATTGATAAATAGTTTGAGAATAAGTATATTAGTTTGGATCGATTGGCTGATGGTAATCTATGTTAGGATTGAATTATACTTATTGAGACTATTAAAAGAGATAAAAAATACTTGTTCAAGCTAATTGATCAAAATGATATATTTGTCAGGTTTTTGCAATTATGCAAACAGATTAGAAAACTCATTTAGTAGCTGAGCAAAAATAAATTTTTGAAAATCCAAAGAGCTCATGTCATTCCACTCACTGGGAGAGATATAATTCGCTTGACTCCCATGAGTTTAGGTTGCTAGATGAGTGGTATTGTTGTTGAGTAAAAGTATTTTATAAAAATCTAAAAAACTCAAGATGGTTAGGTCGTTAGATGAACTCTGGTCTCACTAGGAAAAAATAAGTGTTTTTGTTCTCAGTATTTTCTCATTGTACTAATTAATCCCTTGCTGAGTGAAAATTATTAATCTAAAATATAGAAAGCTCAAAGGGAATTGATCGGTGAGCTAACCAAGTATTCATTGGGCAAACATCTCTCAACAGTAACTCATTGGGTGAGAGATGGAGGTTGTTGGACGAGTATTGATATTTGAAACTTCTAGGACTATCTCATTAGGTGAGCTTGTAAGCTTGTTGTGGGAGAGAGAGGAAAATTTTAAATATAAAATATGTTTTATATAAAATATGTTTTATATTTTGAAATAAAAATGGCTTAAATAGTCATTTGATCCTAGTTTTGGTCGACTTTTTTCACTTTGGTCCTACTTTTGAAATTGTTTTCAATTTGGTCCTAATATTGGTAAATTTTTTTCAATTTGGTCCTTTTTGCTAACATCGTTAAAATAGTTAACGGATGTGAACAGTAACTGCCACGTGTCATTTTGTGATTTTTATGGTTTTTTTTTAATTTTTTTAATTTTTTTTAATTAAAAAATATACACGTGTCAACCCCGTATCATGCCACATGTCATTTTTGTGATTTTTAAATTTTTTTAAATTTTTTTAATTTTTTTAAAATTTAATTTTTTTAATTTAAAAAAAATCCACGTGTCAAGCTCATATCATGCCACGTGTCAGAGTCAGTTTTTTATATTCAATTTGGTCCCAATATTCGATAATTGTTTTCAATTTGGTCCTAATTTTTTTTTTAAATTTAACATTTTTGTTCCTCTCCAAATTGAGACAAAATTTAATTTGTATATATTAAAATGCATATTTTTGTTAAATATTTTTAATTTAGAATTAGA
>Ga0214545_1001408_pt1 | contig 44710 bp, 27 predicted proteins | sample CNSS4metaG_FD_160064 | JGI IMG/M metagenome (GOLD analysis project Ga0214545, IMG submission 160064) | Root nodule microbial communities from cowpea collected in UCLA plant growth center, Los Angeles, California, USA - CNSS4 | ecosystem: Host-associated > Plants > Roots > Nodule | place: USA... | reverse complement strand
GATCGGATGAAGGACAACACTTGATCTATTTGAAAAAAAAAAAAATCAACTGATTCCTATTTACAAATTTAACTTCTAACGAACCCGTAAATTCAAAAAAGCGGTCCTATGTTACATCAGAAGGGTTATAAAAATTTGTTACCTTGTAAACAGGCCCAAAGCCACCCTCTCCGATCTTATTCGCGAAAGAGAAATTGTCCGTTGCTTGGAGAATGGTTACAAAGTCGAATTTATGTGTATCACTGCGTGTCCTCTTCTCATTCCATTGTTCTCTTCCTTCATCGCACGCATCAGAAATTTCAGTATTTTCTCCGATGTCAGAGAATACATTTGTTCGCTTCTTGCGATTTTCAACTGTATATATCATCATACATTAAAAATAATATATAAGAACTTCAAAAATATATATAACATAATAGCTTCATTTTGAAACTTGAGAATTTTGAAATGATGTAGATTAACCTGTTTCTTTTTGTTTTCTCCAGAACATGATAAAGGATGCAATGAATGAGACTATGAGGAAAAGAACTCCAGCTGCAGTACCAGCAATCCATATTCTCCTCTTCTTGCCTTCTGCAAGAGTAGAAGAGTGTTAATTCTACATATATATGTAATATGTAATAACAACACCGCTTACCAGTTACTCTATACTCATACATACATACTTTTTGAACAACTTCAACGATGCAAACTTCTTAGTAAAACTAGTTTTTTCTAGGATACAACTTAATTTTAGCTTATAAAAAGTCTTTTATCTGAAGAAGTTCATGTTGTGTTGTGTGTATGAACTTACTGGTTTTGGTTTCGCTGAGAAAGAAGAAAACTAGGCGGCCAACACCGGAACTAGTCTCAACAAAGTGTGATGTGTCTCTGCTCCATATTTCACAGCCCGTTGCATCCTTGAATGCGTAAGTGTAAGCCTCACAGGAGCAATTTTTCAAACACCTCATCCAACAATCAGAAATGGTCAAGTTCTCTCTTTCATCAAATACGTATCCCTTTCTTGACATTGCTCCAAAACTATTCCAACTTGGAAAGTACAAATCACTATCTTTCCTACATTTCGGAGGCTGTACCGTTGTACAACCGGGCACAATCTCACCGTCAACACATGAGTAAGAGACACCACTAGCATTCATTTTACCCAATGGTTCTATGATGAGATAACCAGAAACTGAAGAAAATTCAAAGTAGGTCACACTTTCATTTGAAAAGAAACTGAAGTTTAACTTCTCTCTGTCAAGTGATGATGCTTTCAGGTTGCTAAAACTTCCGTTTCTCCACTCTCCACTGCTCCAAATAATGTCCCCTCTCCATATACTAACCAATTGGTTAGTTTTGGGGTCAAGGCTGAGAGAGAAAGACCCTGACCAAAGAGTTTTGTAACTTCTCCTTGCTGTTAGAGACCATTTGTGGCCACTGTGCTTGTCATACCCAAGCTTCATCCCTGGCAACATTGTATCTGTGGGGTAATCAAAGCTCTGCCATAACACCCTCTTCACGGATCCATCTAAGTTGAATTCATAAAGCACAAAGTTTCCTGTATCCAGCAAAGACCCTCTAACACTTTTGTTACTTTCTGCTTCAACTGAATACAGCATCATAGTGGTAGTACTTGACACAATTTTGAGGTTGCCATATTGATCAATGGTGAGAACCCCGGGGTCATCGTAGATTGGATTGTCCCTGTTGGCAAGCCAAACATAGTAATAGTACTTCTTGGCTGATATGCCAAGGTAGAATTTGGTGTTAGCCTCAGACCCATCATCAAGCTGAAAGAAACGCAGTGTGTATAAAGATGAAGGCGAAATTAAACGATCGGTTGCTGCAAGGGGGTGGCCTTGGAGCAACGTGTCTTCCCTCGTGTTTGAAGGCTCTGCAAGTTGCAAGAAACTGGTAAAAGTGATGATGATGATGATGAAGCATAGCACTCTGTTGCTCAAAGTGAAAACCATTTTTGTTTGCATTTAACACAATCTGAAGTTAGCACATATATAGACAGAGGGGTTCAAAAATCTACAAAGCATAGTGTACTCTATGGCCTATCACCAGACCATGGGTTAGGTGGTCTAAGGACAAGCGATCACAGGCGGTCCGTTACAGATGGACTTTTTCTTGGGTTGTTGATGTTACAATCTTTTCGAAATGCTTTAAGGGAGTTTGCGATCGAACCGCCTTCACATTCATTCTAATTAAACTTTGTCTCCACATTTATGGAGACAAACGTCAGAACACACGGTTCTCCAATGGTGCGGAGGTACAAAACTGAATCTGTAAGTTAAAAGTAAATTAAAGTAATGTAAGTCGGTAATCAAGTTTAAAAGACAATTGGACCATGATTAAGAAAACCTTACTCACAACTCATACAAAAAACTATAAATTGGAGCTCAAGGTAAGTTGGTGAGGACCTTTAACTTGTATTTATTAACGTATTAATTACAATATCCCTATCTAAACTGACTTAAGCATCAGAGTCTTTTAGACATGTACCCCAATCCTCTGAGACAAGACAGAAATCGAACGAGGATAAAACGAAACAACGAACGATAGAGTGTTGGACAAAAAAAACTTAAAGAATTTAAAAGACAATTCGAGTGTTGGAGATAAGTGCTTAATTCCTATATCCAAATCATATATATTATTCTTTTCTTCTTATATTTCTTTAGAAAAATATCTGAGAAGTTGGTTGAATCATAGTTCCTTGTTTACTTTTAGAAAAATGTACACATAATTTTTATGTAATGCTTATCTCTTTATTCTTTCTTTGTTTCTCTGACCAACGTTTCTTAAATTATAACTGATTGTTGTCGGTTGTTGGTATATCTACACCCAGAATTTGATCAAGTGAAAACCAAGAGACACAATGAAGACGAGGTCAATGAAATTTCAAATCATAAATAAATGTAAAAATTAAATAAAAATAGTAATGCTTTAAAAGGGAGCATGTGAAGGTAGGCACAATAAATGCTAAATGCTAAAAGTTATTGATTATTATTACTATTACTATTATATTTCATATTTAATTATTAATTTTTATTTTTTAAAAAATAAAGTTATATTTGAAGTGAGATAAATGCAATTGTAACTGAAATGTGGTATAGAGACGCTGCTATTTAGTAGGAGTGCAAACAAATCATGTAAATTTATAAACTCGATTTATCCCAATATAATATACTGTAGCATGTCAAATCGGATTATCATTGGGTTGATTTGTGTCTACTTTGGTTGATCCAATTACAATTAGATTAAGTTTGGGATTTTGTGTATCAGAAAAATGCGTATACTAAGTCAACTAATTTAAACTCAATTCAATTATGAAATCAATAGTTAGATTGCATCATCGGGTTCACGGATGGAAACTCCTTATATCCATATTTAAACTAAAATTTATATTATATATCAATAAAAAGTTATCATGTATATGATATAATATGAAGATGGTAAACTTCAGTTAAAAAGTCCTCATAATTCTTTTCACAAATTAATTTAAAAACAATTTTTTTTTTAGTTTTTAAAGAAAGAAGCAGAAAATAAACTTTTTTGCAGATTCAGATTTTTTAACCATTTATCCAACAACTCTAATTTTGAAAAGCAAATTTGTCCTAAAATAAATTATTTTTAATATGAATTTTATTAACAAGAGGACCCTAACTAGATACAAGTTTTGATTTTACAATTCGAGTGATAATATGTTGGCTCTCTTATAAAAACCCACTTCATAGTTTTGTTTTATATTAATAAAAAAATTGTCGGCTGTTTTTAAAAGAGGATGTAAAAATAAGTTTTTTTCAAAAACATTTATTGTATCCCGGAGCTTATTTAATGACAAAAATGTACTTGTATGATTCCTGACATATTTTAAAATATTATGTGCAATATTAATTCTTTTAAAAAAACACAAATTTTTGATAAAAAAAAGAGGGTGAAGGTTATATAACATGAATTAATATTAAACTTATTTTGAAGTATGCACTCCATGAATAAAGTTAAATGTTTTCTTTATAATGGTTACTTAAAATAGCAGTGAAAGACATTTTGAAAATATGTGAACTAAATACTATTTACATAATTTTGAATGAGATAATTTTGCTTTGAGACTTTTGTTTTATATCTTGGTCCAAGCATTTAATTGAGTTCAATAAAAAGGAAATTTTGTATCAACTTTCTTGACTTAAAAATGATGTTTTTTTTTTTTTTTTTATATTCTAAATCATGCTATCTAAATACTTCTCCAAATCATATTTTCTTTATTTTTCAGTTATTGTAATCCAAACTGTTGAAAGCGTAGTATGGGTATGATGTGTTGTACACTATTAATTCCAACTCACCTATTACACATATACCAAACTTTCCTTGTTACTTTACATTCGAAGAATATATGGACTATTGTTTCTTCACTTATTTGACACATAACAAAATGTCCTCCTACACTTACTTCCTACATCAATCTATCTATGATGCAAATTATCCTTTGAAGCTATTCTATTTTGCATCATTGTTCAATCAAAGTATTGTGCTGAGGGAAGTACTTTTAGTTTTCATAACATGTCATATGTCTTTGAATCTTCCCTCATCGTCTCATTGTATAGTTCCTTATATGGAGACCTTACTATATACTATTTTGTTATTTATCTCCCCACCACAACCATTCATCCTTCCTATTCCTATTTAAGTGAGTGCATATATTCATATATCTATAATTTTTATGTAATTAATTAGTAAGTCTATATAAAGTGCTTAGTAATATAATTTAGGATGTTAAATGTAAAATAGAATACAATGTAAAATTTTCAATAAATATGACATTATATTAAAATGACAATATTATTTAACAAATTTTTGCCTCATATTAAATGTGACTCACTACTATACATGTGTGAACCTCATCACACAATATGTAAATAAGTTATCTGCCATATGTCATTGACATTGTGATCTCATTATTGGAGCAAGATTTATGTTGCTCTGCCCCCTTCGCACTTTTAAAGGTATAAAGTGGTGGTTGTATAGGTGAAGGTAGCTCACTATTTTCATTTGAAAGAAAAGAAATAACCTCAAGCATACTGGGCCTATCCTTTGCTTTGTCTTGAGTGCACAACAAACCTATATGAATGCATCGCATAACTTGGATGTGGTGGCATGAACCATTCACCATTGTGTCAATTAGCTTTAAAGCTTCCCCTTCATTCCATAATTGCCATGCCTGAAACAAATTATTTACACTCTTAAATTTTAAGCAACATCAATGCAACTTTATTTTTATTCATTTGAGGTAACTTACATATCCTATCAAATTCAATGAAAAATCGTCACTGATATTTTTCTTTGCAGTCACAATCTCTAAGAGTAATACCCCAAAGCTATATACGTCAATCTTTGTTGAGATAACTCCACTCATGGCATATTCTGGAGACATATAACCACTACAAAAATGTTACTACAAAATATATAAAGAAATTGTTTACCATAAATAAATACTTACTATGTTCCAACAACTCTGTTTGTTTTTTCTTCTAATAGTGTCCATTTAAGTATTCGAGCCATTCCAAAATCAGATATCTTTGGATTTAACTCATTGTCCAATAAAATATTACTAGCCTTCAAATCTCGGTGTATCACTTTTAATCTTGAATATTGATGTAAATACACGAGTCCTTGAGCAATTCCTTCAATAATTTTATACCTTATCTTCCAATCTAATATAGTTCTTTTGTTGGCATCTGTTTAGAAGAAAACCACAATGAACAATGAATTAATAAAAAGAATGTCTTGAATATATAGATGAAATATTGACAACATATTAGATGACAATATTATTCATACCGAAAAGGTATAAATTCAAACTTTTGTTGGCCATGTATTCATAGACTAATATCCTTTCTTCTCTATCAATGCAGAATCCTAGAAGCCTGACAAGGTTAGTGTGTTGCAGTTTCACAATCAACATAGCTTCATTTCTGAATTCTACCAATCCTTGTCCCGAGCTTTTTGAAAGTCTCTTTATAGCTATTTCTTGACCATTTGCCAATTTTCCCTAAAAAGATATAAATTTCCTTATTTATTTGTGAAGTATTCGGTTAATAAAAAAATAATTAAAAGTAAAAAACAATATATCATTCATATTAAACGCATAATGCAATATATTCAAATAAGATTACATTTAAGTAAGATAATTGTGACAAATAGGGATGTCAAAAATATTCGTATCCGTGGGTATTTCTAATAAAATCCGTAATGGGTAGGAAACTAATATTAAAAATGGATACCTGCTACCCACAGGTATGAGTATTTTTGATACCCGCATGTTAACGGGGCGGGTACGAGTATCATAGTATTCATATCTGTGAATATCCGTATCCGCTAAACTTTAATTCACAAAAATACCCTTATATATATTTATATTAATAAAAAACATTTTGACCTAATTTTTCTTAAGAATCAATCGGAGAAAGTGGGCTTGTTGATCAAAGCACTAATTAAAGAATTTTCATTGTGTTGAACGTCATTTTATATTTAATTGGACTTGTATGGACTTGAGTTTGTTTGAACTTTATTTAAAATTTATGACAATGATGTATTTTATTTTATTTAAATTTATGATTAAATATTTATTTTTTAAATAATTTTGTAAATACTCACGAGTACCCGTAGATACCCGCCCGCGGATATTAAAAAAATATATGGATACCCGTATAACAGATACCTAACAGATATAAGTATGAATATGGAACGGATATTTATCTAACTGGTAGAGTTCGAGGGAGCTACTATTCGCATACCCTGCCCCCGTTGACATCCTAGTGACGAAAATGAGAGACAATACTAATATTCGTGTTTTTTAGTAAAGATACGTTTGTTGAAATCATTGGTGGAAAGATTTTTTATATATGGAATATGTATATTATATTTGATTAATATTATTGTTGACTTTGTCCAGATTCAACACTAATAAAAGAGTCAAACAAAAGAGTCAAACTTACGTAAGATATTAACATCAACTTTAATTAAAAGTTTAATGAATTCGTAAATTTTCTTTTCAATATTTGTAACTTATACTCGAGCTTAAATTCTCAACCAAAACTTTGATTTCGTTTCTTCACCCTCCAGTATAATTTGGAGAGTCCGACTTTACATCAGAAGTGAGACAACCAAAGCTTTCTGAAACTTTAAATTTTGAAGAGAAGTTCTTGAATGTGTATAAAAAAAAAAAAACAAAAATTAACTGAAAAAAATGTATGAAATAGTTTTAACCATAAGCAACAGACTTATAAGAATTTATTACCTTGTAAACAGGTCCAAAGCCACCCTCTCCAATCTTATTCGCGAGAGAGAAATTGTCCGTTGCCTGAAGAATGGTTATAAAGTCGAATTTATGTGTATCACTGCGTGTCCTTTTCTCATTCCATTGTTCTCTTCCTTCATCGTATGCATCAGAAATTTCAGTATTTTCTCCAATGTCAGAGAATACATTTGTTCGCTTCTTACGATTTTCAACTGTATATATCATCATACATTAAAAATAATATATAAGAACTTCAAATATATATATAACATAATAGCTTCATTTTGAAACTTGAGAATTTTGAAATGATGTAGATTAACCTGTTTCTTTTTGTTTTCTCCAGAACATGATAAAGGATGCAATGAATGAGACTATGAGGGAAAGAACTCCAGCTGCAGTACCAGCAATCCATATTCTCCTCTTCTTGCCTTCTGCAAGAAAAGAAGAGTGTTAATTCTACATATATGTGTAATAAACAACTACATGCTTACCAAATTACTCTATATTCATATATGCATATTATAACAAAAATAATTCTTTAACATCTCCATGCAAGACTGTGAGAGTAAAGGAAAGAAAGATAAAAGTAAAAGGAAAAATAAATAAAAAATCAGAAAAGAGAATGGATATTAAATCTGAAGAAGTTCATGTTGTGTTGTGTGTATGAACTTACTGGGTTTGGTGGTTTCGCTGAGAAAGAAGAAAATTGGACGGCCAACACCGGAATTAGTCTCAACGAAGTGTGATGTGTTTCTGCTCCATATTTCACACCCAGTTGCATCCTTGAATGCATAAGAGTAAGCCTCACAGGAGCAATTTTTCAAACACCTCATCCAGCAATCAGAAATGGTCAAGTTCTCTCCTTCATCAAATACGTATCCCTTTCTTGACATTGCTCCAAAGCTATTCCAACTTGGCAAGTACAAATCACTATCTTCCCTACATTTCGGAGGCTGTGGCATTGTACAACCAGCCACAATCTCACTGTCAACACACGAGTAAGACACACCACTAGCATTCATTCTACCCAATGCTTCCATGATCAGAAAACCAGAAACTTTAGAAAATTCATAGTAGGTCACACTTTCATTTGAAAAGAAACTGAAGTTGAAGTTCTCTCTGTCACGTGATGAAGATTTCAGGTTGCTAAAACTTCCATTTCTCCACTCTCCGCTGGTCCAAATAATGTCCCCTCTCCATCTACTAACCAATTGGTTAGTTTTGGGGTCAACGGAAAGAGAGAAAGACCCTGACCAAAGAGTTTTGTAACTTCTCCTTGCTGTTAGAGACCACTTGTGGCCACTGTGCTTGTCATACCCAAGCTTCATCCCTGGCAAAATTGTGTCTGTGGGGTAATCAAAGCTCTGCCATAACACCCTCTTCACAGATCCATCTAAGTTGAATTCATGAAGCACAAAGTTTCCTGTATCCAGCAAAGACCCTCTAACACTTTTGTTACTTTCTGCTTCAACTGAATATAACATCATAGTGTTAGTTCTTGACACAATTTTGAGGTTGCCATATTGATCAATGGTGAGAACCCCGGGGTCATCGTAGATTGGATTGTCCCTGTTGGCAAGCCAAACATAGTAATAGTACTTCTTGGCTGATATGCCAAGGTAGAATTTGGTGTTAGCCTCAGACCCATCATCAAGCTGAAAGAAACGCAGTGTGTATAAAGATGAAGGTGAAATTAAACGATCGGTTGCTGCAAGGGGATGGCCTTGGAGCAACGTGTCTTCCCTCGTGTTTGAGGGCTCTGCAAGTTGCAAGAAACTGGTAAAAGTTATGATGATGATGATGATGAAGCATAGAACTCTGTTGCTGAAAACCATTTTTGTTTGCACTTAGCACAATCTGAATTTAGCACATATATAGATAGACAGGGTCAAAAATCTACAAAGCATAAACATATTATTCTTTTCTTCTTCTATTTCTTATAGAAAAGCATTTATGAGAGAGGTTGGTTGAATCATAGTTCCTTGTTTACTTGGAAAAATGTACACATAATTTTTATGTAATGCTTATCTCTTTTTTTCTTTCTTTCTTTCTCAATCCAACGTTTCTTAAATTATAACTGATTGTTGTCGGTAGTTGGTATATCTACCAAGAATTTGATCAAGTGAAAGCCACGAGAGAGACAATGAAGACCAGGTCAATGAGATTTAAAACTATAAAAATAAACCTAAAAATGAAATAAAAATAGTAATGCTTTTTTTACATTGTGAAGTAGGCCCAATAAATGTTAAAAGATAGAGTTGTCAAAACGAGTCACCCGACCCAACCCAGTTCGACCCACGACGGATTGGTCACTTAGTGGGTCAACCTAACCTGGTTCACTTATTAGCGAGTCAACAAAATTAAAATCCCACCCGACCCACCACGGGTTGACGGGTTAAACGGGTTGGCTCACTGGCTCACTTAATTAAAAAAAATACACAATTTTTTTTCTTCAATCTCAAGAAAACTAAGTTATAATTCTGATTAAAATCTAAATAAACTTCAATACAATCCAAATAAAATCCCAAATTATGTTAAACTCCAAATACAAACCAAAATCACAAAAATATAAATTATTATCTAACATCAAATCATTCTTATCACTTATCAAACTATACTATTAGAGTCTTGAATGGATAAATCTACAACATTTTCATCTCTTAAGCATCTTCTTTATCCCCATCTACAATAAAACAAGAAAAAAATAATGTTAACTAATAATATTAAAAAATTAAGTATTAAATAATTAAATTAATTTTACAGTACTAACAATAATGTTACATGTTAATTCAAAATATTACATATATATATATATATATATATATATATATATATATATTAATTTAATATTTAAAATTTATTGGTAGGTTGGCGAGTCAATCCCACGGGTTCAACCCGAATGAACCGGGTTCTTAGTGAGTTGGGTTCATTTTTAACCTGTACTGAAATTTGTAATTTTTTTTCAACCCGATCCGAACCCGTGATGAGCCGGGTTGGCTCGCAGGTTATAACCCATTTTGACGGCTCTACTAAAAGTTATCGATTATTATTATTATTATTAGATTTCATATTTAATGATTAATTTTTTAAAATTAAAATTATAAAATACATTTAAAAATATTTGAAGTGAGATAAATGCAAGTATAACTCGAATGTGGCATAGAGACGCTGCTATTTAAAGTAGGAGTGCAAACAAATCATTGTAAATTTATAAACTCGATTTTTCCAAATATATTTTAGCATGTCAAATCGGATTATCATTAGGTTGATTTGTGTTTACTTTGGTTGATCCAATTACAATTAGATTAAGTTTAGGATTGTGTATATCAGAAAAATGTGTATATTAAGTCAACTAATTTAAACTCAATTTAATTATGAAATCAATACAAATTCATGATGTATATGATTTAATATAAATATTATAAAATTCAGTAAAAAAATCCTCATAGTTTTCTCCATAAATTATTTTAATTTTTTTTTATTAATTTCTAAAGAAAGAAGCAAAAAATAACCGTTTTTAGATTCAGATTTTTTAACCATTTATGCAACAACTCTAAATTTGAAAAGCAACTTTCTTAAAATAAATTATTTTTTAATATGAATTTTACTAACAAGAGGAACCCTAACTAGATACAGGTTTGATATATCAAAAGTTAAGTGATAATATGTTGACTCTCTTATAAAAAAAATTACTTCACAACTTTTTCTTAATATAATATCATATTTATTATTATGTTAATAAAAAGAGTTGTAAAAATTATTTTATTAACACAAAAAACTTGTCGGTTGTTTTCAAAAGATGGTGTAAAAATATTTTGTTCAAAATTTTTTCTTGTATCCCACAAGCTATTTAATGAAGGAAAAATTCTTGTATAATTTTTTTTTTTTCATGCAAATGTTACTTTTGAGTTGTGTAGTTTAGAAGTCAAAAATGACTTTCAAATTACACGATTTGAAAGTAAAAACAAACTTTTGGAAATAAAAAAGACTAAAATCTGTAAAATACCTATTTCTGAATTACACAAACAATCTGAAATTCATTTTTTCATAAATCAAAAAAATATTTGTAGGAGTGCAGAAAGGAAATATGGAAGTGTAAAAAGAAATCCCTCAATAACACTCTCCAAGGTAAGGCCCATTTCATCAGCCCATAAATTAGCAGCTGGTATCCTTCGAAATATTAAGCAGCTTATATTTTTTTTATCTCCATTTATATAGATCCCAGTTTTCTAATAAATCTTGTCACTTCCAACCTTCAACATCATATAAATTGGAAAATTGAGCACTTCTCTTCACTATTTTATATATATATTCAGAAATTATTATTACAGATTTTGAACTCTTCCAAGAACTAATATTTTATCTACCTGATGTCAACGAATTTGTTGTCTCCCTTACGGAACAAGTGTAGCGTTCCTCTTCCGGTGGTCCAGTAACACAAAATCCTGGTTGCTTAGGTTCTGGTAAATCACCATTTTCATTTGAAATAAAAGAAACAACCTCAAGCATTGTAGGTCTGTCTCTTGCTTGATCTTGTGTGCACAACAGACCAATATGAATGTATCTTAACACTTGGGTTGGGGAGTATGATCCGTTCATGTTAGTGTCCGTTAGTGTCAGAGCTTCACCTTCATTCCATAGTTTCCATGCCTAATTAAAGTAAACACATGGTGTTAAATGTCAAACCAATGCCATGCAAGGTCATCATTCATATATCCAAAGCTTTGACAACACTTACATTAAAAGCAAGATTAAATGGATAATCACTACTATTTTTCTTTCCACTTAGAATCTCTAGTAAAAGGATGCCAAAGCTATAAACATCTGTTTTGGTAGAGATCACACCCATCATTGCATATTCCGGAGACATGTAACCACTGAAATGAAAATGTTAATTAATTCATAAAAAAAATTTAAAGGTTAAAATAAAGAATAATAAATATGTTACAATTTAAAAAAATAATATGTATTTAGGATTATATATATTTTTCATTCTTAAACTATTATGAAGAATAATGTTTAATCTCTATAAGAAATTACAAGTATCTAGTTCCTATCCCGTATTTATAAAAGTCAATGTAAAACATTTTAGTCCACTATATATGAATTTCGTTTACATGAGAAATAATTCACATGTTGTCAATTGGAAATAGTATTTTACGTTGACTTTTATAAAATATAGAAACTAAAAACTTTATGATTTAATTTAGGATACACAATTTTTGATAGGATAATGATATATTTTAACCCACTTTTTTTTTTACTCACTTTTAACCTACCACTTCAATCACTATTAGATCATCTATTTTGATTTTTTTTAGTGATGTGATGTGTTGATCTAATAGTGATTAAAATAGTGGGTTAAAAATGAATAAAAAAAAATGGATTAAAATATCATTATTATTTTTCATAATAGTTTTTGGAGACGAATAGCATATTTAATTTATATACTTACAATGTTCCAACAATCCTGTTAGTTCGTTCTTCAGATTCTATCAATCCAAATATTCTCGCCATACCAAAATCTGATATTTTTGGATTCAATTGATTGTCTAATAAAATGTTACTTGCTTTCAAATCTCTATGTACCACTTTTAATCTTGAGTATTGGTGTAAATATACAAGTCCTTGTGCAACTCCTTCAATAATCTTGCATCGAATATTCCATTCTAGTGTAGTGTTGTGATTAGAACCTACAGTAAGGATTAGTAAACATAGGTAAATAAAGGAGGCAACGTTCTTCAAATATAAAATAAAAATATGTGTTGAACAATTCAATGTGTAAAAGTCCATACCAAAGAGGTACAAATCCAAGCTTTTGTTGGGGAGATACTCATAAACTAATATCCTTTCTTCTCTGTCAATACAAAAACCAAGTAGCCTCACTAAGTTGGTGTGTTGGAGTTTGACAATTAGCATGGCTTCATTTTTAAACTCTACCAAACCTTGCCCCGAGCTTTTGGAAAGTCTCTTAATGGCTACTTCTTGTCCACTTGGCAACTTTTCCTTTTACAAAACATTAAAACTTCATAATAATACAAAATTTCATTGTTTTTTATAGAGCTGTCAAAATGGCTGCTCGACCCAACCCGACCCGACCCACTACGGGTTGGTTACTTAGTGGGTCAACCCAATCCGATTCACTTATAAGTGAGCCGAAAAACTTTGAATTCAGCCCGACTCACCACGGGTTGGCTCATTAGTCAACTTAATTAAAATAAAATATAATTTTTTTTCTTAAATCATAAATGATAATTCGGATTAAAATTTATTTCAATACAATATAAATATAATCCAAAATGATGTTAAACTTTAATACAAACCAAAATTAAAAAAAAAAAAATTACTATGTAGGATCAAAGCATTCTTGTTATTGATCCAACTATAATATTAGAGTCTTGAATCGATAAATCCACACATCTTTTGAAGCATCTTCTTTATCCTCATCTATTTGGAGTTGAAGTTATCTTTCCATTTGTCAACTAACTAATGTGTTTGGTTAAAAAAACAACCCAACATTGCAAAGTCCAACATAATGTATGTGATCATACAAGTTGGTGGTCACCAACCCGGCTCACCACGGGTTCAACCCGGATAAGCTGGATTCTGGGTAGGCCGGGTTAAAAATTGACCCGTACTAATATTTGTAAAAAAATTTTAACCCAATTCAATCCAAACTCGTGATGGACCAGGTTGACCCACGGTTCTAACCCACTTTTAAGAGCTCTAATTTTCTATTACGTAAAGAAAAAATCACCATTAACACGAGTATAAGAATTACCTTGTAGACAGGTCCAAAACCACCCTCTCCTATCTTATTGGTGGAAGAAAAATTAGCGGTTACCTCAAGAATAGTTTGAAAATCGAAAATATACATATCATCACTAGTCTTTCCATCTTTCTTCCGTTCTTTTATTTCATTATAAGCAATGGAAATTGCAGTATTTCCTCCGATTTCAGACAATAACTTCGTTCGCTTCTTGCGATCTTCGGCTGCATATTTCAATATCATGCATAAGGGCAGTGATCTATATGTTACAGTTTTAGCAGTATAAAGTCACCACTTAAAGATATCCTTAAATTTCAAATAAAATCATAATACTTTTAATAAATTATTACCGAATGGTTTGTATTTATTTAAGACTATATATTTTAGGATCAAATAAATAAGAGGCCAACCCTGATGTTGTTAATATTTACCTTTCAGTTTTAGTTTTTTCTGCAACTTAGTGCATGTGAAGCATAAGATGATTAGTATGAGAGTTCCAACTATTGTGCTTATGATCCATATCTTAGTATTGCCTGCATTGAAATTGGAACCGTTAGCATGTAGCCCAGTTAGAGCTTCTGTGAGATAAAATCTTATTGAAACAGAAGAACTTTACCGGTTCTTTTTTATTTATATGTTGGCTATTCTCATCAGATACGAGGTTTCACATATTCAAAAACATCGAATTCCAACATGGTCAAACGAAGTATTGTTACACTTTCAACAATGATTTGAAACTTGAATCTCTTATATGATACACTTTTCACAACTGCAATATTAATTACCATAGTAATCATATTATAGTATATGCACTTACCATTTTTTCTGGGAACAAGGAAGTATATCTGACGCCCTCCACCTGTCAAATTAGTAGTGGCTACAAAGTTTGCTGAGTCTCTGCTCCATATCTCACACCCAGTTTCATCATCGTTAACATAAGAGTAGGCTTCACAACTGCAATTATTCAAGCACTTCATCCAGCAATCAAAATTTGTGAGGTTCTCACTTTCATCAAATTTGAAACCCTTCCCTGACATTACTCCGTAGCTATTCCAGCTACCCCGATACAAGCTATCATAATCTCTACATCTGGGAACACTTGGCATTGAACAACCAGATAGAATGTAATCACTGAAGCATGAAAAAGAAGAACCAGAAGCGCCGCCATATACTGAACCTGAAGGTGCTATGTAGATATAACTAGCAAGATATGACACATAGGTTTCATTTTCATCTGAGTAGTAATCAAATTCAAAGTCCTTCTGGTAAGCTTGGGACTTTAGATTCGCAAAGTTTCCATTGCTCCATTGCCCACTACTCCACAAAATGTTCCCTTTCCACCATATCACCAATTGCTTCGTTGTGGGCTCAAGGGCAAGGGTGAAAGACCCTGACAAATAAGTCTCTTCACTTCTCCGTGATGTTATAGACCAATTTTGACCAGTTTTTCTGTCAAACCCTAGTTTCATCCCCATCATGAGAACGTGTGAGAGGTGATCAAAGCTTTGCCACAATATCCGCTTCAAAGATCCATTTTGGTTCATTTCACGAAGGATAAGGTTGCCGGTATCTTGCAATATGGCGTTGAAGGTAGTAGTAGTAGAAGTAGAAGTAGTACTGTTATTATTGTTAACTTCTCTTCCAGCATCAGAAGAATAGAGCATGATAGTGGAATTTATATCCCGGTTGGAAATAATTTTCAAGTTACCAAATTCATCAATTGTGAGAAACGGTGCAGGGTCGTGGATTGGCGTGTCTCTATTGGCTATCCAGAAATTCTGATCAGTTGAATTTTCAGCTGATTTTCCAATTCCAAGGTAGAAATCTGCAGAGCCTTCTCGCTGAAAGAAACTCATTGTATACCAACCTGTAGGTGAAATCAAACGGTCACTTGTTGTGAACTCATGACCCTGTAGTAACGTGTCAGTGTTCAAGTTTGAAGGTTTCGTTATGTGCATCAAACAAGTGAAAGTGATGAAGCCTAGTATAGTTTGGCTGATAGCCATTGTTATAATGAACAGGTCTAGAACAACAAACTTCAAATCTTATGGATGTGATTAGATGCCATTATGACAAAAGAAATATTGAAAAAGGACAAACGTAATTGTTTGACCTATAAAAAAGAATAATAAACCCTTTGGAATGAGTCCGTTTACGCTTTCATTTGTTTTATGATTCTGGTTTAGATTTGGTTCTTGACTTTTTATTTTGTAATGAATTCAAACCGAAGAAATTAGAAGTTCCACAACCATGGATGTGATCATATATTCAATGTAAGTGGTTGAATACAAGTTATTGATTGACCTGGGAAAATTATGAGGCCGAGACGTCATCGATGTTACCCTTGCTATATAATATGAGTAAGCTGAGATATAGGGAATTGAATATAATTTATTGAATGCTTTTTGAGTATTTCTTGTTTTAGGTAGTGAAATGCTTTTAAGTATTTTCATAACTAAATATTCCGTAGTTACATTTGAAATAAATCGACATTCTAAAAAAGGAAAATTAATTTTTGACAATTTTTTTTAATAAATTTGACAAAACTTTTATATATAAAACTAAATACATTAATTTGTATATTTTTAACCAAAATAAGATAAAAAATTAAATTTTTTATTTAAAAATGTAATTTGTTAAAGTTTGTTAAAAATAACTTTGTCGAACTAACTATTATCATTGTTGTTTAAAGAGATAATGATTACGCTAATCAAGCGGGTAGAACGTCTTATTCTAGCTCTACGTACGAGACTGCTGCAATTATAATATTTCTACTATGGTATTTTTCATTTATGTACTTTTAAAATAACTAATTAAAAGTAGTTTTATATGTTCGGTATACTCTTCCAATAATATTCATTATAAATTTGTATCTTTTTTTTCCAATGATAATTAGGAGAACTATTATTATCATATATAGGTCATTATCTCCTTTATGCATGATTAAAACAAAATCCAAAAATACCTTATTAAAATAAAACTCATTTTTTAGCAACTACAGTAACATCCAACAGTTTCATACCAGATCTTATTTTTGTTAACCTTTAAAACAATTCTCTCAAAAGATTTAGTTTATATATATATATATATATATATATATATATATATATATATATATATATATATATATATATATATATATTGTTATTAAAGGTGTGAATGATATGGAAGATATTAATTGGATTTTTAAATTTTAGTCTCATAAAATGTGGGACTTCCAACGCACTTTCTTATCTCGAAGTATATGCATCTCGTGCGTGAGACTAGATATTAATGGGTGGTACGATAAGGTATATAATTATATGTCCAAGAAACACAGATTCCGTTAGGATAAACTTTAACCAATAACTCTAATACAATGTGAAGAAGTAAATTTTCAGCTTAACTCAATCACACAAAACTGATCTAAAGTGAGATTTGTACTCACTTATATATTATAAAATATATCTCTAATTGATGTGAGATTTTCAAGAATATGTATAATATTATGTTAGCAACGAGAATATTACAATTTAATTATGATTAAATTTCAATATACATTGTCCATCATTAATAACCTTGAAATCGTACATCAATTTCTTCACTGGAAGACCATATATGTACATATGTACATCATGAACGTGATCATCATCATCATGCATCGTGATCATCATGCACCATCATCAACATATTTAGCATCATCATCATCATGCATCATGGTCATCATGCACCATCATCATCATCATCATCATCATGCACCACCACCATCATCAGCATCATGAATCATGGTCATCATGCATCATGATCATCATGAATGATCATCATCATCATCAACATCATCATCCTCAACATCATGCATCATCAGCAGCATCATCATCATCATCATGCATCATGGTCATTATACATCATCATCATCATTTTAATGTAATATTCTTACTAATTATTTACTTAAATTTAACTAAAAAGTTTTCCAATTAAAAATAATAATGAGTAAAGTCTTAAAATTACTATATATTTTTCATCATTCTTATTCTTTTGCTTTATTTCATAATTTAATATTATTTCATTTATTACATTATATGAGTACTTTTTTTCATTCATGACGATTAATTATAATGATAAATTATATATATTGGCATTGGCTAGATGGCTGATAAAGGAAGATTGCGTTATTGCATGGCTTAACAAATATAGAAGAAAAAGAACACCTTTTTAACTTCAATGGACCATTTCTACTGCGCCCGACCCGTATTGTGGTTCGGGTTAGCCGGATCGGTCGGAGCTCACCATGTCTGTTACTTATGTTGTTCACCATTTTGCAAAGTTTGTCAAGTTGCAGGAACACTCAGAATCAAGATCACTTCTTCTTCTATTTCACTTACACAATGCCATTCATCTCCAAAATTCAGCGCCAATCTGATTACACCCTCTTCAGCTCCGCCACCCCCATCGTCATCGACAATGGTGCCTCCTATTTCCGTATTGGGTATTTTCCCAAACCCTAATTTCGCCTCAAAATTGAAACTTTATTTTTGTGCTTGTGTCGGGGTTGTGGATTTTAACGTTAAAGTTTGTTACTTTTGGTGAATTGTTAGATGGGCTGGCGAGACTCAACCTCGTGTTGTTTTCCGCAGCATTGTCCAACGGCCACGCCACAAAGCTACTGGTATCATACATTCTACGTTTTCACCATGTTTTCTTGTTCTTCTCCATCTTAGTTACTGTGTTATGTATTTGTTTTGTTGTTTTTGTTTGTCGAAAATGTTGGTGAAACTGCGTCGGTAATGTTATTATGGTTGTTAACTTGTTACGCCATTTTTTCTTTTTTGTCTTGGTGCATTTTCGTTAATTTATTTCATTTCGTAAAAAACATAAAATGGGACTGAGATATATTTATTATTGTGAGTCATCGTCTTTATACTTAAGAGGAACCTTTCTTATGAGCTATTGACAATGAGCCAACGAAAGGCTTTTTGTCGCATGTTGAATAATTATTTTGAACACTGTTGTTACACAGGAGAAATTGTCACTATTGTTGGTGACCATGATCCATCATTAATGAAATACTTCGACTGTAGTCGCTCTGGACCACGCTCAGCGTTTGACAGCAATGTAGTTTACCAATTTGAAATGATGGAATATGTAAGTTTTTCCTCATATGACAATCCTGTGAGTGTATAAAGGACTTGTTTTTCGGAGTCAATTCAATGTGAATTGTTTTAAACGTTTAGAATCATATTTTTGTTTTCCAGTCTCGATGATCTTATTCTAGCCTGTTATTTTTGTTGGTTCTTGCATGTGCTATATGCTCGTGAAGTTGCATTTCTATTTCAGGAAATGGTCTATTTGGGAACTGCATGTTAGAATCATAGATTGTACTTTCGTTATTGTCATATGAGAACTGATGAGATATCTTTGTCTAGTTGATGATTTGTCCTAATTGGACACCAGACTAAACAGTAACTCCTCGGGATACTCTGTTCTAAAATGTTTGGTGAAAGTATCCAAATTCGAAAAATATACTCTGTTTTCCTCTGCATGGATTCTAGGTTTTGAACTGTGATAATAGTGCTTAAATTATATATTGTTTGAACATGGCCAAAATTCTTCTTTTTGTTGCCTAGAATATGAACCTCAGCTTTTCAAGGTCTTACAATTACATATTGATAATAACCTGGGACTATCTCAAGCATAGTGGTGCCTTGCACTAGGCAATACCAAGGTTCCTTTTCCCAGTATATATTTTATGCAGGAACTATTTTCCTTGTACGAGACAATGGGTAAATTGATCTGTGACAGTGGGTAGGGTCACAAGTTAAAGGTCATAAGCTGAATATGGAATTATAAGATTTTTACAACTAATTGGAAGGGATGTGCACCATATTAAATATAAAAATTATGGAAATAGGATCATTCATGTATACTGGTGTATTAGTTTGTTAATTATAAAGAACATATGATGGGAAGCGTTACTAAAATTTTCTTTCATTTATAGATTTTGGACTTTGGATTTGACCGGTTGGGAGCCACAGGATCAGAGGTATACATACCCATTACTGGAATAACATTTTTCATTTTTCTTCCCTGAGCATTTTGTTTGTTATTTTTTTTTTATGATGACATTTTAAACTTCAAAAGACCACTACTACTTTTGGTATCTTAGTAAACTTATTGGTCTCTGTAGTTTACCTAGGAGTTCCTTGATTTGATAAGTACAATTTTTTCTCTTTTCGAACTTTGACATGTTAAATTATCTAACTCACTCTGTTCTATCTTTATGTTTAATGCCGGAGCAGATTGATCATCCTGTCCTGATCACTGAATGTGTATGCAACCCAATACAATCTCGTAGTAAAATGGCAGAACTTCTTTTTGAGACATATGGAGTTCCATCTATAGGTATCAATACTTTATTAATCCTAACAAAAAGAAAAAAAAAAATTTCTTCAAGTAGCCTTTGTAGGAACTTGAAGGTTGGCTTGCCTGTTGTCTAATGCCCAATCGTTCTGCAAGAAGGCGTCTTTAGTGAAAAACAAATTTCAAATTAGGCTCATCAAGACTGCATTTGACATCTTGTCACAGTTGTTACTAGTTTGGACCTAATCACGGACAAATATTTTTTTCTACTCTATACTAGATTTGCTAGATATAATTTATTTGACAAAGATATTTATGCTTCTCTGTTATGGCAGCCTTTGGTGTTGATGCGGCATTCAGCTATAAATATAATCAACAACATGGTGTTTGTGATAAAGATGGCCTTGCTTTGTGTCCTGGATTCAATACAACTCATGTGATTCCGGTATGCTTTATGTGATATTTATGCAAAATATCACATATTTACGATTTGTTGAAGTTGTAGATAACATTCATATCGTAATACTTTAGTCTGATTGCTTACTTTTAAGCATTGGTTGACCCTCTATGTAGGAGGGGTGTATATGATGAAAATTCTCTTGTTTTGTGGACATGTGTGCCTTTTGCCAAGTAACAGTTGCATTTTCTTAAATTGGTATACCTCATTTGCTGTGCTGCTATATCAGAATTTCTGTTCTCTGTATTTCCAGTTTGTAGATGGGGAGCCTATATATAAAGGATGTTGCCGAACCAATGTTGGTGGGTTCCATGTGACTGATTATTTAAAGCAACTTCTTTCACTTAAGTATCCTTATCATATGTGAGTATAAATCATCCTTCCTCTGCTATCATATTAACCTGTCTGTTAAATAAGTAGTACTTCTTACCCTTTTAAGATTCTCAATGCAGGGCAAGATTTACATGGGAAAAGGTTGACGACCTGAAGATGGAACATTGTTATATTGCACCAGATTATGCTTCTGAAGCTCGACTGTTTCAGGCAAGAAAAGGCTCTTCTTTTCAGTCTAAGTTTATATACTGTTTATCCGTTTCTAAGATTTTACTTCATTAATGGTTTGACAGAAAAAATCTAAGGAGGCTAAAGAAAAAACCAGATGCTGGCAGCTCCCATGGGTTCCACCCCCTACTGAGGAGCCCCCTTCTGAGGAAGAGATTGCTAGAAAGGCAGCTATAAGAGAAAGACAGGGTCAAAGATTACGTGAAATGGCTGAGGCAAAGAGGTCCTCTAGAATAAACGAATTGGAAAATGAATTGCATGGTTTGGAGTTTCTTCTAAAACAGCTTGAACAAGTTGAAGACAGTGATATTCCATCTTTCCTTGCAGAGACTGGTTATGTCTCCAGGCAGGAGATAGAATCTGCCCGCATTAAAGTTACGCAATCTTTACGTAAAGCAAAAGGTGAACCAAAGAGTGAACAAGCTGAAACTGAAAAGCCTGACTCTGCCGCTAACGAAAAGTATTCTCTTATAAACATCCCTGATGACATGCTCTCCCCTGAACAGGTCAGTTTTGTATCTACTACCTTATCAAGTTGTTCTCTGTGCGATGTGATGATGTTGACCATGTACTTGTGGGTGTGATTTGTTGATAGCTAGTTGAAAAAAAGAAACAGTTTTCACTGAAATCCATGTCGGATGGACGACAGCGAATGAAGCAGAAGCGTTATGAAGAGGAACTGGAGCGAGAAAGGAAACAACAGTTAGAGGAGGAAAAACGCCTGTATGATTTATGCGAGTCAGTTTATTCAGAATATTTATGCGAATTCTGATTGTTTTTTGGCTCTTGTTACTACAGAGAGAACCCAGAGCTTTACTTGGAACAATTGCGTGCCAAGTACAAAGACCTTTCAGAGAAAGTTGAGCAGCGAAAACGGCTCAAGACAAACGGAGATCATTCGAATGGAAATAACTTGTCCGGTGGCATTGGTCGGGGTGAGAGACTCAGTGCTGCTCAGAGGGAGAGAATGCGCCTCTTAACAACTGCTGCCTTTGATCGCGGTAAGGGTGAAGATACATTCGGTGCCAAAGATGAAGATTGGCAACTTTACAAATTGATGAGCAAAGATAACGATGATGGTGATGAAGGACCAGATGAGGATGACACTGAGCTAGCTCGCATCTCCTCCAAGCTGCAGGTTTATTTTCATAGCAACGTTAACATGTTCTGTGGATTGGATTGCGTAAAACCTTCTGATTCTGATGACTCACAAAAATCTTGTTCAATTGTTGCATTGCATTGGTGTAGGATTTGGATCCAACTTTCGTGCCCAAGTCAGAAAATGGTAGCTCTCAACCTGCTGAGGCATCACGTGTTCGTCCTTTAACCAAGGAAGATTTTCAAATTGTTTTCGGTGTGGAAAGGTTCCGATGCCCTGAGATTTTGTTCAATCCAAACTGGATCGCCGTTGATCAAGCAGGGCTAGATGAGATGGCTGGGGTCTCAATAAGAAGGTTATCGTGTAAGGACAAAGGCCTAGAACAGAGACTCACAAACTCCATACTTGTGACCGGTGGAAGTTCTATTTTCCCCGGCATCATTGAACGCCTCGAAGCCGGAATTAGGATGATTCGACCATGTGGATCACCCATTAAGGTTGTCAGAGCATTGGATCCTATTATGGATGCATGGCGTGGCGCTGCTGAATATGCAACAATCCCACAATTCCACACCCAAACCTTCACGAGAATGGACTATTTTGAAAAGGGTGAAGACTGGCTCCGCAGTTATCAACTAAAATATTCATTGTAAATCAATCCATAACACAAGACTTCTTGTCTTCAACATCATACTTCAATTTACATAATATTATCGCTTCATCTATACTATGCTTTTGATTTCTATTGCAAAGCAAAACAATTTAAACTATTTTCAAAGGTACGAGTTTTTGCTTCTCATTACATGTTCTTACAAGTTACAACGGTGCTAAGTATGAAGTTGTTTCATAATATCTGGGTTATGGGTTGAAAACAAATATATCTAAAATGGATAATTTGTGAGAATCTCACGTTTAAAGAAGGCAACACAAGGTCATCTAAGGTTTGCTTCTTCATTTTTTTTCTTTTCTTATTATAACATTGGTGTTGGTATTGAAAGATTAGTTTAAATCACATGACCACATTTCATCTTTGTGGCAAAGACGAACAATATACTACATTCTAGACCTTCTTTAATCTCTTTAATAGTGTCATTGTAATATGATCCCAAACATATAATATTAAAAATTATAATTATAGATATAACCATGTATTAGAATGCAACTCATTGTTTAAATGTTCTGCAGATGTAAAAGGCTGGATCTAGGGTTGAGAGCTTTGGACATGACTTGACACCTTTGGAAACTCACTTGCTAGGAGTCCAAGGTGTTGGATGCTGCTTTGTCATCAGATAAAATTTATTAAAAAAATAAATAAAAGAATACAAAGCATGGATCAACATCAAACTCATGATAAAAATTATACTTCACAAAATATAGACAAACTATATCTATTATGAAGAAAATCTAAATAAATATAGATTTAAAATATTAAACTACTTGTATTGTTTTATATGAATGAAAGCTAAATTAGATAATTCATCGGCACAATTATTTTCCTCACAAAAAACATGACAAACTTAAAATTGTGTATACTTACAAAAATGCAAGCACCAACGTCATCTCTCTTTAAAACTAAGAAATCTATCATTAATCCAAAAAAAAATGACAAACTAAAAAAGAATCAAATCGAAGTTTAAATATAATACAATATAGAAAATAAAAATTCAAACATCCATTAATATTAAATATATCTTACCATGCTGATAGTTAATTGAAAAAAAAAATCTAACCAATTCTTCATAAACTTTAAAATCAATTTTTCAAAAACCAATTGTTATATTGTAATGACTAGTATAAAATGTACTTTTAAGCTCATTTAACACAATTTTTATCTATCATGCTTATTACATTTTAGTTTGACTCTTATGAACAAGTATCTAATTAAAACTAAAATAAAGTAAAAAAAACTAAGTTTGATCAATGTTATTCAATTATGTAAATTTTAAAAAAATCATATTAAACATATTATGAAATTGTAAGTTCAACAACAATTATTTTCGTACCCAAATTAAAGATCAATTACTTAACTTCTCTTACTTTGAAATTTAGTGGATAATGCAAAAGATGATTAATCAAATATTCAAATTCAAGGAGTCTAAGAAAATATTATCAAATGAATCAAAACTCCAACCAAGATGAACTAATTAAAAGATAATATCTCTAAAATGACAAAATCAACAAATTTTCAATTGCTCACTAAACAAGTTGAAAGAGACAGGAAAGCAATAAGATATTTAATCCAAATTTAGTTTTGATGGGATATAATTGATCATGAACTTGATATATTTTGGATTGAGAAACTTATTATTGAAAGATATGAGAAATGAGAACAAAGATTTGGAAAAAAAAAAGTTATTGGAATAAAACTTGTAAAAGAATGTAAGAAAGAAAGAAAATGAAGAAAATCGTTTTACTTGTATATAGATGCATATGAAACATAAAATAGTGGGAAAGAAACAAAAACATTTATATATATATATATATATATATATATATATATATATATATATATATATATATATATATAATTTTAATAATGGCAAAATAATTTAAAAAAAATCTACAATACAACTTCACATTTTTATTTTTATTTAAAATATATTTTTCTTGGTGATTTTATTATTTGAGTCAAATAAAAAAGTTATTACATCCCAAAATAAAAAGTCAAATAAACGGAAAAGATACCCACTCATAAATATTGCAAGAAATCATTCTAATCTTGTATTTAAAATCACTCCAACGTAATTTGATTATTGTTTTTCAAAAATCTAAAATTTTGCAAACATAATCACTTGATATTTTTTTTAAACATATTGTTTCAAGAATGCCTATGATTTCTTAAACATTAGCAAATTCATAATTACCATAATTGTATGAGATCTTCCTAACAAATCTAACACTTGGAAACTATTAAAAATCCCTAAAAAAAATTGAAAAAGGGCAAAAAACATTGGTGCTATAAACCGATACATGAAAAAAAAAATCCTAAATTCCCACAATCTTATATTAAAAAAAAAATTGACTGTGATCTCTTGAGTATTATTGTTACTTGAGTATTAAGGATTAATTTTAAAAAACAAATGATGGTGTCACATTTTGTTATAGTATCTAGTATGAAGTTTAATACCATACAAACAACATAATTTCATTTCTTTTAGAACTATTTAGAAAATATTATGTTTAAAATAATTTCATTATTTTAAAATCATTTTGAAAGAAAATATTACATTCCATACACTAAATTAATAGTTTTTCCTTATTTAAAAAAAAAAAAAAAACTTCATATATGCAGTATAAGTAAATGAATAAATGACCGTTGGAATCTCTTATAAGGAAATAAATTTACGAGCTTAGCAAAACCTACCTGTTTTATCTTTTGCTTTTCTCTTCCCACGCTCCTCAGGAATTCGACCGTTGAACTTATAATAAGTCACTATTCTTCATTTCCATCATCACTAAAACCAAAACCCTCTCTGTTTTTTCTCTCTTGATCTGTTGTTTTCTTTGTCATAAACAGAGAGAAAGGGTTTCTTCTTCGTTCTCTAGCATTGTTCATCGTCTCTTTCTTCTGTTCTTCGTTCATCCAACAGTAGTAGCTACTGAAAATGGAGTCTCCTCAAACAAAGAAATCGGGTCTGAACCTCCCAGCTGGGATGTCCGGAACCTCACTCCGCCTTGACACTTTTGCTTCATCGCCATCTTCTTCTCGTTCCATCGCCAGCCTCACTTCCCCTTCTTCTCTCCGTTCCATCTCTAACCTCACTTCACCTTCGAAATCAAGCACATGCAGCGACAGGTTCATCCCCTGCCGCTCCTCCTCACGCCTCCACACGTTCGGCCTGGTAGACAGGCCATCGCCGGTGAAGGAAGGGAGTAACGAGGCGTATTCCAGATTGTTGAAATGCGAACTCTTTGGATCTGACTTTGCTTCTCCTTCTTCTCTTTCTTCTCCTTCTGCAGGTGCTCCTCCTTCGCCGATCAGCCCCAGCAAAAACATGCTCCGCTTCAAGACCGATCACTCCACTACGCCTTCCTCCCCTTACTCGCCTTCCATCTTGGGCCAGCAGAGTAGCTTCGCTTCTGATTCCTCTACCCCGCCTCCCAAACCTCCCCGGAAAGTCCCCAAGACACCCCACAAGGCAAGCTCTTTTTTTCCCTTTTATTCAATTCCTTGTAAAGCTCTAAACTTTAAACCCTAAGGATCTCACTGCTCTCGGATTAATATTTACTCTTAATGGTAGAAATGGTGACTGAAATACTTGGGTTTTCAAATAAAAGTACTAAATTGCACCTGTCATGAAAGGACTTGGTGGAATGCTTTGTGCATGCATGTATAAGATCAAATCGAAAAATTAGGTAATGTGGAGATTTGTTAGGACCATACATGTGGTGATTTTGGACAATGTAAGAATCTCTTGTAGTGGAGGGAGATCTAGAAAAACTGTAGGGGAAACAATTAACGAAGGATATTAGGGTAACACTATTGTTACTAGGATGTTGCCGTTAGCTCCATCCACCCTAAGAGAGTATAGGATGTCCCGTTTGTTACATGCGTGCCAATCTGTACCAATATGTTACATACAAAGTTGACCATGAGCCTTTAACCAACAATTCACGCTTTGGGCCCTCATTCTTCTTCAGTGAAGTTGAATTTCAGCTTTGAAAGTAATCTCATGCTTCTGTTCTTGTGTTGCACATGCCAAACTTGAGCTTTTGAGATATATATTGGTCCTTGATGAAGCTTGAACAAACTTAAACCTACTGTGATATATATATTGGATTATTGAACTTGATTGTTGATTGCTAAACTCGGACAATGTTTGCAGGTTCTGGATGCTCCATCACTTCAGGATGACTTTTACTTGAATCTAGTGGACTGGTCCTCACAGAATGTTCTTGCTGTGGGACTAGGAACTTGTGTTTACCTTTGGAGCGCTTCAAACAGTAAAGTGAGCTACCAACAATTTCATATTGATCAAAAATCCCTCTCACCATGAATCTAAAGTAAAATATATTTATGTGGTTTTCAGGTGACTAAGCTATGTGACTTGGGGCCCTATGATGGTGTATGTTCTGTCCAGTGGACCCGGGAGGGCTCTTTTATATCAATTGGTACAAATCTCGGCCAAGTTCAGGTACTTTGTCTCACTCTAGATTTTTGTTTATCTATCCATGAATTGTTTCCTTTCATGATTAGGAATAAAGAGCATACACTTTGCTTTATGCTATACAGGTTTGGGATGGAACTCAGTGTAAGAAGGTCAGAACCATGGGAGGCCATCAGACAAGGACTGGTGTGTTGGCATGGAACTCTCGCATTCTGGCCTCAGGGAGCAGGGATAGGAACATACTTCAGCATGACATGAGGGTTTCAGGCGACTTTATTAACAAGCTTGTTGGCCACAAGTCAGAGGTAAAAATATTTTGAGGAATATACATTGAATTTGCAATGCTAAAACCTGGATTCTGAGAAGTTGTTAACAATTGTTATCCCTCAATTTGTGACAGGTATGTGGATTGAAATGGTCCTGTGATGACAGGGAACTTGCCTCTGGTGGTAATGATAATCAGGTATATTTTCCTTTCTTTCCTTGGCAACCTTTACCAAACCCAGAAAAAGTTATTTATTCTATACTTCTTGTTAATATATTTGTGATTTGCTCATGAATGTTATGTTTTATTATATGATCAGCTCCTGGTATGGAATCAACATTCTCAGCAACCAACTTTGAGACTTACCGAACATACTGCTGCAGTTAAGGCCATTGCTTGGTCACCTCACCAAAGCGGTCTCCTTGTGTCTGGTGGTGGAACTGCTGATAGGTGCATTCGTTTTTGGAACACTACAAATGGCCATCAATTGAACAGTGTTGACACTGGGAGCCAGGTCTGCAACCTTGTTTGGAGTAAAAATGTGAATGAGCTAGTAAGTACACACGGATACTCCCAAAATCAGATCATGGTGTGGAAGTATCCATCATTGGCAAAGGTACTTTGCTTTGACAATTCTAGATATTATTACAGAAAACTATTTGTCTCTCTGTATAACCATGTATGTCTAAACTTATGGTCAAATTTTGATCAGGTTGCAACTCTAACTGGTCATAGCATGAGAGTGCTGTACCTTGCAATGTCTCCTGATGGTCAGGTACTGAATATCCCCACATAACATAGTTCCATTTTATGTGTTGTTGAAAAGAAGTTATTCATTTTCTGTATGAATTTTAATTTTATTGAAACAATTGCAGACAATAGTAACTGGAGCAGGGGATGAGACTCTCAGGTTCTGGAATATCTTCCCATCAATGAAAGCACCTGTAAGTAATGTTACCAATTTCAATTATGGCCTCTCCTGACTCAAATTCTTTGTCCTATGATTCATTCATGATGTTGTTTTCTTTTTCAGGCCCCTGTTAAAGATACAGGCCTTTGGTCACTGGGGCGCACTCAAATTCGATGATCCATATGGGACGAGGAAGAGGAAGAGGAAACAAAACTATCTCAGTATCTTGTAATTAATTATCTGTATATGAAAAAAACATAATACTGTCAAATATCATCAAACACGAGGAACTTACTAAGTAGAAAGTCTGCATCTAAATTCAATGGTTTACAATGTAATAATGGTTACAATTCACTGTAATGTTTAATAAATTACAAGCTTGTCACATAAATTGTAAATTCTGCATCCCCAATTTTATGAGAAATTGTGCCCTCAGTTTTATCCTTCACATTTTACAAGTTTCTATCCCCAATTTTAGACTGAGCAAGGAAAAAAAGTGTACTTCCCAAAAAAAAAAATTAAAAATAACAAATTAAGGTTATTTATTTATATATATACATATATATATATATATATAATTTTATGGAAAAAAAGTTACTTTTATCTATCAAAATATTGAATTAAAATTATTTTATCTATATCCAATTTTTTTCAAAATTAAATAGTTATAACAAGATAATAAAATTATTAATATTTTAAAAAGATATGGGTTAATAGTTAGGTGAGTGTTTGCCATTACAACAAGTATTTAAAGGGTAAGAATTGATAAAAAAAAATTAAATAAACAAATAAAAAGTCGCCGTCATGAAAAAGGTTTGGGCCCCTTATTTTTGAACAAAAAGAGATGCAAAAGATGATGCAGGCTGGTAACGACACCATGGTCCATTGATTTTATTCCATCTTCTACACATCAAGCACATGGTCGAACAAAACATTCAACCCGCAATAGGAAGTTTTTTAAGTCAATTAAATTCAATTATAACTTCAAAAAAACAAATCAGTTTTCAGATCAATAAGTATTATTATTTTTCTTTTCTACATGATTTTCTGATAAATAATTATAATTATATTTCTTCTTCGCATAGCTTTATTAACTGATTTTTGTTTGGTGTTAAATATGATCAATTTATTAATTGTTTTTTATATTTTATTTTTTATTAAGATTTCTTTTATAAGAGTCAAACCTCATCTTTAATTGTTTCTTAATTTTTTTTATATATTAAAAGTCCCTTTACATCTCAAATATTAATTACGTATACCTATATTAAGTTTGATATCTATTTTTTCTGGTTTAATAAAAAAAAAATTGTTCATAAACTACTTTTAAAATTTGTGTTTCATCCATAAATCAAATTAAATTATATATCTATTTTTTTGCCTTAAAGAAAGTTATATAAAATATTTTCTCCAATAAACAATATGCAGAGACCATATTATATTGTAATGTATTGTGAAACTCCATTTTAGCATATGAGAAACATTTTATGTACCCTTTGTTGAAAAATATTTTATATAATTCTCATAATATACAGAATATATAAAATTTAAGAAAGAAAAAAAAATAGAAATAGTTCGCAGAGAAAAAAAAAACATATTTTATCCTTTGATAAGATGTATCCATTGCATTGCATGATGATTGTGATAACGTGTAAGTTTTTCATCCTCAAAATAATTATATATATATATATATATATATATAACTATTTTTAGTTATATTATTTTATTCTTTATTTGAATAATATAATTTTATTATTTAATAAGAATTTCAATCAAATCATCTCAATCCAAAGTAACTCTCAACTTAAAAAAACACGACTTTTTAACTTAAAGAACACCCATTTAACTCTTGAATTGAAAAATAGTTCTATAACTTCTCAATTCTTATTCTTTCAAAATTATTCATCTTTTCTACTTTTAAAATTATAATATTTTAATATATAATAAAAATGCATACGTTAATTCACATGTATTTCCACTAATAACTAGAGAATTTGGATGATTCCTCACAATAAGAGTATAATTCTGTTTATAAATATTTTAATTATTTATTGTGTTTTTATATTCAATATACAGAATAAAAAAAAACTAACGAAATTAACTTTATTGTAACAGTTAGATTTAATAATAAACAAAATAAATTGTTAAGATTTACAAAACCAAATTATAGTAAGGATTCAATTTATTATATATCATCTTTTTAATTTTTTTAAAATTATTAAAAATGTTATATTTGTAACATCTCAACTTTAGCCGCTTAAAAGTAATAAAACACACAAATACACACCGAGAATTTAACCTCCAACTCAACAGGTAAAATTCATCACATGATTCAATCTTGTCAAATTATCACAAAACAACAATGTAATGAGTAATTCAAACATGTATATAATTTAAAAACATTGTAATTAGCTTTCCTTACATGTTATCTGTTTAAACAGCTCTGAAAACGTCAAACACCTTTAACTCCACAAGATGTTATATCTACACATAAAAACATCACAAGAATGATTAAGACATACCATTAGGATCATTAGGACATGTCGTTATGACTTATGATCACTATTCAACATAGACTTATACTGATGATTAAAAAAAATGCATGCAAGCAGAAAATAACTAACACGCAACCAAAAACATAAAAGAAAAAAAACCAAAAAAATGATGAAAACTCAACTTACATAAACGGAAAAACTGATCGGTTCAATTTGAAATGTTTGTCGAGATGATCAACCCTACGGTCTCAGTTTTTCAATCAATCAGACGACCAGAGAAACAGAACACCTCATTAAAAAATTCTAAAAAAATGTCAAGAAAGATATTGTTTTAAAATAATGAAACTCTTTAATAACAATTTTAATTATGTTATAACCTTTTAATATTAAAATAATCAAGTCTCACTATTTTTAAGCCACCACTACTCATTAAATATTATTTTCTAGAATTTCACAATGTTTTTTTGTGTGTTATATCTCAATTATAACAATTATAACATTGACGAACATTTTATATATATATATATATATATATATATATATATATATATATATATATTTATTGTTATTAAATATTTTGAAATTATTATTATTTGAAAGTGAAATTCATGTATACTTATAAAATTGCACAGCTATGTTATAATTTGTCTACATACTATCTATAATAAAAGAAATTGACAGCAATCAACAACAATATCTGTTATAATAATAAATTTGGAAAAAAATAACAGAAGGCACATGGGCATCGAGTTTCGTGCAAATTGTGGATAAGGATCTCAAAGGAGGTGGAATATTCGTCCTTACATCTGCTATATCCACAAGACCACTTTGTCTTCCTATAACTTTATGAAGTGAAATCGTAGCCACAACACATAATAATGGAGATCCTGCCCCTCAAATTATATATTCAACTATATTGTACTCTAAGATATGCTTTCAATTTTTCTTTTACCAAAAACAAATAAGTCACCAAATAATTATACTATTGTAACACTAATCATTAATCAAGGAATCATATTCAATCATTGAATACTTTTAAAATATATTTTTCATCAATCTTTATTGTAGTATATCTTCAACCTGAAAAGCAAAAATGAACAAACACAATATAAAAAGGTATCAGTTCACTAAATGAAGTGATTTGAGTGATAATGAAACAAGTAAAAAAAATTATATGTGAAATGATGAAAAATAACAACAACATCTTTTCACTAAGTACCAGTTCACGAATCAAACAAGTAAAAAAAAAATCATATGTAAAATAAAGAAAAATAACAAGAACATTTTTCACTAAGTAACCGTTCACTAAATAAAGTGATAATCAAATAAATGAAAAGAAATTTCACATGTGAAATAAATCAAAATAACAAAAACATTTTTCACTACGTACCAGTTCACTAAATAGAATGATAATCAAATAAGTGGAAAAAATTTTCATATGTGAAATGAAAAAAAATAACAAGAACATTTTTAACCTTTCTTTTGGGTTGTCTGTCATGTTCTATCTTCTTTTTACACTTTCTACGTACATTCATAAATGTAAAAAAAATAAAATACAAATCAAAGAACAGTATAAGTTCCTGTTAGAACAATCTTATTGCATCAAATCATTTACAAATGCCAACCTGCATGCAATTAATGGCCGGCAAAGAATTTGGTGTAAGAATATTACATGAATTTGAATGAAAATGTACAAGTTTGTCTTCCTTTTTTCCTGTCAACACCACCACTCCTTTCTACACCATTATATCACAAGTCATTGAATTGGACACCTTCAACAAACACAAGGTCTTTCAGCTGAGGCTTCTGTAATCTTCAAGGCTCCAGATCCAGTTTGATGCTTTCCATGCTGCTTAGCTTGATGCCGAGACCAGAAAGCATGAGCAGCCAAAACTCTATCCAAAAGCTCCTGAGGTACAGGCTCTCCTCTCCTCTGTTGAGGGGAGATTGTTGCAGTATGCACCAATGTTTTCCATTTATCCTGTACACATCAAATGACAATTAAACAAAAATGTAGTAGCATTGCAATCGTAAAATGGAATCAATTAGTACAATCATGCTACTCTTCTTCAATCTTTATGTTATATGAATGTATAGTTTATGTATTCAGGATGTAATTGTACTTAGTGTATAGATATGGAACCAAAAAATTAATATACCTTTAGGTCTACATAAGTTCTATGATCTGCATTCTCAAAAGCTCGTAACTTAACATCACGCCACCTGCATGATGCATGATGGTATGAACATTATTAGCAAACTAGTTTTGCAATGTATAACCACATTAATATGATATCATTGACAACATCGTACCTTCCAGTTCCAAGTTCTTCAACTGCGTGAACAAGTGCTTCTACCTCAGTTACAGAAAATGGCCTCCTAGTTCGACGCTGTACAAACTCAGAACGCTTAGTTTTCTGACTCACAGGAACCACAGCTAATGCTTCTGTGCTAGCTGGGACAGGAACCAGCGCTCTGCAATCAGATGTTATTTTGTCAACTGTTGTGTCGGCGAGTGAAGAAGTAGTCTCTTGGTTACTTTCAATTAGGTTGCCCGGATATGTCAGCAAGGGTGAGTCATGCAAGGTATCAGTAATCCCTGAATCTAAGGCAGGAGTTTCTATGGGCCTAGAAAAATCAGATAATGGTATTAGGTATAGTATAAAAAAAATTCTACTAAATAAAACTGAATCACCATTTCTACCCAATAAATTATTCTCGGCCATTTCCCTTCCTAAATCAGCTATGCTGATTAAAATAGAATTTGACTCACCTAGTGAGCTGGGATGTTTCACATTGAGAAGAAGGATCACCAGCACAAACAGTTGGAGAAGCTTGAAGAGAAACGGGCTCCAACATGAAACTCAGGGTATCCAAATTTTCGTTGCAAGATATACCAGTCTGCACAAGTGTCCTACTGTCATCTCTGACTTTTTTCCCATGATGAAGAACACCAACATGCGCGCCCCCTCCAAGTATCGCCATCACCGCCTCCATGATTGTCCTCTACAAAAATTTGTAAGAAAATGCAATGCAAAAGTTAGAGCCAGACAACACAGCAAATGCATGTTAAAGATTTGACAACAATAAAATAGAAATGAAACTATCTATCTGGCTATCTCTATGTATACCTTTAGCGAACCGACAGTTGCAGTTTCAGGAACCTCAATATAAAGCTCTGGTATCCTTATCGACTTGATGCTAAATTTTACTGTTCACAAGGTATAAAGAACAAATATGTTACGATTGAGAGTGGTGAACAATCAGCAGAAAAGCAAAAAGAATGAAGATAAGAATTAGTTACCATGGGAATCCTTAGCCTTAGCTAAATGCAGTTTTGTAGATGAGTTAGGCTTGTCTCCATCTGTCCCTTTCTGAGGTGAATTGGATACACTCTCACTGCTGAATCCTCCATCAGAAGTTACCCCTGAAACCCGATCAACGATTTTCCTCTTCTTAATAATAGTGTTGTGCTGAGACCTTTCAAAACCATAGAAAGTCTTCCTCTTGTGATAATGAGGTACTCCTAAATCTGCAAATTCAATACTACTTTCAGTGATAGACAATCAAACTCGTAGATATAGCATGCATCAGATCATAAAAGCATTTGGTTGCGCATTTATAAGCCACATTACCAGATCTTGAAAGTTCACAGTCTTTCAGCTTTGGAGCAGTCTTCCAGTATTTAGAAGACATCAAATTCCTGATTCTTCTGTGCGCAATGCGTCTCGGAGACCTAAAAGCCTTTGACTTTGTGCAAACTCTTTTGCACCTTAAAAAGTTTTCGTCATCATCTCTAGAACCTAATTTAACAACATTCCCACGCCTGGAAAAGGAAGCACTGGGAGAAGATTTCCTATGAAAGGAAGATTTAATATTACTTTTTGAGTTAATTAGTGTAGGAGATACATACAATTCTAAGTGGTCTTTCAAACTACATTTATCAGCCAAATTTGATCCCCTAAAGCATGAACTGCCAGCTTCTTGTTCCTGTTTAAATCCATTCTTCATCTTACCATCACTAGACTCCCTAAACTTTTCGGGTGTTTTTACTAATCTATTAGAATAATTCCCAAATTTGTTATCCCATTTGAAAATTTCAGACTTCACATCACCTTCAACTTTCTCCCAAATGTCAGAATCATTATTAACCGTAACATGTCCTTGCGAAAAATCAGTCTTGGCATATGGAGGAGGTTTCTGGCTACTGTTTTGTGACCCTACCTCAGTCTTAATAGTGCTCTCAGCACAACTTCCCTGGTGAATTTCCTCCTTTTTTAATGGTTTAACTTCATTCTCTCTTGCTTGCTCAATCACACCTTGGCTAAAGGCCGGTTGAACATTTCCTTCAGATGCATTGCTGGAAGCAGAACTTTCACTCTCCTGCAGCAATTGGCCAGCTAAAGATGCCAGTAGTTCAATAGCACAAACTCGACCATCCTCTGCTGCTTTGTTCAAAGGACCCCTCCTCTGAACAATCACAAAAAAGGATCAAAATAGAGTTCAATGCGCCAAGAAAGGAATACATAAAACAATAGCCACAATTGCAAAAACTACTCAGTACTTACCCTTACAGATCTAGGAGCTTTAGGTATAATAGGAACACGAAAGCCATTGAATCCATTATCTACCCTCTTCTTCAACACCATAGTTAAAACATATACAGCTCATCAAATAACCACAAGCGTAAATACACCAGATCCTTTTCACTGCCAGTATTGAAGAAAGAAACATGCAAGGTTAATTTTCACATTTTGCTACTATATGAAAATTTGGAAAGCAATGTCACAATACCACTGTAATAAATAATTTGCAATGAATTCGATTCAATGGTTGCTTAATAAAAAAATACATATAACCCAACAACAGTCACCGACTATTCACATGCTACCAGATCAAGGAGAGCAACTTGAACAATCCAAGGTTTAACGACAACGACAATTTCTATTCTCACATATGAACTTATATGGAAGATAATTAAGATCATGTACAGCATGAAAGCAAAAGGAAAATTCACAATATTAATTTGGCTCAGCAAATTAAAGAAGCAAGATGTCAGGGAATTCAAATCTTTCACAAAATGCATCTAATTGTTACAATAAAGTACCATTTATGTCCCAGATGAATCTTGCGGAATAAACAAGATCAGATTTAAGGGAAATCCAGAAAAGACCCATTTGACTTTCGGGTTCAATTTCATCGAACAGACATACTATGAACAACACATAAAAGGGGTACAAAGTTGAATCGGTCAATCCACATCACGGTAGTCACTGAAACAGAAAATTGATCACACGAAATCCTAATGCTCAGAAGAATTCCAAGGAACTGTAGGAAAAAAATTTCCGATTTCAAAATCATTCCCCGGATGTCAGCAAATTCAACAATTGCATATAAATCCATGATCAAAAAGTCAAACAATTAAAGAAACACAAACACATGGAAGGATCATAAAAAATCAACATCATCGTAAAAGAAAAAACACGCTGCAATCAGTTGCCATGCTCTAATTGCGCGAGATCAACGCAAACCAAGCAATTTTCAAGAATCTGCAGCCCTTGTATCCAAATCAAAGAACCTGAACCACTAAACAGAAAGTCCAACAACCCCCACCAAATAGAAAAAAATCAAAATTTTCATAGACAAAAAAGAAGAACAGGTTGCATACATCAAACACAACCAAACTTCCACGATCGGATCTTCAATTCTCAAATCAACAACACCCATATTTTTTCCCCAAAAAAGAAACTGAATCTCAAGAAGTAAGAGCAAAATTGCGTATAAGCAACCACAATTCTGTTCTTGCATCTCCGAAATTCAACTATAGGAAAGATAGAGAGTTAACAAATAATCTCCACCACGCAATCATGATTAGATCGCACCGAGAAGCATGACAAGAAAAAAAACAACCACAAAAAAATCGAAATTCAAAACCCCTGACATACCACAAAACCTCTTACATCAACTCACCTCTTGGAAAAACAACATTCGAACAAGGATCCGAGGAACCAAACCACGATCAAGTTACAATGTTTCCGATCAAACTCATTCTCCGACAGGGGGAAAAAAGTACAACTTGCGTGCAAAGCAAAACCCCCGATAAAACTGTTTCGAAATGCAAGAGATCTAAGGGAATTCAGGAACTCAAAACATTTAAGTCCTCAACTTTCTCTGTTTCTCTCTCCTTCAGGAACGTGAAATTTTCATTTTGTTTTTTTGTTTTTCTTTTTTTTGTGAGATGGAAGGAAAGAATGGATAGAATAATAGATAGATTAGATAGAAGAGTCTTAAGAGACAAAAACCCACCAATACCGTAAACAAAAACCACGCAACAGTGGCCTTAAACCCTTTATATCCCATGGTTTTGACCACACAACCGGACCACCCAGTTAAAGGGTATATGCTACCGCTTATACCGGTATCTCCCCCACCTAAAAACCCATTCTTAACCCCTCATGCCTCCACCTTTTGCCACGTGTCTTTCTCACTCATCCTTGTACAGGATTAGAAAGAAGCATGGGAGTTTTGGCTCTTCCTATGAAGAGGTGGTAGATAGTGTGTGTGTCCAATATCATGATGTACATTATTACTACCTTCATTCTTTATCTCTTCTCGTGGTCCTTCTTTTTTCAATTTTTTTCTTTTCTTTTCTTTTCTCTGTGTTGATAGATTTGTTATGGCAAGGGAATTCCTGTGGGTTCAGTTTGGTTATTATGGTTCTTTTATATAAGTACTGTTTTGTTGAGTACATGGTAATAATTTGGTGTTCATAGGTCAATATCACCAATTTTTAAATAAACATCCACTCATGACTTTATTTTCAATCCACGCACCCTCCATTGCAGTTTCTGGGACCTTCCTCATTCTATAAAAAGATAGAATTATACCAAAATTGACCAAAAATACTATTTGCTTCAAATGAATTTCAATGTGATGCCATCAAATATAGCATTTAATTCTTTTATTTCTTAATTATATTATTTTTTATATATAATATATCGTTTTTGCTGTTCCCTTTTTAATTAAGTCAATTACATTTCTCAACTATGTCAATTGAATGTTAAGATATTACAATTATATATTTATTAAAACTCGTTATTGTGCGCGTGAAACATTATGTTTGATTATACCGGGTAAAAAGGTTATCAGACAAATAATAATATTATGAAAAGATTTAATCTATGATTTGGTGGTGAACTTTGTTACATATATAATTGGAGGATTAAAATAATATCTTTTTATATTAAGAGAATTTAATTAGCGCAAGACAATTAAAAATGAATAATTTTTATATTCAAATTAATTAAATTAAATATACATATGCATTTATATATTGTTTTGTTTCAAATGAATGAAAAAAGAACAACCAAGGAGAGAGTTACTCCGTACTTAATTAACAAAAATATGCGTATTTATGAATATTTAATAAAGGTTATTAATCTGCATGTTCAGATTAACAGATAATTTAATTCAATTTATGCAAAAGAGATGTTTTTCCACAATAGTTAATTTTGGAAGCAAGAATCAGAATTATGTAAAGAAATTTATACTTTTTTTCCTCTTTCTTTTTAGCCAAACACAAATTATCTGACCAAAAAAAAAAAAAATCATCTTTGCAAAGTAGATTGATTACTTATTTAGCATTTTTGACATACCTGGTTTGTTCTCTTCGGTGGTTGAAAGTACTAATTGAAGTGCACCGATAAAGAGAATTGGAAAAGCACAACATGCGACTATAAGATAATTTGAGGAATGATCAAGTAAATTATTTCATTAACATAGTTTAGTTTTTCGGGGCTGAAATATCATTAGATCCGATGGTACTTGAATGATTAAATTAATAAGATAATTACAGTTGTTCCAAATTTTACTACTTTGAGATCCACAGTAAACTATTATATATTTTATTGCAGATCTAAGTGGTTACACTTACTCCATTAAACTAATTGAAATTTGCTTATAATAGTAAAATAAGTTGAAAGTTTTAATGTAAGAATAGTTTATACTGTAAATCAGTTTTTTAAGTTGAAATGTTACCTTTTTTAAGTACTGATTGGTTTCAACACAGTGGAAAATTTACTAATTGTGAAAGAAGCACATATTATATATGTCGAGAGTATTATCACAAATTTTCAGACCTTCAATAAAAACGCCAAGTTAATAAACTTTTTAAGGACATATGTATCTTATTTAGAAAATAAATATGTTTGAGTTTGATAAAATTATTATAAATATTGAAATATTTTTTCCAAATATTAAATGTTATTAATTACATATCTTCTAGTTCAACTCACTTACACTTAATCCACAAGTGTATACAAAGATTATAAACTGATATTCAACTTTTGTAAATACTTATCTATGATAAACTATGTTCAAAAATAGAAATTGTCATTATCATTGCCTTAAATTGCTTAATATTATTAATTGAGCAATTAAGGTGATAATTAAAACGTTCATCCACATTCCTTAATTATGTCTTAAAGACATCTCTTATCATGACATGCTCTTAACAATGTGGAAATTCACGCTATTTTAATTCTTATTTTTCTTAATTATTGGCTTTAATTGTGTCAGCATTCGATAATAAATCTCACATTAAATTCAAGAAACAGCCACCGGAATGCATCTTCGAATTTACCAATAAATAAAACAAATCAATTTTTCGATTAGCCATTGACTATACACATATGTATATAATATGTATGTATACGTATATATAAGTTAATTATTTCAAAATTAAAAAAAGAAAAATGAATGGCTGCAAAACCGGGATATATTATGTGGTGGAAGAAAAAAGAGATGGGCAAAGAGTTTTATCCATACCATACCATTCAATAATAATAAATAATAAAATTTTGGTGTCAAAGTATGTTTGCTGTTATTAACATTTTTTGTTTTATTACTTTATCTTATCTGTGTTATGACTCATTCATATCACTTTCTTCACCAAGGACTGCGGGTCCCACTCTCTTTTATTGTTCCAACGTGTCAATTCCTCAGTTACCTCTCGGGTCAAGCATTACAACCCTGGCGGGTTCGGGTTTCCCAATGGGTCATTGATTTGTGTTTCTTTACTTCCTTCTATCTTAATCTTGTAATATAATATAATATCACGTCTCTTACATTATTTAAATCAATAGAAGTATATCACGCTCCGTAAATTTCATGAACATAGTGAAAATACAAATTATAAATATCCATTATAGTATTATTACAAATTATAGATAATTAAATATTTGGTTACCAACTGCTTTATCATTATTACCGACGATGTTCAACTAATCTAAAACAAGGAACCTGGTTCATCACGTTTTCCTTAACTTTGGTCTATGTTGGAGAAACGTACAAACTTCAAACTATGCACATCTTTTCCTTTTGTTCCTCAAATACTATCGTATTCCTCTTCTTAAATTTTATTTTATCATGGTTCAATAGATATACAACATTCTACAACTCTATTGTTTAAAAATTGACTCTTTCTTTCTCCATTTGGAAAAAACATGTCAAGTTTTGTAATTTTCATAAATTGGAAAAATCGTTAATAGAACACAACTTTTGTTGACATCTAACTAACTAAAGCTCCAAAGATGAGTAATAGTAAGAGGACGGTGGTGATGCCTACTTCGATCTCGTATTTTTCTCATTTCCAAAATAGAAAACACTAAAATATTCGTACACTACACACTATGAGCAATAAGTATGGTATATGGTTATTTTATAAAAAGTTTGTATGAATTCATATACTATTTATTCCTTGATATAACCATTGTAAGACTCTGACGCATTTTATTTTTATATATAATTAAGGTTTAGTTTTTTTTTTTTCTAATTGTTTATATCAGCGGGGGGAGTGTGTCCATACATTCAAACATTTGATATATAAATGTATCACGGCATATTTTAGGATTATCATTTATTTGTACTACTTTTGTTAAACTAATGTATATTTGGTTCTATAATTTTTATATAAAAATTTAAAATAATTAATTTCATTAATTAAAATAATATATATGTATATAACAAATTTTATAAAGACAAAAATATCTTTTGAAATTTCTAAACAATAACCTTATTATACAAAATAAGCATTTTGAAATTTCTAAAATTTTTACTAAAGAATAGTAAAAAATATTTTTCTTACATATGGATAGTTTTATGTATTTATAATTAATAATTTTAGATATTGAAATATTGTCTGTTTTTTTAATATAATATATATTGTTGTTACAAAAGATTATCGAAAAATTAGAGAAAGGAAACTCCATGAAGTTTGAAATTGATAATTTTTTTTTTTACTTTTTACATATTTAACATTGTTTTTTGTTGATTTTTCTGTTCATTTAAATTTTTTTCATGCTTAATTATTTTTTAAGTTTTAACACCATTAAAATATAATTATTTTATTATGTAATACTTTTTTAACTTTGATCAGTGAGCATTAAGTAAAATATTAAACACAAGTGTATAACACTTATGGATAATTTTGTACTTTAAACAAAATAAAATTACATTAATAGTTATCAAGTCAGATTTCATTTAATGTCACAATTAATTGTAAACTTTTGTAAGATTCAATATATATTAACTATACCTTGACAAGTGCTTTTGACTTATTTGACTAAAAACCAATTATGTTGGTCTCTCAAAGTTGTGCAAGTAATAAATAGTTCGAAATTTTCTAGAAAATAACCGATAATTGTGCTTATTATAGTTTACAATGTTTAAGAACATGTGATGTTATCGTCGTACTAGGTAAGAATATATTGATGGGTCTTGCTAATCAGTCTCCTAAGGACACTGGTTAAGGATAATTAATATATATTGAGTTCTACAAAAGTGTATAGATAAGTGTGGTATTAAATAAAATATGATATAATGACAATCAATGTACCTTTATTTTATTTAAAGTACAAAAATACTCATAAATATTGTACAAATGTGTTTAATATTTTTTTTAATATTCACAAATAAAATTTAAAAACCAATTAAATAATAAAATAACTATATTTTAATGTTGCTAAAAATTAAATATAATTAAAGATAAGAAATTTTAAATTAATAGAAAAACCAACAAAAAGAATAGTATTAAACATCAAAAAATTTTACAAAAAAAATATATAAGAAAGTTTAAAGTAGCATAAAAACCAACAAAAAAATTAGTGTTTGAACATCTAAAATTTTTACAAAAGAAAATAATTAAAGTGTTAATTTGATATTTCATTGATTTTTTTTTTTTGCTTTTCAGTAGAGATCTTAAATATTATAAAGTCTTTATTTTGTATCATAAAGTTATTGTCTAAAAATCTAAAAGGATATTTTTATCTTTATAAAATTTGTTATGTGCATTTATACTATTTTAATTACTGTACTTAATTATTTCAGTTTTCCAAGTAGAAATGATGATATCAATGCACATTAATTATTCCTTAACCAGTATTAGCATTCTCCTATATTTATTTTTGGAGAATGCTAACCAGTGCCCTAAGGGCACTGGTTAAGAAATAATAAATGTGCTTTGATATCATCATTTTTACATTGAAAGCTGAAATAATTAAATACAGTAATTAAAATAGTATAAATGCACATAATCAATTTTATAAAGACAAAAATACCATTTTAAATGTGTAGACAATAACTTACTGTTACAAAACAAGATTTTGAAATTTTTAAGGTCTCTACTAAAAAGAAAAAAAATCAATTAAGTCTTAAATTGACACTTTAATTATTCCTTTTTTGTAACATTTTTAGATGTTTAACACTATTTTTTGTTGGTTTTTCTGTTAATTTATACTTTCTTATGTTATTTTTTTTAAGTTTTAGATGTTTAACACTATTTTTTTGTTGGTTTTTGTTTAATTTAAATTTTCTTATATCTAATTTTTAGCAACATTAAAATATAGTTATTTTATTATTTAATTAGTTTTTAAATTTTATTTGTGAACATTAAATAAAATATTAAATACACATGTACAATATTTATGGACATTTTTGTCTTTTAGAGAAAATAAAGTTACATTAATGGTTATTAGGTCAGGTTTTATTTAATATTACATTTATCTATATACTTTTGTAGGATTTAATGTATATTAATTATCCTTAACCAGTGCCCTTAGGGCACCGGTCAGCAAAACCCTTTATTTTTTAAGTTTTGAAGAGGAAGTTTGTGTTATTATAACTCTTTATATTTAAATCAAATTATTTCAACACAAATTATGATACACCTATGATATTATTTTGTTGACGATCATATATTATATTGTATATTATATGTGAACAAAATAATTTAAGGAGAAGAGATGGACAACAATAAAATGTTCGAGAGTTAAAAAATAAGTACATGAAACTTAGGTATATAAATTTTGTTTGTATATATCGTGTGGATTTAAAGAATTTTGTGTTATATAGAGACATATATAGTTTATATTTTCAATTTTCTCTTAATTGTGTTTTAAAACTAAAAAAATAAACTATCTAAACACTGAAAAAAATTATTTTTTATGTAACTACCATTTTTAATATTATTTTTCCCTTAAAATATATTGGGATTCTTTTCCATTAGTAATATATAGGAGAGATTCATGTACATTTCGTATTTGGCTTAAATACTTTTTTGTCCTCATTTTCGTAGTGTTTGTTGCGAATGGTCCTTATTTTCACAGAATGTTTAAAATGGTCCTCATTTTTTACCGAATGTTTAGAATGGTCCTCATTTTCGCAATTCGTGTTTTATTTGGTCCTTTTCTGTAATGCCGTTTAAATCATTAACGGAGCATTGTACATGTGACACGATTTGTATTAGGGTGTATTACGTGTACTGTACATGTGGCTTAATTAGATATTTTGGGATAAATAAGTGAGCTAGGGTTTTGGTTCTTCTGGTGTTGGTAGTGGTGTTGCTTGACTCTCCACTTCATTCCTTGGTGATTGAGTTGTTTGAGTTTCAGCAGTTGGTGCATTCTCAGCAGTTTGGGCATCTAGTGCAGTCTTAGCAGGTGTTACAGTCTCAGCAGGTGTTACAGTCTGCTCATCCACAGGCTTATCTGGACAATTGTTCCTGTTATGTCCAATCTGACGGCATATGCAACATTTTTTTCTATGACCTCCTTTGTTGATTTGTGTGTTATCCTTTCTCAACTCCCACTCTTCCAACCTTCTTTTTTTCTTGGGTTTTCCTGGTAAGATTCTCTTATGTGGTGGATGGACGTCAGGGTAGGGAGTTCTTTCCCATAAGACTTCACCATTGACTGGAAAGATGATGGATTGATATATTTATTCATAGATGGATCTCCTGAAATAGATTGGTATGAAGTCCTCAGCATTGACATTGATGAAATTCATTGCTGCAATAGCATGGCAGCAAGGGATAGCAGTCAGAAGCCATTTCCTACAGCTGCAATGTTGAGCATCCACATTCACTGTGTACTTATC
>Ga0214545_1001407_pt1 | contig 44720 bp, 32 predicted proteins | sample CNSS4metaG_FD_160064 | JGI IMG/M metagenome (GOLD analysis project Ga0214545, IMG submission 160064) | Root nodule microbial communities from cowpea collected in UCLA plant growth center, Los Angeles, California, USA - CNSS4 | ecosystem: Host-associated > Plants > Roots > Nodule | place: USA... | reverse complement strand
CTCTCCCGCACAGAACCATACACTGTTGAAGAAATAGAAGCATTGCTTCTTGCGCATGAAGAACGCTTAGAGAAACACAAACAAGCTGATAATGTCTTTCAGGTCCATGCCACCACATCTTATTGACATTCTTCCACTCGTGGCAGGTTTCAAGATCGTGCTGGTCGACAACGATCACGTCCACCATCTTCTGTACGTGGAGGCCGAAGCTTCAAGAACAACTCCTCCCAATCCACACCTTCTTCATCGCATCAAAATTCAAATACGCGTCTTCAATGTCAACTCTGCATGAAATATGGGCACACCGTAGCTTCGTGTTGGCATCGCTTTGATCAAGATTTTCAACCGCCTATTCAATTACATAACTCTCAGGTTTCTCCTTCCAATATTGATAACTATGATCAATTGTCTTCTATCTCTACTATGCCTGAAACTCTTTGGTACCCTAATAGTGGGGCTTCACATCACATAACAAGTGACTCTTCAAACTTCACATCTAAAACCAACTACAATGGATTCCTTCTCATTGTAATGTAAAACACCAGGTCACAAAACAGATTCTACTTCAATGGACAACTTAAAGATGGCATATATGTTTTTCCTACGCTGAAATGCTCACACAAGCCCCAAGTTCATCAAGTCTCGACTGCTTCTTCATCGGTTTTGGACCTATGGCATTCACGCATGGGCCATGCTACTCTTCAAACTATAAAGAGAATTCTACAAAGTTGTAACATTTCTTTTAACACTGACTCTGTTTTCTGCAACTCTTGTGCTATATCTAAGATACATCAGCTACCTTTTACTACATCTCACACAGTCTACACACACCCACTAGAATTAATCTTTGTTGACATTTGGGGTCCAGCACAAGTTTGCTCTGTTAATGGTGATAGGTATTACATTTCCTTTGTTGATGCTTTTTCCAGATTCACGTGGGTTTACATGCTTCATTCAAAATCTCAATCTTTTGACATCTTTATTAATTTCAAAACAATGATTGAAAAACAATTAGGTTTTTCTATAAAAGCCATTCAAACCGATAATGCTCGTGAATTTATACATTTTGATAAGTTCTTAGCTAAGTTTGGCATCATTCATCATTATACTTGTCCTTACTCTCATCCTCAAAATGGGACTGTTGAGAGGAAGCACAGACACATTGTTGAGACTGGTTTGAGTTTCCTTGCACATGCATCTATATCCTTAAAATACTGGGATTTTGCCTTCAAAGCTGCAACTTTGGTTATAAATAATTTACCCACATCTATTCTTCAATATAAAACTCCTCATGAAATCCTTTATCATCATCCACCAAAATATGAATTGTTTCGTGTTTTTGGTTGCACTTGCTTTCCTCTTTTACGTTCATACAATAAACATAAATTTGATTTTAAATCCCATGCATGTTTGTTTCTTGGATATTCTGTAAACAAAAAAGGCTACTTATGTCTTCATCCAAATGGTAAGTTGTATACATCCATGGATGTTATTTTTAACGAAAATGAATTTCCTTATAAATGTGTTCCAAATATGTTTGCACCTCAATCTTCCGCTCCTGTGTTGGGTGGTGATGCTCCTTCATCAACATTGCTTCTTCTTCCCACAACCCCACATCAACCACATACACCTGTTGCTCCATTAGACTCCTTTGTACCATGCATGCCCTTTCCTTCATCTTCTTCGGAACATCCTTCAGTCTCAGAAGATGCAGTATCTCAGACTCAAGACTCTCCTCACTCTATTGCATCCTTGAATTCTAGCGCATCCCAGGCTCCAACATTAACTGATTTTGTGGCTTCCTCCTCAGCACACACTCTTATTAACGTGCATCCAATTCAAACTAGAGCTAAGTCTGGTATCTTTAAACCAAAAGCTTGGGTTTCTACTACCACTGATTTTGTTCCTCTATGTGCACATGATGCGCTTATTGACCCTGCATGGAAATAAGCCATGCAAGTTGAATTTGATGCACTCCTCAAAAACAAGACTTGGACATTGGTTCAACCTCCCCGCGGTGCTCACATCATCACGTCAAAATGGATTTTCAAAAACAAATATAATCCCGATGGTACCCTTGAACGACGCAAAGCATGCTTGGTTGCACGTGGATTCAATCAAATTGAGGGTCTTGACTATTTCGAGACTTTCAGCCCTGTTGTGAAACCAACCACGATTCGTTTAGTGTTATCTCTTGCTCCTCGGCTGGTTAGACTATTCGTCAACTTGACATTAACAACGCTTTTCTCAATGGTGATCTTGACGAACTTGTGTACATGGAACAACCACACAGTTTTTGTTCTCAACCCGGATACGTTTGCAAACTAAACAAAGCTATCTATGGTTTAAAGCAGGCTCCAAGAGCTTGGTATCAAAAGCTAAGTACCACTCTTATTCAGCTTGGCTTTATATTCACTATTTCTGATCCTTCGTTATTTGTCTAACAATCATCTTCTTCCACCATACTTATACTTATTTATGTTGATGACATCCTTGTTACAAGAACGTCTTCTTCTGCCATTCAAAAGCTCATTACCACTATCAACAACACCTTTTCACTCAAAGACCTTGGCAAACTTCATTTCTTCCTTGGTATTGAAGCTCATTGGCAACCAAGTGGCTCTCTTCTCCTTACAAACAAAATATGCAAATCAGATTCTCTGTAAGGCAAGCCTGACTTCCGCAAAACCTCAACCAACACCAATGGCAACCTCTCTTAAGCTCACACCTCATGGCTCTGAAGCATTTTTGGATCCCACGTTATATCGACAAACTGTTGGGGCTCTTCAGTACCTTACTTTCACACGTCCGGATCTCACGTATGCAGTTAACAAGGTTTCTCAGTTTATGCACCAACCACAACTTCCATCATTGGCAAGCGGTCAAACAAATTTTAAGATATGTTGCTGGCACTACTCATTTTGGCATCCGTTTCATATCAAACACGGATCTTACTCTTTGCTGTTTTGCAGATGCTGACTGGGGTTCAGATCCAAGTGATCGAAAGTCGACTTCGGGTTTCTATATATATCTTGGATCGAATCTTGTCACTTGGTCGTCGAAAAAGCAGGCAGTTGTTTCTCGCAGCACCACTGAAGCAGAATTTCGCAGCATTGCTTCTGCAACAACTGAACTCTCTTGGATGGTTTCTCTTCTCAAAGAGCTTTCCCTTTCTCCTTCTGCGCCCACTATATATTCTGATAATCTTGGTGCAGTTTTACTCACAGCCAATCCCATCTTTCATTCCAAAACCAAGCACTTCGCCCTTGATGTTCACTATGTCCGTGATCATGTTCGAAAATAGCATCTTCGTGTTCAATATATTCCACCCCAGCTTCAAGTTACAGATGCTCTTACGAAAACTGTCTCGAGGGATAGTTTTCAAAACTTTCGTGATAAACTTATAGTTTCTTTCTCTCTCTCATAATCATAACAAGAAGCACCCAAACTACATTAAAGACTCTCAATTAAGATTGTCTTGACTCAGGAGGCTATTGTACGTATAGAGCCAAATACGTCCCTATAGCACGAAGGTAGAGAACATTTCAACATAGACGAAAGGATACATATACGTCATTGTTGCAGTACAGAGCCACCTAGGCAAAAGGACAAATCGTGGAATGATTAAAGGAAATACGTATAATTAAGCAAGACATTAAAATGGCCTAATCTTACAAAATCCAAGCCCCATAGTCTAGGCTCATCCAGGTAGTATAAATAGCATTGTTCATGGGGTAAGAAATTGATCTCATTTATTGCAACCACCTACATTTATTGCACTAGCTAACTTGAGCGTAAAAATGTCTTTGCAGGCACCCCCGCCGTCGTGGATTCTACACCTTCATCGAAAGAGAACACCTCAACAAGAAAGAGTTAAGAGAGCTGGCAACTCGAAGGAAAGAGAGGAGAGTGGACCCAAGTGTAGACCTAAGATATCTCGACCTTTGTAAGAAGATTTGTCTCTTATTGGAACATACTGTTCATATAGGAACATTGGCATCCATCGTGGGGTCGAGTTAGATTAAAGTACACATGGTGTGCACTAGGAATATGGTAAGCAATGGACAAGAAGCGTAGGCAGTAGAGACCAACCAGATGGTGATGATGATGGCACTCCAAAAGGAGATAGTAGAGCTTCGAGCTAAGAATGCTAAGATGAAATACAAGCTCAAGAATGGTGATGAAGAAGACCCTCCTCGACCAAGTAAGACTTAGGTTACCTCATCTGCCCTCGGAGGAGAGACCATAGGGGAAAGTACGCAGAAGGCTAACACCCATACTTCTAGAATGATCGATACTTAAGCACTATTGTGACGTCAACGAAAACACTCTTTTGTTGATGGAATTCTGGAAACTCCATTACCACGGAGTTGGAAAACCTTGACGATCGACATATACTATGGCACAACGGATCTTGACAAGCATGTGCATATATACCTCACATAAGTCAGCTTGTATACCACGAAGACGCCATCTTTTGCAAGGTGTTCCCCACTTCCCTCAAAGGAGCAGCACTTAGTTGGTTCACCTAACTCCCCCCTTTTTTTTTAGATTGTTTTGACACCCTTACCACACAGTTCGAGGCCCAGTTTGCAATGTCTAAACCGTATAACCTAACCTCAATGGCTTTGATTAACATATGTTAGGAAACAGGAGAGTCCTTAAGAGCATTCATGGAACGCTTCAGCAAGCTAGCCCTAATATCAGAAATCTTAGCCCTAAAGTTGCATTACCTCAAATGGTGACTGCCTTAAGAGCAAGGCCTTTCGTTGACTGTTTATGCAAGAAAGCAATAGCCAACATGGTTGAGTTAAGAATAAAAGCAGCCAAATACATGCGTATGGAAGAATTAAAGGATTTTAAGAACAAAAATAAAGTCGAGGATAATGCTGTGGAGAAGAAACATGATAAGGAACAACCTTTCAGAGGTCCTCTAAGGTAGGTTTGACCAATGAATCCTTCAAAACCACCAAGGTTTGTCAGGTATACTATGTTGAATGCTCCCAAGTCTCAAATTCTAGAAGAAGCCTTGCATCCTAACCTTATAACCCATCCAAAGAGGGTTAATACTCCCTCCAACGTAGACATTTCGCAACAGTGTCGGTACCACTGTAACTCTAGCCACAATACAAACAAATGTACTACTCTTAGAGATAAGATCGAAGAACTTATCCAGGTCGAACATCTCCGACAATTCATAGCGTACCAAGGTAGATGAAGTCAAGGGGAGCTTAGAAGGTATGAGGAAAGAATAAGAGACTACCGAAGACATGAAAGAGATAACAATCGTAATAGACGTGATCCACCCACAACGGTTGGAAGACAACCACCATAATCCAAATCTCCCCTAAGGGGGACCATTAACACTATTGCAAAAGGATTTGCCAAAGGGGGATCCTTAGCAACAGAAAGAAAGAAGCACCTTAGAGTAGTACAGTTTGTGATTGCAGTCTCTACCTCCATAAAGAAGTACCTTTTAGATGATTACTCACGATACATGTATCTTTACTTACTTCATTATAAGGATGAAGCTTTAGACGCCTTTAATGTTTTTAAGGCTAAAGTAGAGTTATAATGCGAAAAGCAACTTAAGATTTTGTGGGATCAGCTAGAGGTGGATAGTACTATGATAAATATACTATGAGTGGACAAGAACCTGGTCCATTTGCGAAATTTCTTCAAGAACATGGGATTGTTGCCCAATACACTTTGTCTAGATCTCCATATCACAATGGTGTGGCAGATAGAAGAAATCGAACTTTAATGGATATGATGTGAAGCATGAGGAGTCATGCAAAGCTTCCTGAATTCTTGTGAATTGAAGAACTTAAGACGGTGGTGTATATAGTGAATTAAGTTCTAACCAAGGATGTTTTAAGAACACATTTTAAGTTATTTAAAGGTTGGAAACCCAATTTATGACACATATGCCTTTGAAAATGCCTATCTAAAGTGACATTTTATAACCCAAAAGAGAAGAAACTAGAACCTAAGACTATTAGTTGTATTTTATTGGATATGCAAAAAAGTCTAAAGGTTATAATGTTTTATTGTCCATCTCATAACACTAGAATTGTGGAATCAAGGAATGTAAAGTTTCTTATAAATGACTTGATTAGTGGGAGTGATTTAAATCAAAATAATCATAATGAAATACAACCCTCTAAATCAAATGATAGATTGATAGTCATTCATGCTCCTTTGGTTCAAGAGCGTATTAGACAACTACTTATTCGAGTTCCACAAATTGTTGGAGATAGATCAAGTTGTTGAGTAACCAGTTCTTCATCAAGGTAGTAAAGCAACATTAAGAAGACCTAAAAAATATATCAAAGGATCAATCAACAATTTCTAGTGATTATGAAGTTTATTTACAATAATTAGATTACAACATTGGAGCCAAAAATGATCTTGAACCAGAACATATGAAGAATGTTTCATATGCTTCAACTACTAGAAGTCTAATGTAAGGTTTGCTCCAAACTTCACATTTCACAATTGGAGTTTTGGGAAGATATCAGAGTAATCCAGGTGTTAGCCACTAGAAAGCTGCAAATAAGGTAATCATATATCTTCAAAGATTAAAGGATTTCATGCTCATATACAGACAAACTAATAGTTTTGAGGTAATGGGCTACTTCTATTTAGATTTTGTTGGTTGCATTAATACCAGAAAATCAACATCTGGTTATGTTATTTTGCTAACTAGTGAAGCTATATTTTGAAGTAGCAAAAAGCAGATCTTGACTACTACTTCTAGTATCGTATGAAGGTTGAGTTTGTTTCTTATTTTGAGGCTACCTCACATGGTGTATAGTTGAAGAGTTTTATATTTGAGTTTAGAGTTGTGGATTCAATTACTAGGCCATTGAAGTTGTATTGTGATAACTCTATTGCATTATTTATGGCTAAGGATAATAGAAGTGAAAGTCAAATTAAGCACATTGACATTAAATATCTAGCCATAAGAAAACGTGTTAAGTGGTCATTGAGCATATTAGCAATGAGTTGATGATTGTCGATCCTTTGACTAAAGGCTTGCCATTCAAGAATTTTAAGGATCATTTAGTGCAAATGAAAATTGGTTCCATGTTGTGACAATCATTATTTTTACTTTGATAAAACTCTTATTCAGTTTTTCTCATTTTGTTGTGCACATATTTATTTATTTTGAGAAATTTCGTTTGATCTAAAATAAACATATGGTTTATTCATTATAGTTAAGAGTCTTTGATGAGAGATTTGATATATTGTGATACATGGGAGATAATACTCACTTTTGGATTACTTGTCACCATGACTCTTGTATTTAGTTTCTTGTATTAATTGTAATGGCATAAATGGACCACATGGAAGAATGTTGGAAATTTTCCAAATATGTGATATGTGAGATAATATGAGATGTTCACATAGTCAATTATTTCCATAGATGTGGTCCATTTGTCAATCAATTTATAATTGTTGCATAAGTTTTTATACTGTAATCCCATATAATTGACAATAATTTATTATAACAACTACTCATGATAATGGCAATGAATGAATGTTAGTCTTTAATACTTTTTTTCATTAGTTTTACATATATAGAAGGTGCCTTATTTATATATGATTCTCATGGAGGAGATGAAATTGACACTATTCCTATTTCTAAACAATAAACAAGAAATAGCGAATTATAATTTTTATTTGTATATTGAATTTATTATATTTAGCATATTCAATTTAGATAATATTTATTAATAAAATTTTTATTGAAGTGTGATTTAAACAAATTACAACAACATCATATATTTTTTAAATATAAAATAAATTGTCGTATCGAAAATATGTCGTATCCTATCCTATATTTTTTAAGATGATTTAAAACAAATTATAATAATATCATATATTTTTAAACTTTAAATAATATTTATTAATACAATTTTTATTTGAGGTATGATTTAAAACAAATTATAATAACATCATATGCTTTTTTTTTTCATTGTATTAGATTTTTTTTTATAGATTACTACTATTATAAATTTATAAAGTAATTTTAAATCAAATAAATAATTTAGTTATTGATAAAAAAATTATTAATCAATAATTTTAAATTTTGAAAAATTTAATAAAAATTAAAAGAGTTATTTAAATATTGTTTACAGTTTTTTAAAACTTCGATAAGTTTTAAATAATAATAAATATAATATATATTATAGTGGTTTTTAGTTATAAATACATGACAATAAAATTAAAATTAATTTTATTTCTATTTGAAGTCATACGAAGACACTAAATAAAAATTAAAAAAAGAAATGTAATTTATGAAGATTTTTAAGTAGTAATAATTTTTTTTCTAACAAAGTTATCCACTTCTAAAATGCGTTTGTACAAAATGTTTTAATACCTATTAATGTAAGAGATTATTTTAATTATATGAAATTTTTTAATAATAACTTTTAACGGTTAGAATCTACTATTTTAAGTACCATAAATATAATGTTTTGTTCAATTGTCATTACTTCGTGACTTCTTTTTCTACTATTTACGACTTGCACTTTTTCGCATACTTTCACCATATTTTTAATTTACAAATATTAAATATTATTTATGTGTATTAACCATATAACACAATGGTATCACAGTAAGAGTTAAAACATGATTTTATATATATGAAAGGTAATACGTGAGGGCACCTAATTCAAAAATGTTAATATTATTAATTATTAATAAAAGGAACTTTTAACATGTGTACACATAGGGTAATTTCACCATAAAATGTTTCTTTATTGGCAAATCTTTTTCAAATTCCAGTATTTTCAAATCTACTGTTTTCTGAATTAACTAATAATAAATTTTTGAATTTGAGTTATATATTTTCAAATTAATAACAAAAAATCATCGTCGCAACACAGTGATATGAGTGAGTTTGCTCAAGATGGTGGAAGAGTTGGGTTATTAGAGCATATGTAGACAAATTCAACTACCAATTGTTTTAATTAATCATTGAACTCATCATAATATTTAGGGTTTAATGTGTCTGCCATTATAATGATTATGATTTGAGTGTGTCTGCTAACATTCCAATTTGCATAGATTGAATTCTAAAAGATATCAGTCTTATCATAATGGTGTCCTTCTTTTCCTTTTTTTTCCCATTCTCTCACAAAAATTAAAGGGTTTAACTAAAAAATAAAAAATTAACAATGAAATTAAACAAATTAACTACACTAAAAAGTAAGACGTGACCTTAATCAACATTACAATTCTTACACTGTAACAATATCTACGGATGTGATCTGTTCATGTGTTGCAAACTTGTTGACATGATAAGAAAAATAAAAATAATAAAAAGGTATTGACAAAAATATTTTGCCAATAATTTTGGAATTAAAATAATATATTATTTAAAGTGAATACTATTTTAATGTTTAACATTTATGTCAAATTATTTAAGTTTATTTTTGCCACATTGCAAGGTAATCTAGATCATTTTCTCTTCTTTTTATTATATAAGAATTGCACATCTTAACTTTATATGAACAATATTAATCTTAAAAAGAAAGGCATTTTTGATGAAAAATTGAAGACTGAAACTTTCAATTCCTATTAAGATTTCTCCTAAAAAAAGTCAAATAAATATATAAAAAGAAAAATTTACAGTGGCAGAAATTTCACATACAAAAAATAATGATTTTTTTTTCAAAAGAGCACTGTTTGCTCCTTTTTTGACATGCATAGCACATTGTTCCTTAAATTTACATGGATAGCATTGTTTTTAGTTTTAGTTGGGAATTCGGTCCTTCAGGGGCCAAATTCCAACCTTTAATGTTTGATTTTCTTTTTTCAATCCAAATCAAAATTTGATTTCAGGGATCCGAATTCTGAACTTGGTTTTTTATTTTTTTTATTTTTTTAAATAAATTAGAAATAATATTTTTTAAACTTTTTAATAAAATAGATATAAGAGTTATTTTTTGTTTTGTTTTTTGAAAAATGTTACATTAAAGGTTAAATATATTTTTTTAAAATAGATCTAGTATTGTGTTTTTAGTTATTTTAGGTATTATTTGAAAGATTTTTTTTTTTGAATTTGTTGATTTAAAAATAGATTTTGTATTGTGTAGTAAGTTTTTTTATGTGTAATTTAAAAATATAAACGTCAATTTAATTTTTTTTTATAATTTGTGTAGTATTAATTATTTTTAATAGATGTTTATTAATATTAAATTACAGTTATCTTTTAATTTTTGATAATTTTTAAAAATTGTATATTATAAACTTTGAAAATTTGTAAAAAATATTTTAAAAATGATGAAAATAAGTAAAATAATTTGAAAGCATTTCATTATTGTATTTTAAATAATTTTGTTATTTGTTTTTGGTTTATGTAAAATAAGTAACAATAAAAGATAATAAGAAAAGATGTACCATTGAATTGAATCAAGTACAAATTTATTGAACACAATTAAAAGTACAACATAAACTAAGTGGTTTGATGTGGATCATCTACGTGTAGGGTTATTAGGACAATGATTTCTTGTGTGTCCTTCAATTCTACAATAGGAACACTTTTTTGATTGTTTTCCTTCTTTAATGTCCATCTCAGTCCTAATTCTACTTGATTTAGGACGACCCCTCTCGCTCCTTTTTGTGGCAGGATGAGGCCAAACTTGTGGTCCTTGGTATGGTGGCCAATATTCTTCATGTCTTAACTCACAAAATAAATTGTCATATACTTTCATGATGACATCCAGCCTATATTGGGGACTTATGTACATGTTGAAGTCGTGATGTGCATGCTTGCAAGCTGCAATAACATGTGAACATGGTAGATGTATTTTTTGAAACTTTCCACAATTGCACCACCTTTCATCTAATCTGACTACAAATTTTTCTGCAGGACGTACTTCTCTAGGATTGACCATCTCCTCTACTCTGAATCTTGTGGTATTTCTATCAAATTCAAGGACGTGGTGCGTGTTTGACTTGGAGTCCACATCTTGTAGGAAGTTAGTCGCATATTCAGAGTACACATGACCAGCACTGACCATTGTAGTTATTTGCCTACCTCTTTTTGTGAAGTATGTGTTGCACCTAGTGTACGTGGCCAATACTATGGATGAAATTGGTAAATTCCTTGTCTTCTTCAGGACATAATTTATTGCTTTAGCCAGATTCATTGTTACGTGACCCCACCTTCTTCCTTGATCATATGCAAGACACTGCTGCTCCCTTGGAATTTGGTCTACCCAAGCTGCTGCTTCTGGGTTGTCTTCTTTAATGATGTTGTAGTAGTAGTTACAACGTGGCTCCGTCAATGCGTACGCTACAAATATAATTATAAGAAGAATTTATTTTCTAATATTAGGTGTGAAAAATTAACAGCCAAAAAATGAAAAAGACAAATTTACATGTAATAACTTACCTATGTTGACGAGGTCCTTTTTCAGAGTTGTATTCTTGAATCTTCTTGTAAAATTTTATGCAATGTGTCGAATACAAAACACCTGCATGCAGTTCCTTTCAGTCCAGCCACTATTGGGTCTGTTGAATGTTGCACTGATTGAATTTTGGCGGTCTGACATTAAGCATAAATTTTGTTGAGGCGTAACGTGTGTCCTTAGGTTTTTAAGGAAAAAAAAAACCAAGCTTCGGCGGTTTCACCCTCTACTATAGCAAATGCAATGGGAAAAATGTTATTTCTCCCATCTTGTGCAACAACTACTAGAAGGGTGCTCTTATACCTTCCGTAAAGGAAGGTTCCGTCCACTTGCACTATTGATTTGCAAAATGGGAAGCCATCAATGCATGGTTTGAATGTCCAGAACACTCTTCGAAAGTGTTGTTGGTTTTCTAGGACCTCTTCGCCATTTGTAATTGGACTGGTTTTCAACTTGTATACAAACCCAAGCAAATAAGTTTGAATGGCTTATAGTAGGCACGACAATCGGTTGTAAGACTGTTCCCAGTTTCCTTACACATCTTCAATTGCTTGTTGTTTCGCCAACCATGCCTTTTTGTAGGTTGTGTTATATCCTATAGAGGTCTGGATGGAAGAAATTATTGTTGCAATTGGTGTGGATGAGTCTGACTCCACCATTTGTCTTACATGTTGAGATATTATTCTTGAGCCCAAGTGCCCGTAGTCTTGCGTTATGAGTTGTGTGGCACATGTATGCACACCTTCAACGTTTCTAATTTCCTACACTTGGTCCCTTGTACGTAATATTGCTTGACATTTTCAAGGACACATGTGTTGCACACATTGCACCCTCAACCTTGTTGTGTTTGAGTGTGTGGTTTTGTAGGTGCAATGGTTTGTTATGTGGTACCTATTTAAAGCATCTAGAAGTTGTTTCTTTGTTTGGAACCTCATTCCTTGGGTCAGTGTACCAACATCGTGCTCAAAGTTGTCATGCAACATTGTGTTGTGGTCATATGCATTTGGGAATTCCTGGTGTGGGGTCTGGTTGTATTCTTCATATAATTCGAAGTGTTGTGGTGGGTTATAAGGGACATGTGTCTGAGGGTGAAGGTGTTGTTGTTGTATGGGGTGGACATCTATGGTTTCGTCATGGTCATCATGTTGATCAAAAAGTATATTGTCCTCATCTTCGCTAAACGCATCTAAGGATGCTGTAGGTAGACCTAGGTTTTCAACTTCTACGATAACTGGAGGAGAGAACCTTTGGGTATTGTGATGTGTGGGAGTTCGAAAAATATTTGAGGTAGACGGACCGGTTAGTAGTTCGGTATATGATTGTATATCATTTTCCCAATCCCCTAGGTAGGTAGTGTTAAGGTCAAATAGTTCTTGTTGCGGTTCAGTGTTTGGATGTGGATGATGCGCATCAAAATGTGTTAAAGAAATATTTTCAGAAGGTCTCGTACCTGAGTTGTAGGTGGCGCAAAGTTCAATAGATGTAACAGTTGGGGTGGCCTGTATTGTAAGACCTGTGGAATTTAATTAATAAAATAAATGTTTAATTAATAAATGCGGGTGGGGAAATCATTTATGACATTAATTTATGATGAGTATGACATGGAAAAGTATTAGCTTAAATGGTTGAGAGTACTTGGTTTGTGTGAGAGGACTTGTGTTCAAGTCCTATGTATGTCAATTTTGAGTCATTTTTGGTAATATTTTAATATATGTTAATCTTGCTAGGAAATAATATGATAATTGGATTATAATGGTTAGCATGAAACATGAATTGGCATGATGGTTTGGCATTGCATAGTTGTGGGTTCAACTTTGGGAGAAACCCAATTTAAACACTCTTTTTGCTATTTTTGGCTTTGGCATGAAGGTGAAGGGTTAACGTAAACCCTAGAGAAGATTGCAGTCAAGGGGGGGGGGGCTGAGAAACGGATCATAAAGGGTCCATGAATGACAATAAACATCACCATTAAGCCTTAAATTCGTTTTGTGTTATTACCTAGTTTTTAAGACACCTTTAAAAGGCCAAAGTGAGGTAAGGAGAAGGGTTTTGGCAAGTTGTATGTGCACTTAGAAAACAGAGCACGAGAATTGGAGTGTGGTCAGGCTTGAGTGTAGAATTGTGACTGATTGGAGGAAGAACTAAGAGGACTTTGGGTGAGCGAAGAGGAACTTTAGTGGATTTCTCAAACTTTTAACAAGGAAACTAGGTTAGGGGAGTTTCGCGTTAAGTTGTGTAATTAGTATGATTGTTTGATGTTTAATTATGTTGTACATGAGTATATTACTATTTACGTCATTTTTTCTGGGTTTCTGGGATTTTTCCAGAAACTGCCTGGCGAGGGATGAAGACCCGCCAGGCGACTCATCTCTGTTAAGCCAATTCCTGGTCTTTGGGTAAGAACCACCTGGCGGCAAGGTCCCGGCCGCCAGGCGCTACGAGGCTAAAACAGCGTTCTGGGTTCTATCTGATGCACTGCCTGGCGAAGATGAATAACTGCCAGGCGACGTGAGTCTATTCGAGTCATTTTTGGTATTTTGGGGTCACTGGGGTGATTCTAATCGGATGAAAATACTATTCCAGTTGTTGTGTGTGAATTGAGGTAATGTCTTGTTGAAATTATGCGTGATCGAAAGGGGTAATTTATATGAAATTGCATGAACGTGAGTTAGGGTTTACGAGTTTGGGATAAAAGGTTGGAATTATTGGCATTGTGAATCAGGTTGCATGTTACGTGTGATATTGTACTAAGAATTGTCTGAGGTGCGAGAATTGATGAACTTGTTAAATGAAGGTAAGGACAAGTTTGGGTTTCTGGGTGCAACAATGCTGGGGATTTCCTAAAACTGTTATGCGCCGCTTGGCGGTACCAAGACTGCCACCAGGCGCTATACCAGAAAATCGGGTTTTAGATTTAGTGAAGAGGGAAGTTGGGATGTTTACCTATTTCACATGGAGTAGAAGTGTTAGGAGTTGGGAAGATTGTAACAGACGTATGACTGTGGAAATGTGGTAGCAATATTATGGAGGTTAAGGGTGATAGATAGGAGTGGAGTGACCTTGAGGTAATGTTGAAAAGGAAAGAATGATGGAGACGAACTATAAGAATTTGGATGAGAACAGTGGCCGTGAGATTAATAGTGGAACCTCTGACTTTAAGTGGGTTTGAATGAGCAAATAGAATGGATGTCTTGAACCTATTTGAGAAGATACTTACTCTTATAAAAAGGAGATGGGAACGAGGTGTGGGGTGGCATAACGTTATTAGACTTATGGTAAATATATAGTTGCTATGATCATCAAATTGCAATCACCAAAGAGAGGTAAGCCTACCCGTAATTTGCTAGCTAATCAATAAGTAGATAAGGGACTGTAGAATCTGAGGAAAACCAGCAGTGTGCAGATACTGATACCTCGCCTGGCAACGAGCTAAGTTCCGCCAAGCGGAAGCGTGTTGACAGAGAGGTACGTATTCTGGGGCGCCTAGCGGTAAGGGCCTTCCCGTCAGGCGGTTACGACGGTAATATTGAATCAGAGGCGCTGAGGCGCCTGGCGGTACGCGACACACGCCAGGCGGTCTGTGAGCTGGCAGCGCCTGGCGGTACGTGTCCACCGCCAAGCGAATTGTACTGCTGCAATTTGGAATTGTGATTTGACATACGTGATCTACAAGGCGTCTAGTGGAGCTTTAGAGGTGGGATTGTTGGTGTTCCTTGAGTTGTGGCTCGGAACGTATCCCTTGAGTTGTGGCTCGGGATAAGGATTAAGCACGTGATATTCCTTGAGTTGTGGCTCAGAATAGCATCTCTTGAGTTGTGGTTCGTGATGACGGATGAACACGAGGAACCCTTGAGTTGTGGCTCGGGTTGGCGAGTGTTGCCGGTGTGAATGTGCTGGTTGTGACCAGTACGGATGGGTCCAAATAGATTGCCCTCCTTAGTGGTTGGCTGACGAGTTTGGTAGTCTTGGGACGTTGCGAATTATGTTCGCATGTAGGAACTACACCTGGCGTTACAGTGTGTGATTCGTAGCAATGGTACTTGCACGTGTTTTATCGGTTGTGGTCGATAGGTATGGCAGCAAGTCATGTTGAAGTATTCACTAGACGATGTAGAACACGAATAATCTGATTGGGATCAGGTGGTATGAATTAAAAGATGTAAACAATGTGGGATGTTTAAGTATTCTTAGTGATATGTGTATATGTATATGTATATGTATAATTATATATGTTTTATCTGTTAAGCTCACCCTATCTGCGTATGTTTGGCGATGATCGTGTACGCGGTACACGAGAGCAGATGTTGTTGATGCAGATGGCTCAGGTGATACTTAGCAGCGGAGAGGGGATAGACTGGGGAAAGACTGGTGTTTATTTTCAGTTGATTTTTGAAATATGATGTAAACCCTTACGGGATTTTTATGAAATATATGTTTAGTGATTTTGGACTTGAACTCTTGATGACTAATTAATAAATTTTGAATTTTCCCGCGTTTTGGGAAAACGAGGTATTATTAACTGCCGCGTATTTTAAATTATTGCTTTTATTTATTTATAAATTTGTAATATCCTGACGGGATGTTACATGTATCATGTCGAAAGCGTCATCCATGTCGTCGTCATCTTGGATCTGAGTGGTAGTGTATGTCACATGTTGACCACAAACTTTAGTCGGAAATTTAAAGTGAATAAGTGGAACTCCATCCCTTGAATCTCTATTTGCCTTGTTCATTATTATGCGAATAAGTTTGGACAAGCCGAAACCTCTATGGATGCGGATCATGATTGTTTTTGCAGATGCAAAGTAGACACCAATTTGAGCGTCACTGGCGATTTCTCCATCATCGTATATACAAACAAACATTGACCCTTCCATTTGAGGTTGTGGTTGAACCTAACTTTCGATGATTTTTCAGAGTGAAAAGAAATTGCAAGATTAAGATTGAGTTTAGAAAGTGATGGTAGTCTTTTATACCAAAATTAAAGTTATCATGTCACTTTCTATTATGTGAACATGTGATTTGAACGATAGTTAATGTTATCATGTGAGTGGCACGAGCTTTTATGTACTCATGTTATTGACACTTTTTCTTATGTACCCATGTGAGTGGCACAAATTATTATGCAGCCATGTGACTGACATAAATTATTATGCAGCCATGTGACTGGCACGACCTCTAATGTTAGCATGTGACTTGACTACATTTTATAAGAGATTAACATTTGACCACCTCCATTTTGTAAGTTCAAATTCATTGAAATTAAAAGTTGCATAAACATTTGATTAAAAAGAACGTCATAAATAAAAATACATACTTTAAATAAGAAAATATAAACCTCAATCTAAGTTGAGGGACATGTTGAGTTTATTAGAAAAATCAAAATAAACTTTGTCAAAGATTGCGTTGTTATACCTTGTTGTAATAAATGCCATTATCTCAGTGTGGGTTATAGCAATGGCAATTTTTGTTTGTTTATGTTAATGGTTTAGATTCAAAGTAGAGTAATCGAACGCACAAGATTTAGATCCACTTTGCTAAACAACCTTGGATTTTTTCATAGTGGTTTGTGATGTGATTTTCCCTATGTGTTGCAGCTTTAATTATTTAGCATGTGATATGCCAGGTTAAAAATAAAAGCATTGCACCTGATGAGTGGTAGGCTTTAGTCAATGTCATCACGTGATACCAACATCACAGGCACAATTGATATACACATTGCACGATGAATGCCAATCAGGCTTTATCCCACTTTACTTTGTCACGTGAACCCACTTTAATGCAAGGTTCAAGATTTTTTTTTGACTATCAAGTAACTAATCCGCCTATAAATTATTAGGTCGTTCAGTTCACAACCATAGCTGCTTATTACCAAAACAAGGATGGTGATCCATCACGAGAATAACATTCACAATAGTTTTCTTGTTGCTGTTAACTACGAAGGTCGTATTAATTGTGCTTTTTATGTATCGACTACTATGAATTTACAGATGCTGAAAGAAGAAATTGCAAGCTATCGTTGTTGCAGTTAGGGAAGAAGAGTCAAAGATGTATGGTTTCACAAGCCCGTGTTAGGACGTTGGGACCAATATGAAACAATTAAGCTCCTCACGAATGATGATGTTCGTGACATGGTTGCCTTCTTCCTTCCACTCCCACATGATCTCCCAATAAAGCTTTTAGTGACCTTACATCCTCCTGAAGTTGACAACTTGGATGCAACAAACTCAGCTGCAGGCAATAATGTCGATGACTAAAGCTTAGTTCTTTATGTGTTTAAGGAAGTTTGAATAGTGTGTTTAGTAATCTTTATGATAAGTACTTAATTTTCATTAATGACTTTAGTGTGTGTGCAATGTAATAAAGTATTTGTGTTTACGAAAATGATATTCGAACAAATTTTTTGACTTGTTTTTGACAATACAGACGTGGCAAGGCAATTTTAAATTTTTAATGGGAAATGCTTTAAAGAAAAGAACAGTTGCACGTGCAACCCTCTGTGTGGGTTAGTGGAGACATAGACCATATTTAATTTGTTTTTTAAATATGCACGTCCAGTCCAGAATTTACAACACTACTCCCCACATAATAATTATGTATTCCCCACTTACGGATGAGTTGAGGATTTTGACAAATTTGAAGCACCATAAGCACGTTTCATGGTGGATATTCAATGTTTAGGTTAGGGAAATTATATGAAGGAAAATGTGTATCAGTGACTACATTGTGTGATCACAAAATGATATTTTAATTTTTTTAACCACCTACAAGTGCAATTCATAATTTGCAACACGGCTCCCCACATATTAATGTTTGACTCCCCACTTACAGATGACTTGAGGATTTTGACAATTGTCTAGTAAGACAAGCACCAACGTCAGATAACGAAAATTGTATGATGGAAAATTGTTTAAGAGACTGAATTGTTTGATCACAATACCATATTTAAATTTTTTAAATATGCATGTACAATCTAGAATTTACAACAGTACTTCCCACATTTTAATTCTTTACTTCCCACTTACGGATGAGTTGAGGATTTTGACAATTTTGAAGCACCAGAAACACGTTTGATGGTGGATATTTAGTGTTTAGGATATGAAAATTGTATGAAGGAAAATGTGTGTCAATCCCTGCATTGTGTGATGACAATACGATATTTGAATTTTTTAAAAAGATGTAGTTCAGAATCTACAATACTACTCCCCACATATTAATGCTTGACTCTCCATGTATGGATGAGTTGAGAATTCTGACAATTGTTAAGTAGGACAAGAACCCCTGTCAGTGAATGAAAATTCTAGGATGGAAAATTTATGTAACTGACTGAATTGTGTGATCGTAATACCATTTTTATTTATTTTTAAAAATTTGCAACCTTAGAACATAATTTCCAACTTTAGTCCCCACATATTAATGGTTGACTCCCCACTTATGGATGACTTGCGGATTTTGATAATTTTAAAGAGCCACAAAGACCCACGATGGTCAATATTCAGTGTTTTGGTCATGGAATTTTGAAGATATAAAATTTGAGTAATTGACTGCAATGCGTGATCACAATTCGATTATTGACTTTTTTAAAAATCTGCAACCTCGGAACATAATTTTCAACTTCACTCTCCACATATTAATGGTTGACTCCCCACTTACGGATGACTTGCGGATTTTGATAATTTGAAAGAGCCCCAAACACCCACAATGGTGAATATTCCGTGTTTATGTTAATGGACATTGTATGATGCAATATTTGTGTAACTGACTGCATTCTGTTATCATTCTCCAACCCTTGTAATCCATCCTAGCACTGAAAAATGTAACCTTTGGGTTAAATAAATGCAATGTTTCAACCTTTATGTTCAATGTCATCCAAATCAAACTTTTGCATGTTCAAATTTTGGGTCCTCTATTCAAAAAAATTAAACAGACCAAAATACTTATCCCATCATTAAGACCACAAATAAAATTGTCAAAGACATTCACTTTACTTCATTCTCCATCCTTTTTTACACCTGAGGAACTATTGTCTGGTTAATTTATCTTCACATGAATAAAATTTATTGGTATTCACGAATTTTTTTATCTTTGAGCCCGAATTCTAAAAAGGTGTGTGCACCGTGTAGTCACCTTCATACAAGCTTTAGTCGCCATCATGTTGTGCAAATAACATGTAAGATTAAGTCTGAAAAGGTCTTCGCACATGACAGATTGTCAAATTCACATTAATGACCATTGGCATGACAATGCACCAACCTCAATCTAAGGGATGTCTTTCCTTTTGAGTAATCCAACGGCTAAGTTTTCCCTCATGAAGTCTTCCATTGTCTATAAATGTTTAATGTTATTGTTTTCAATTCTTGCTATCGATAGAAACCTACAAAGAGTGAACAAAAATGTTGCTATGGAGACAACAAGAGCATATGGCTGCATACATTTCTTCTCGGGTATGTCAACTTTATTTCTTATTAACACACCTAAGTTTTTATGTAATCACATATTTTACTTCTTTGTTTAGGACACGGAAGGGAGCATTGTGTCGTCTTACTGTCACTCCATGCCTGAAACTCATCCAAGTATTGTGCCTATAATACAAGAAGCAGGGTTTGGCAGTGTGGCTAAATTGCGACATCTAAAGGTTGACCATGGTTTAGTGACTACCTTGGTAGAAAGGTGGAGATCTGAAACACACACATTTCATTTTCCAACTGGAGAATGCACCACAACCTTGCAAGATGTCTCACTTCAATTGGGGCTTCCTGTCGACGGACCCCCTATCATTGGTCCAACTATGTTGGATTTGGACAAGATGTGTGATACCTTATTAGGTATAATACCGGTTAAGGGAGAATTGATTGTCGGTTCTATGATCAAACTAAAATGGTTAAGGGATAATTTGTTGCCTATAGATGAAAATTCCAGTATTGAGGTCATTCATGCACATGCTAGAGCTTATATATTAGGACTTATTGGAGGGGTTTTAATGCCCGATAAGAGTGGAAATAAGTACATTTAATGTAGTTGAACTATTTGACTAATCTTCGAAGAACCAAGAGATATAGTTGGGGTTCAGCATGTTTGGCTGTGTTGTATAGGGAGATGTGCAGAGCAACGAATGGATGTGCGAGGACTATGGGTGGATGTGCTTCGTTGTTACAATCATAGGCATGGTTTCGGATGCCCTTTATTGCATCCATTTCAAGAGTTCCATCAATTTAACTGTTAGTTTGCCAATGGAGCGGTGGTCGAGTACTGAACTACAGAAATGTCCCCCATAATGATTTAGTCGGATACCGTGCAAGGATAGATCACATGCAACAAAATTAGGTAACATTTACCATTTCTATATCGATAAATGGTTGTAAATGAATGACTAACATTTTCAATTTTTGTTGTAGTTTATTTGGGTTTCTTATGAGGGTTTGGGCTCTATTATTGATGTTGAAGTATATCGGGACCAAGCAATATGGACATCATGCACAACTTTAATTTGTTTTTTCATTGTTGAGTGGCACCAGTCAGATAGGGTGAAGTTACAATTTCGGCTATCACAAGAGATCCCTGAAGAACCCAACAACCTTGATCATCTACATAAATTAGACATGAGGGTAAGACAAGATGAGAATTGGGTTATTAGACATGCGCAATGGATAGAGGTTTGGAATAACCGACGTGACCTAACGTTGAATGGATTACCGATGCTCTGAAGAACCCAACAACCTTGATCATCTACATAAATTAGACATAAGGGGAAGACAAGATGAGAATTGGGTTATTAGACATGCGCAATGGATAGAGGTTTGGAATAACCGACGTGACCTAACGTTGAATGGATTACCGATGCTTGGGCCACTTCAACATACAATGGAGTACATGTCATGGTACATTTCAAACTCATTTTTGTATTTGTCAGTTCCACAAATGTTAAATGATCCTAGAATGCATTGTGCATCGACATCAACAAATGTCCCTCCACCATGACAAACTACGCATGACTTCAACACTCCACCTCCACATCAGGTATGGAGGGAACAAGGAATTCAATTTCTTCAAACTCAGAACTAGGCATACGAAGTATGTTTGCAACTTATGATGAAACACCACCTTCTGCACAACCGTGGTTGCGTACATATCCTCAAAGTCCAAATTTCTTAGAAGGATTAGATCAGCCTCAAGAAGACTCAGTTTACTACGTCCACAATCCATATGCAGAAGCATCATCATCTGCTGCACATGATGATCATCAACCTGAGGATGAACATGAACCACAACCTTCACACGTAGAAGAACCTAGACCTGAAGTGCGTAGGAGGAACCTCACTAGAAACAGGCGTCGACCACGGTGTGGAACTGGACACTAGTACGGTGATTAAAAGGACAAACATGTAGTTTAATATTTTATTACATATGAAATAGGTCGTGTTTATGTGTTTGTAAGAGTTTATCGTGTTTAACACAATTTCGAAGATCAACAATGGAAAAACTTAATAATTCCAAATGCTTCATTGCTAAATAGCGAACAACAATTTCTTTAGATAGATTCAGCAAGTTCAATGATCTTAAAGAGCAATGTTACAACATACAAAAAAAAACTAAATAGGTACAAAGTTGTCACACTTCTCAACTTTCATACTTTCATGAAGTTAACATAAAAAGATATTGTCGTTGTAGGGACCATCATTGAGTGCCACTGAATGGCATGTTGAAGATCTTCGTCATTCCTTACCAAAAGGGACTCATCAATGCCTTCCGCAACAAATTTAGGAGGGACATGGTACCACAAATGGCTTAGTAGGGGCTTAGACGGTCCCATTAAATGACTTCTTATGATGATGTGCATATGGTTAACAGTAACCACATTTGGAAGTCTACATAGGGAGAACCTTCCATCTTCAAAATCAATAGCAGCATTAAAGGACTTATATGCATTCAACTTTTCAAATAAAACCAATTTTACTTATTATACTAGAGCACTCCATAACTTTCAAACTAAGGAACCACAACCTTAAATAGAACTGACTATCTTCACCTGGATAGCATGCCAAGAAACATATTTACTCTCATCACTGTAAAAGTTGGCACATCTTTGAAATAAAGGGCCTCAGTTGCACCTTCTAATTATGACAAGACTTATCAACTTTATTGGGAGGTGCCAAAGTTGATTTATTATATTACTCTTCTAAAAGTTAATAGATACTTCAATTGGGATAACGTGCCAATTTAGAAATTTACTTTGACCACTGTAAAAGCTGACGCATATTTCAAATAATTGGCCTCACTTGCACCTTCTAATTATGACAAGACTTATCAACTTTATAGGGAGGTGCCAAAGCTTATTTATTATATTACTCTTCTAAAAGGTAATAGATACTTCAATTGGGATAATGTGCCAATTCAGAAATTTACTTTGACCACTGTAAAAGCTAACGCATATTTCAAATAATTGGCTTCACTTGCACCTTCTAATTATGACAAAACTTGTCAACTTTATTGGGAGGTGCCAAAGATGATTTATTATATCACTCTTGTAAAAGGTGAAAGATACTCTAATTGGGATAATGTGCCCATTCAGAAATTTACTTTCACCACTGTAAAAGCTGACGCATATTTGAAATAAATGGCCTAACTTGGACCTTCTAATTATGGCAACACTTGTCAACTTTATTGGGAGGTGCCAAAGCTGATTTATTATATCACTATTGTAAAAGGTCACAGATACTTCAATTGGGATAACGTGCCAATTAAGAAATTTAATTTGACCATTGTAAAAGCTGACGCATATTTGAAATAAATGGCCTCACTTGCACCTTCTAATTATGACAACACTTGTCAACTTTATTAGGAGGTGCCAAGGCTGATATTTAATTTAGAAATTTACTCTCACCTTGCAATTTGGACAAGACTTGTCAATGCTATTGGGATAGTGTGCAAATAAAGATACATAATTTTACCACTTCATAAAGATACATAATTTAGAAATTTACTCTCACCCTGCAATTTGGCCGTACACATTAGACCGAAATATTCATCACCACTCCCCATTAATCTACTTTATACTCACCACTTATGGAATGATTCATGCATGGTACATTATGTACATAAAAAATTTAGCCAGTATGACAACATTCACTACTGGGTTATGTAGACGGTGGACCTTTTTAAAATTGTTCTGATACTGATATTGTTTGTAAGTGGGGAGTACAGAGGTAGTAAGTGGGGAGTTGTGGTGACTATTTTGGTTTTCATTACCCAGTTTTTATATAAAATCAAATTTCATTATGAACATAATATCCTCACACTAACCTTAACATAATACAAATTCATTTCCATGACAATGACATTAAATACTGGGTAATGTGGCCACGATGGTTTTTTAGAATTTTCAAGTCACACTATATTCGAAATTGAGGAGTGGAGAACAATTAAGTGGAAAGTTATGTTGGATATTTTGGTCATTAGTACCAGTTTTTGTTTCATATTTTGAGTTACTACAACCGATAATTAAAAAGTTTACAATAACTCCCCACATACCATTTACATTACTTATGGGATAATTTGTAATGTTCACCATCCAAATAAGCTATTATTCAATTTAGTCGTCATGGAAATAATTTACTTTTGTTGTTCATAACTTAAGATCAAAATGTCCATCGTAACTCCTCACTTAATCCATCATTAGTCCCTACCTACCTCATTCATTAGTTATGAGACCTTTTTCCATTATCCCCATCCAATTAACAAGTAGTAGTCCTAGAAATATTATTGTGCTATCATATGATTACAATGAACATTTTTTTCTTGACTCTCAAGTTTTATATTTTGCATTTTTATACTTTCCATTGAACTACTGCAACTAATGTTCAAAATAATAAGAATAACTCAACTTAATCCAACAAGACTCCCCACATACCTCATACATACTTTAGGGTACATCTTTTCATAACCACCACAAAAAAGCTGTTTTTTAATTTCGTGTTGATGAAAATAGTTTTTTTCTATGATACAATCACAACGAACATTTTGTCTTAACACTCAAGTTTCATATTTTACATTAAAAAAACTGTTAGCGATGTTCATAATATTAAGAAAAACTCCCCATTTATTCTAGCATTACTCCCCACATAGAGAATCCACAATGAAATGAAAGTCCACGAAGGAAAGATTCCAAACATATCACCCAATTATTCCTATTAAAAAAAATTAATACTACACAAATTATAAAAAAAAATTAAATTAAATTGAAATTTATATTTTCAAATTACACAAAAAAAAACTTACTACACAATACAAAATCTATTTTTAAATCAACAAATTCAAAAAGAAAAAAATATTATTTTTTTTCTTTTAAATAATACCTAAAATAACTAAAAACACAATACTAGATCTATTTTAAAAATATATATTTGACCTTTAATGTAATTTTTTACAAAAAGAAAACAAAAAATAACTCTTATATCTGTTTTATTAAAAAAATTAAAAAATATTAATTTTAATTTATTTAAAAAAACAAAAAATAAATAAAAAACCAAGTTCAAAATTCGGATCCTTAGAGACCGAATTCTGACTTGGAATTGAAAAAAAAATAAAACATTAAAGATTGGAATTCGGCTCCGAGAGGACCGAATTCCCAACTAAAATTAAAAACAATGCTATCCATGTAAATTTAAAGAACAATGTGCCATGCAGGTAAAAAAGAGAGCGAATATTGCTCTTTTGGAAAAAAAAAAATCAGAAAATAATACACTCTTCAAATGATTTGTCAACGTTTCACTTATCACTTTAAAATATCATAATTATTTCACCTTTTCACCTCTATTTTTTCATCACGTTAGAGTAAGTCAGAATTTGGTTAAAAAAAATAGCCGAAGTCAAATATGAATTTTTGTAATTTTAAAAAACAAAGAGTTGAAGATTTTTTTTTAAAACTAAAATAAATAATGAATTATTGACAAAATAATATAAAATAAATTAATTTATAATTAAGAAAATTTATTAAGTTATTTATATAACTCGTAATACAGGGAAATTGCAATAATATATTAAATTAACTTAATAATAATATTAATATATTTGATTGTCTAGTACATCTTTGACTAACTATCTTAACTGTAAGGCCCAATTATTTCTGCCCTAATGTTTAAGGGTTGGCCTTAAATCTGTTGGGTCTAAGGGCTGGCCCATAAGGTGCTAAGGCCCCTAAAGCAGCCTAATCCTTCCATTCTACTTTCACTTGCAAAATCAGAGCCTTACTACTCCTCCCTTTTCCTCATCCTGAGCTCTGCTAGGTTTCGAAGTTTAATTAGATTCAAGTTTAGTTTGACCTTGTTCCTACTCACCTAAGTTATTCGTCAACCCATACTCTTTCTCTCTGGTTGGGTTCTTCGTGCTTTCTGTTAGGGTTCTGTGTAGTAAGGGGAGCTAGGGTCTACTTGTTTACCTTGATTTTTGTTTACTTTGCTCTGTTTTCGTGATTGTATAGCTGAAGTGATACTGTTAATGTATGGATGATGTTGTATGGCTATTTGGGTATGAATGTCTGGCTGCTGCAGGTACGAATAGTGGCGAGAACTAATAATCTCGCCCAAGCGAGCTTCTCTCGTCTAAGCGAGACTGGCAGAGACTCACCCAGGCCTCTTGCACAAGCTGTTGCTCAGGCGACCGATCTTCGTTTTGAACGAGAGAATGTCTCGCTCAGGTGAGGAGATCTTGCCTAAGCGAGCAAGTGCAGAGGGCCATTGTTCCTGGTTTTTGAGCTCTTGCCTAGGCGAAAGGAGCTCACCTGAGCGAGAGTCCATCTCGCTTGAGCGAGACCTTTTTGCTGGAGCGAGAAGCTGGGCGAGAATGCGCCTTGTTCTGTTATGTCTCTGTTCTCGGATGTTGGCTATATGTTTGTATTGATCTTGCTTTTAAAGTATGAATTGGGTGATTATGTATGAGTAAGATGATTTATAGTTTGTGATGGATGAGTTTAACATGATTTGGGCATGTCGTATGTATGGAATGATTCATGGGCTAAGGATGATGAATTTGGCATGGTTTTGGAAATGGAAAATGATTGACGGTTGGTTATAAATGTTGGCATGAGAATTATATGCATGGCCAGTACATATTGGATGGTTAAACATGATTTGTAAGTGGTTAGGGCGTAATTCCACGAGCCTCTAGGTGAGACCTCATGGTGGTGCCTCAATTGGTCAGGACGTAATTTCATGACCCTTGTTAGTGGGAGTATATGGTGGTGCCCCGTCTATATAATTTAGTAAGGATTCAAGGTAACGTTGCATCTTGACGCTCTAAGGAGTCAGTTAGTCTCACACAAAGCGGACTGATTCTTGTGGTGAGAGTAGCAGGAGGCCTGAAACCCATTAAGGGCTAACCTTGTGTGTGGGGGTTGAGACATTGTAACACTTAGCCCGGGGGAGAGCAGCTCGGTAGAGCAGGGAATGTCCACCACAAGAGCAAGCATCCGCTGAATCCGACTAATTATATGTATCCGGATGAGTTGTGTCTGAGTCTTAGTGTATTGTTTGGAAGGTCATAACATGCTTGGATGATGCATGTATATTTGACTGTGAAAGTGTATATAATTTTATGATAAATCCTTTTTTGCTCTAGCTTACCCTTTTGTTTGTTGTATGTTTTGTGATGTGGATCTCTCTCTTTGCGGTGATCATCAATTTATTGATGTGAGCAGATGCGAGAAATACTCGTGGTCAACAGGGCGATGGTGGCTCCGCTGCATAGCCGTCTGGGCTGGTTTCCGCTTTTGGGCTTTTCTGTTAGGGCTATGGCCCATGTATTGTCTGGGCATTGGGCTTTATTTTTAGAATACTGTCGTACTTTATTATGCTTTGTTATTGGCATCGTGGTGTGCCAAGTTGCTCTCTTGTCTTCTTTTGAACAACTGTATGGAGAAATGTTTACACTCCTGGACCGCGCTATTATATTATTCTGTGTGATGCCCATTTTAATTAGGGTTATTAATTAAATGGTGTGTTGCATTAAGAACTTTTTCTCTGAAGTATTTTATTTTTATTTTCTTGATTCAGGTTTTATGTATAGAAATCATTATGCGCTCAAAACAATGCATTGCATTAAATTTTGTTTGTAAAATCTTCTAGTGCAAATAAAAATACTTTCTTTCAATCTTGTTCTTGTATATTCTTCCTTGTTATCGTTGCAAACCCAACAATTAGAGTCACGTGCGGGAACAAGGAAAAGAAAGTCATGAAGTTAAAGACATGACCATCGAGTTTGGTAAGGTTTTTGGAAAAAATGGCTTTGGATTGTAGAGAACCAATGGAGGTCATCTTAATACAACGAGGTTGTAATGATGCTCTGAAGGGTAAGACCAATATGTCAACATCTATGTCTTAAAAGGAAAAGACTAACATGATCAACAAATTCAAGAACACATGATAAGGCACTAAGGGAAGTCGTCAAGGAGAAAATTGTTCTGACGATATGGGTGAACTTGAGCCATTGTATATTATGAAGTCTTTGGCACCAAAACTCTGTTTGAAGCAACAATGGTATTCATTTAGGTTTACTAACTTGAGACGATGTTTGAATAGTTAGCAAATTTCAACAAGATTATGGACTGATTGAAGAACATTGAGGTAAATGTTGAGTATGAGGGTAATACTTCATTTCTGCTGATGGCCTTACCTAAGACGGACATTTGGAAGATAGTTTGTTGTTCACTAAGGAGCAGACCGTTACTCTTGAGGAGGTGCATACATCAATAAGGACTAATGAGATTTAGAAGTTTTAAGAGTCTAAGGGAAGTTTGAATATGTCAAATTGAAACAAAAAGAAAGAAAATAAGTTTAAGAGGAAGAAGTCCAGGCAATAGTTGTCAAACGATCTGATAGAGATCGAGTGCTACATCTACAATAAGATGATGATAAAGGTGAAAGGCAAAAAATCTCATTTCAAAAAGGAGTTTTATAAGGTTATTGTAACGTTTCATACGAGTAGGCAGGTTTGTTGGTGAAGCTTATGTTTAATACACAAAGGAGTTGGGTCATGGACTTAGATGCATTTATCACATATGTCTGATGAAATAGTTATTTGAGACCTTAAAATTAAAAGAAGGTGAAGTAGTCTTTCTTAAGAACAATAAATCCTATAAGGTGCAAGACATGTAGTTATCAAAATAAATATGTTTCATGAGTGGGAGCTGTTGTTGCAAGAAGTAAGGAATGTTTCAAAGCTCAACAAGAGTCTTTTATCAATCAGTATCTTTAATCAAATTGTTTTAAAACCAAGATTGAACAAAGAATGATATTGATTCTAAGATGAGTGTTTATAGTTGCTAATGGGGAGAAAATGAATGATCTTTACATCTTAGTTGATTCAATAATGATCTCTCATGTATCTCTGGCTAGTCAATCAATGCAGGATGAGACAAAGTTGTGACATATATGGTTAGGACACAACAATGAGAAGGGTTTAATGGAGCTAGAGAAGGAAAACCCACTAGGAGGTAATAAGATGGAAGAGCTGGAGTTTTATGATCATCACATATAGGAAAAGTCTCGTAGGTAGAAACTTGAGATTGGTAAACATGTTTATAGTAGACCCTTTATGTATTCTCATGTGGACCATTGTGGTTCGATGTCATTGAGACTCATGGAAGAGGGTTTTATTTCATCACCATCATAAATGATTATTCAAGGATGGTATATATATATATATATCTTGAAAAGTAAGACTGAGAGATATTAGAGGTTTAAGGAGTGACAAACCATAGTGACTAATCAATAGGAGACCAAATTCAAAGTGTTTACAACAAACAATGGATTAATTTTTTTACTTCAAGAGAGTTCAATGAGTTTTGCATAATAGAAGGTATACAAAGACCTATGATGGTTGCAGGCACATCACAACGAAATGGGTTGCCTAAGAGAATGAACAATACGATTATGGGAGTTTGATTCCTCATGCACGTAGCTTACTAGCCATTCACTCACCACTAGAGCTAGAACTCCTCACTACTCCTAGAGTCTTACGGACAGAGTTCACTCCCTACTACTCTCACGGAGAGACCTACAGACAAAGTTCACCAATTCTACTACCACACATAGTTTACTAAGAACCCAATACTTCCCCTCTTGCTGAGACACACACACACACAAACATATCAAATATCATCCCGTGTCCATATAGGGTTTCCCACACAATATCAATACACCACCAAAACTTATTCGAATTAAGACACAAAAAAACAAGTTTAAACATGTTAAAACAATTAAAACAACAAAACAGTTAAAAAGTTAGTTTCCCCTACCTCTTACTTTTCATATATTCCTTCTTCCTTTCTCCTTTTTCCCTCTTCCTTCTTCCTTCCTCCTTAACTTGTCACTATTTATATTAAAATTCTCACCATAAACATTGTTCTCCCATATATTTATAAGCATAATATCTCTAAGGAAAATACAACGTTTTATTATCACTTATTATTATCTAGAAATAATATATAAGAATATCTCATAATATCTAACAACATCTCAGGGTACCTTTTAGTTTCTCACAATACATAATAACCATGAATATCTATTAATATCTTTGTAATTGAATAATTATTCACCAAATCTTATTTCTCAGAATATCTTTTAAATTATAACTAACAAACCATTTTAACTTTACTTAAAATATTTAACCATATTTGTATATTGTTTTAATTATAATAATTTCTAGGATCTCACTAGGCATCAAATGATGCAAACCAACCTTATACCTATTACTCAAGAAGGCCTAAACATGAAGATCAAACCTACACAAAGGTTTGGATGTGTTGACCTTATTATCTTTGCTTTTATAACAACTAAAAGATAGATAGTTCAAAACCTAAAACCTTCCAAGAGGCCATAAAAGGTATAAAAGGTTAACAATGGTAGCTTTCCATGGAGCAAGAGATAATCCCTAAGGAAGAACCACAAATGAACACTTGTTGATCTACCAAGAAACCAGAAGGAGGTAGGATATAAGTAGGTGTTCAAGGAAGGAGAGTGAATACTAGGTATGAAAGGATAAAGGTTTAAGTTTAAATTGTTGGCAAAATGTTTTACAGAAGTGGTGTAGGTAGACTATAATGAGATATTCTCACTTGTAGTAAAACATTGTGTAATAAGGATTTTGATATTTATTATTAACCAATATAATATAAAATTATATGTATAATCCCATTATCATATTTCTAATAATTAAATAGAAGCACATGGGTCGAGGGAAGCAAGATTGGAATTCAAAGAAGCATAGAACGTCAAAGATGAAAATTGTACTAGTGTTAGGCATACCAAAGACAAGGCTAAGCCCAACTTCCATGTGCTAAGCACCACTCTTTTGGAACTAGGCTCCATCTCTTAGTCTCACTTATGTTGAACGTGTAATGTCCTAGTCGGAAATTACTTATTTGCCAATTAAAATAAGAACATAATAATAATAAACTGCAAAAGTACTTTCCAAAAAAACGTGGGAAATTTTCAATCTATTTCAATGCGCCAATTATAAATAAAACCCACAGCGTTCAATTATTACAATTATAAACTGTTTATAAAATCTATTACAAAATAGTCCATAAAAATATGTGACGACAACTAGTATAAAGTCTTCATAGCTGGCCCCAACTCCGACGCTAAGCATCCACATGCTCACCTGCATCAACATTTGCTCCCACGTAACAAGTTACATGATCATCGCCAAACACACGCATATAGGGTGAGCTCAAATACAATAAAAACAAATACAACATGAAAATTATAGCATTTCATAACCATAACCCGTGTTAGCACCCCAAACCTCAATCCTCCACTTCCAAACCTTCTGTTGGATGCCTCTTGATTCTACGCCATTTGATGAGTACACTGATGATCTTTGCTGCACAAGTGTCTACTCTCCCCTCCGACTATAGGCCACCACCTAATAGTCCACACGCGGGAATAAATTACCACGATCACGATCCGTGACACCAAGTGGAGTTCCCCAATACAAACCGTAGTCTGTATTTGTCCCAAGACTACCAAACTCAATCACTTACACTGAAGAGGGCAATCTTCTGGAACCCATTCAAACGAGCCACAATCTCGCACACTCCACTGGACTTCCAAAACCACCAAGCTACAACCTCGAGTGTCCACGTATTACCCCAATACAAGTTACACTCGTAATTGGGCCCAAAACAAAGCATCACATCATGACCTCCATCCAAAGCTGTGTAGAAATCCTCCTTGCGATTCAACTCTGCACCCAAAACCGCCTAGTGCACCTCTCGTGTTGCTAGGCGGAACTTGGTTCCAGACCGCCTAGCGGTCTTCTCGCGTCGCCAAGTGACAGTGCCTCCCAGTGCCTCTACTAACAACCTTCGCTTGGCGAAGCCTCCCTTGCCGTCAGGCGCCATGCGATTCCAGTGGCCCCTGCCATTGTTTTGAGTTTCAATTGCTTGGCGATTCGTCCCGTGTCGCCAGATGCTATACCACTAGCGTAATGCTACTAGTTTTTGGGCACTTTGAACAGGTCCTAATGGACCCCAATTGCACAACACACATAATCATAACACAATTACGATTTTCCAATCATATTCCTATGGCTATATCACAATTCAACCCATTCATGAAATTCAAAGTTGGGTCCAAACCATATTTAATTATTAATGTAATTCACACACACACACACACACACACACACACACTTTATTACCAAGTTAGCATACCACCCTGAATTACAACCCATTACATACAAGCAAAGCCTCCAAAAGCAGCCATTTACCACATCACATTTCACAATTTCACCCCCTTTAACCTCTTTTATTCCAAATTATGCCATACTCATACACATGCTTAATTTAATCACATACATTCAAAATTTCCAGATAACCACGCCTAGAAGTCCAACGCGAAGCAAAAATTAGCTTACTCTCTACGCCTGATGTGTCGCCTGGTGGCAGTTCATGTGCCGCCAGGCGGTGCATACAAATTGCTAGGGTTTCTGGCCTTTCACATTCATGCCAAAAATGATTTTAGCAAAAAGAAAGTTATTTTTCTTAAGCCAAGGTTCAAACCCATAACCCTCTAATATCAATGCAAGTGCACAACCAATTCAATCAATCTATGTTTCGTGATAATTTCTATAAATCTAAAAATTTATACTCTCTTATCACGCTCAAACATATCATAAAAATAATACAATTAAATAATACACAATTGGCATACATAAGACTCAAACCCAAGTCCTTTCAACATGACTAAGTACTCTCAACCACTTGAACTAGTACTTTTCCACATCATGAAAGTTAGCATTTAATGCCATAAAGGCTCTCACTATCCGCATTTATTAAATAATTATTTATTTAATTATTTAAATTCCTAGGGTCTTACAAAGCGGGCCTAAATTGGCATTGAGTGTCGTTGGAACAAAGTCTTCAACCATTGCCTCTATGGGTATGCACCAAACATGAGAAGGACTACATTGGGCAATACTTTTTCAGATGTGGCAATTTTGTGTTATTTATCCTTGTTTCTTACAGAATAAGTATCACTTTCATCCTTCTCGTACATCTCCATCTTATTCCTTTGTTCATTTTTCATTCTTAGGTTCTTCATGATAATGAAGAGCTAAACCCATTTTGTTGGGGGTAGATGTACCCATTAAACTCTCATGTAACTTGTATTGATTATATATATATATATATATATATATATATATATATATATATATATATATATATATATATGCATGTCTTTCCATTAAATATTAGTATTTTTGTTTCATTACTTAATGCTTATTGTGATTTGACCACCCATAACTTGATATTTGATTCATTAAGTATTGAAAAATATCTTTTGTGATCAAGAATTGGAACAAAATATCTAATGAAACTTGTATCTATGAATGAAGCATGACTCATTAGTTTTCTTAAACCCTTGTTATTAAAGTTGGTTGTTTAGTAGAGGTTCTGGGAATTAAATCTTAATTAGGAAATATAGGCTCATTCTTCCAAGATATTAGAGTTTGAGTAAACTTATGGTTTACCTTTAGCATTAAAATGGAGTGGAGTTGAGTGATTAAATGCATGAGAATGCGATTCGGTGAAATCTAACCTCAACAATAGCCTTCCATTTCATCTCTAACCTTTTCATATCTTAAGTGCTTGTTAAACTTCCAAAAGTGTTTTAATTCCCTACACATAACACAAGTTATGGAAGCATTCTTTTTTCTAAATTAGTTATTAATTGTATAATTAACTGGTATTTCACACGTCTCTTGGGAAAATGATACTTTAACTTTCCATTTACTACTTCTATGATTTGGTAACGTTTGCAAAAGAGTTAATAGTTACCTAGGCTCCTAGTTTAGAGGAAGAAAGAAGGAGATGAATAGTACTTCATATGTTAATGATTTAAGGAACATCATGTATTGGATGGTCTATAGTTGATTGGATCTAACAAATGTTGTTAGTGTGGTTAGTAGGATCATGAAAGATCTTGAACATGTTCATTGGGAGGGTTTAAAATGGGTGTTGAGATATTTCAATGGAATTGTATCATATCATCTAGTGTATAGACAATGTACCCATAATAAAGCTGATAAAGAGGGTTTTGTAAGTTTTGATTATGTAGGAAATGTTGATACCAAAACATCACTTTCTAGGTATGTTTTTTACATTGTTTGGAACAACAATTTGCTAGAAATCCAATTTGTAATTAATGATAGTTTTATGTACTACCCAAAAAGAGTATATGATCCTCACAAAGGGGTTTAAGGAGACATTGTGATTGAAGGAGATAATTGAAGAGTCGAATATTGTGCAAGATTGTGTGACTATTCATTGTGATAATGTGAAGTTGCGATATTAACTATTGAAAAATATAATCTAAATGTCATCCTAAATTCTCAATGTGCATGATAAAACTGCTCTTGAATTTGTCCTGATAAAAAGAGGTTTTAAAATTCTAGAAAACTATCATACACATTTCGTGTGACTTGCTTCTATTGAATGAAAATGAACACAACAAATAAATACTTTTTCATAAAAGTTGGAGTGCCTAAAAGATATGTTTAGATTCCCAAATACAGAAGACATGTCACTAACATAAACTGGCTCAACCTTGTGTTAGGAACCTTGGTACTCGATCAAATAACTTGCATATGAATTTGTTAAATAACTTAATCATGGTCTTTTCACTAATATTGTTTCCAAACTAGAAGTTTTAAACTTACACCTCCCACTGGGAAGATACTATCAATAACAACACCACCCTTAGATATTATAAATGTTAGTTGTATCTCTAATAAACAATGAGGTAGTATGCATGTTTGGTTTAGCTTATATTTGACATAGAATTGATTTTTCATCGTATAATTAATCATGTTTGGTTTCAAAATCAATTTAATGTCAAAGATTTACGATTAAAATCAATGAATCGATTCAACCATAAAATCAATTTTCAAAAACATCAAACAAATTTTAAGGTTTTTTTTTTTCCTTTTTTTCTTTTTGTTTCTTGTGGACTATGAATGAATTCACCCTTTGAAAATAACACAACATAACATTTATGGTGTGTTTGGATGAGACAATTTTACAGAGTAATTCATTTTATTTGGAGAATTTGAATTTCTTTAAAGTAAAATGACTTGTTTGGATGAGGAAATTAAAAGAAAATTGAAATTTAAGAATTTTAAAAAGATATTTCAAATAACAAAAATAGCATAATTTGAAATTCATTGAAATAATAAGGAAATTGAACTTGCACAATTTGTGGAATTCCTCATTTTTCAAGATGAAAAAACAGGTTGGAGTCAACTTTGCCGACAATCGACAAAGACTGACTCAGCCGAATTTAGTCAAATTTAGATTGGTGTGAACCTGGCCGAAATTCGGTTCGCACTGACTCGGCCAAATTCAGCCAAATTTCGAGTCAATTAACTCAACCGAATTCGACCGAGTTTGGCCAAATATTTGGCTAGGGCAACTTGACCAAATTTGGTTGGGGTTGACTCAATCGAAATTTAGCCAAGACTAACTCGGCTAAATTCAATTGAGGTCGTCTTTGCCAAGTATGGACAAAATTTGGCTGGGGCCAACTTGATCAAATTAGGTTAGGCTAGGCCAAAATTTGACTAGCTCTTACTCAACCAAATTTAGTCAAATTTGGCCTAGTTGATCCAGCCAAAATTCAACCGAATTACGGTGAGTTGGCCTCGTCCGAAATTGGGCCGTATTCAACCAAAGGGAACCCAAATGAAATTAGGTAGCATTTGATCAAGTCATCCCCAACAAAAAACTTGGCCGAATGCGGTTGAAGTTGAATATAGCCGAATTTCGTCGAGTGAGATATGTCCAAAATTTGGTCGTTGACCTTGGCCAAAATGTGGTCGAATTAGGTAGAGTCATTGCTAGCCGAATTCGAACGAAATTGCCTCAACCAAAATTAGGCATAGAAGACCCCATCTTAAATTCGTCTAAATTTGGCTGAGTTGACCTCGACCAAAATTTGGAAAAATTGGGTTGAATCAGCACCGACCGAAATTTGTTTGAATGTGACCAAATTGGCCGTGGTCGAAATTTGGTTGAAATCGATTGAGTCAACATTGGTTGAAATTTGGCTAAGTTGACCCCGATCGAATGCAACCGAGTCTACTTGGGCATAAGTTGGCTTATCCGAAATTTGGCCGAATTTGACCGAATCGACGCCAACCTAAATTTGTTAGAATTGGACTGAGTTTATGTTGACCAAAATTTGGCCAAATTTGGTCGAGTTGGCCCAATCAAAATTTGACCAAATTTAAATATTTTAGGTTGACAATTATATTTTTTAAATTTAATTTCAAAATCTTATCTATTAAAATAAATATTATTAAAATTAAATTTCATCTCATAAGAAAAATTCAATTATTTTATCCATATAAAAAATTTAAATGTAAAGTATTCCAATTATTCTATCCAAACAAATTATATAGATAATAAAGGAAATTCAATTACAAAAATTTCGAATGCATTCATTTCAATTCCTTAAAATTATTGAAATACTTCATCCAAACAAAATGTTAAAATAATATTTATATAAGCTTTGCTTGAATATCCTACCATACTTTCATAGCCTTCTAGCTCTAGCTTAAAAGCACTATCATATGAATTCCAACTTAGTTACCCTTCTGCACTGGTGTCACTCTTTCAATTGCACCGGCACCGGTTATGTAACTAGTGCTACACACACACATCACTACATTGGTTATGTAACCGATGCGCATCCCTTCACTCAACCAGTCATCTTCCTTGTAAGACCCGTGAAAATTAATTAATTAATAAATGCGGGTATTGGGAGCCTTTATGGCATTAAATATTGATTGATGTGACGTAGAAAAGTACTAACTCAAATGGTTGAGAGTACCTGATTGTGTGAAGCGGACTTGGGTTTGAGTCCTATGTATGCCAATTGTGTGTTATCTAATTAATATTATTTTAAATATATGTTGATCATGTTGAGAGATAATATAATCATTGAATTATATTAGTCATCATGAAATATGAATTGGTTGAATGGTTGAACATTGATTTGGCATTGGCATGGTTGTGGGTTCAAGCCTTAAAGAACCTGAATTAAACTTTATTTTTGCTAAATTTAGTTTTGGCTTGAATGTGAAAAGTTAAAGGAAACCCTACCTAAATGGGCAGCCTAGAGGTGTTTGAAAAATAGTCCATAATGAACCCATGAATGGCAATAAACACCAACATTAAACCATTTTCGTTTTTGTGCCATTAACCCACATTAAGTCTTAATTAAAAAGCCAATCAGTGGGAAGAAAGAGGGTTTTCTGAATTGCCATTGTAGAACATTGTGAGGAGTGAAATATTTAGAGAGAATTCGTGGTCTGGTGTGAAGTGAAGAGCGTATTGGAGGTAGTAGTAAGGAGATATTGGTGATCACAAGGGGGAGCTCCTAATTCTCAATTTTCTTAAGCAAAGGAAACTAGGTTAGGGGAGTTTTACTCGTTATTGATTATGTGCGTGAATAATTGCATGATAAGTAGTATGAAATGCATGAATATTCTCTATTTCTGCTTGAATTGTGGCGTTTCTGGAAAATTTTCAAAAACCGCCTGGCGGGCTATGCATTGTCGCCAGGAGACTCATCTTGGTTTGGTGTTTCTAGGTTCTTGCGAGGAACCGCCTGGGTGAAGCCCTGTACCACCAAGCGACGCAAGACTGTAACCCATTTTTTGGGTTCTCTAATGAACTGCTTGGCAGTGATGAACACCTGCCAGGCGACACGAGTTGAACTGAATTGATTTTTTGTATTTTTTGTGTTCATGGAGTATTTTGATTAGGGAGAAATCATGTCCTAATTGTTTATTAATGGCTAGACATTATATAATATTGAAATACATGGGATTGGGAGCCAATTGGATGAAAAACTCGTGAATATGAGGTTAGGGTTTGAGGATTTGGGATTTTGATTATTGGTTAAAATTACTTAAGTAAATTTAAGGAAATTTTGTGTATTTGGAGGTTTAACATAGGATTATCAATTTTAAGTATATGATGGAAGTGAATTGAGGCAGACATTGATGAACCAAGAGGGTTTATTGGTGTTGGAACTCGCACAAAGTGCGAGACCAATTCTGGACTTTGCCAGAAATAATGTAGCTTGACGGCTTGAGGCTTATCGCCAGGCGAAAGGTTTGCCAGCGGTTTTTTTGGAGATTTGTGCAGTGTGGTTCGAGTAATAGGGTGCATTTGGGAGTTCCAATAAAATAGAATAAAGGAAAAATATGTTAAATTGGGAATATTGTAATAAGGACGCTTTAAGATGTAAGGGTAAGCATAAGAGGGGTTGAGGGTTGAGGGAATCGAGCTTTTGGGGTACAGATTAAAGCAATTTGTATAGGTTGTCTTAGGAAAACATGGAGTACGAATGAGTTAAGTGTACTGAGTATTGAAGGGTGTGGTACAATTATGAGTAGAGTTCCCAATGGAGTATGGAATAAGTATACTTAAGGCATATAACAATCTAGGAGAATGTTAAATCTGTGAGATAGCGTATTATACGGGTGAGGGTAGTATATTACTCAATAATCAATGATAAAGATGAATATTTGGAATGGTCTATCTAATAAGGGTGAGGCAATGCAATGGTATGAAAGGATTTATGCTAACTAGGAATATTATAGACTATAAGTATTTGGGTTGTGGGTAAGATGGACAAATAGCAAAGTGAGGGTGGAATGTGCAAGTGTGCCTGAGCCAGAGTTAAAAACTAGTACTGCACAATTATTGGTGTAGTGTCTAGCAGTGGTGTAGGACCGCCAGGCGATACCTACGAAGATGGAGGGGTTCTGGATCGCGTGCGCCTGGCGGAGAGGATGGTTCCGCCAAGCGAGCTCTGTAGTGTTAGGAATTCCAGAGGCGTTGGGCGCCTAGCAGTACGCATCCCCTGCTAGGTGATCTAGAAGCGACAGCGCCTAGGGCCTTGTGAGCAGCGCCAGGCGATATGGTGGCAGCAAAATGATGTGTTTTTGTTGTTTGGTTGCGTGATCTACAAGGTTTTAGTGATGCTTCAAATGTTGGCTTGTTGGTCTTCCTTGAGTTGTGGCTCAGAACGTATCCCTTGAGTTGAGCTCGGGATAGGGGTTAAGCACCTGGCATTCCTTGAGTTGAGCTCGGGATGGCAGATGAACACGAGGAACCCTTCAGTTGAGCTCGGGTTGGTGAGTGTTGCCAGTGTGAGTGTGCTGGTTGTGGCCAGTATGGATGGGTCCAGAAAGATTGCCCTCCTCAGTAATTAGCTGACGAGTTTGGTAGTCTTGGAACGTTTACGAATTTTGTTCATATTTAGGAACTCCACCTGGAGTTACGGTGTATGATCTGTAGCAATGGTTTCCCGCACGTGCTCTATCGGTTGTGGCTGATAGGTATGGCAGCAAGATATCTTGGGGTACTCACTAGAAGACGTAAAACACGATTAACATGGTTGTGGCCATGTGGTATGGCATCAAAGGATGGAATTCCTTTGGTGTGATTGTGTGATATACATATAAATGTGCTATAAAAATATATGTTTATTTTGTTAGCTCACCTTATCTGCTTGTGTGTGCCGATGATCGTATACGTGGTATGCGTGAGCAGATGATGTTGCAGGTGGGACTGGTGAGGCATAGAGCCAGAGCAGGGCTAATCTTGGGAGATTTTATCAGATTTTTTATATAGCTTTATGATTGCAAATAAATTGTAATTATGGATATTTTTGGACTTTTGAATAATTACAATCTTACTTATAATTATGAATTTTGGTTTATTATTGAAAGTAATAAAAGCTTTAAATTTCTCGGGTTTTTGGGAAATGAAGTTTTATTAATTGACAAATAATTATTATTTATTTATTTTATTATTTAAATTCGTAATATCCGGTCGGGATGTTACGTTCCTCCCCTCACTCACAGTCCATGTTCTTCCTGCATTCACACACCCACACCACACGCCAACACCAATGCATTCACTCACATCGGTGCAAAATGCAATTAAATAACACCACCACTCACCACTTGGGAAATGAGCAGCTAGTTCACGTGCTTGGTAAAAATAACAGGGTTAATTTGGTAATGTTACACACAATACACTCAAATCAGATCATATATGGGTGGATGGAATAAACACTGCATCCCGAAAATCGGCTCCTGCAAATCATTGCAGATCCGTTGAAAAGAATACACGCAAAGCCATAAATCGGTTCGTGCCAATACACACAAACAATGTCATCAACTCAAAAGAACACTACATTAGAGTAATTTAGAGGAGCATATATTCTTCCATCCTATATAGCCCTTCAACCTAGAGATTAGAGTATGTATTATAGTGGTACAGGTAAAATACCAAAATGATCTTGGCTTTATAATTGCATAGAAGAAGAATCAAATTTTATTTTCTTATTTATATAAATAATATAATAAAATAACCATAAAATAATAATAAAATAATAAATAATAATAATAATAATAATAAAATTAATATAGTAATAAAAAATTATACTAATTGTAAATAATAATTTCAATTCCATTTTAATATAGTTTCTAATATTTATATTTAAAATTATATCACATTTATATCTTTAAGGGTATAGTGGTAATCATCTAAATTTATCAATTAAAACACTTTTTTTAATTTATCATTCCCATCACATCATACCCAAACTCTCACAAATTTTCCTCTTAAATCTCTTAATTCAAACAACATCACAATCCCTCTTCATTCTTTCAAATCCATCAACTCACTCTCTCTTAAATCTTTTCCCCAACCCAAACACAAAGCGCCTAGGGAAGTCAACGGGGTGGGTAGGATACAGGTAGTAGCTCCCCCTTACCCTACCTACTGGATAAATATCCGCTCCGTACCCGTACCCATATCCGTTAGGTATCCGTTATGTGGGTACCCGCATACTTTTTTAATATTTACGATACCCGCGGGTATTTACAAACAAATAAAAATAAATATTTAATAACATATTTTTATCATAAATTCAAATAAAATAAAATACATAACATTCATAAATTTTAAACAAGTCAAAGTAACTCATTTAAATAGTGTTGAATGATAGTTTACAAAGAAATGAATTTCCTTTTTAAAACTAATTGATAAAAAAAATAACCCATTCAAAATCAATATATTAATATTTTAATCATGTGTTTTTTAATTTAAATTAGAGTACATCGGGTACGGGTATCTACGGGTATGGATACTATGATACCCGTACCTGTTTCGTTAATATGCGAGTATTAAAAATATTCATACCTGTTACCCTCATGTATTCATTTATAATATCCATTTCTGACTCGTTGCAAATTTTATCCACAGATACATATGAGTACAATTTTTTTTGACATCTCTATCGGCGCCTGTTTGGCTCCGCTCATTTGCTGCCCGAGGAGACGAATTTGAAAATAACTCATGTGTTTGTTACTGTGTGTTTGAATGTATTTAGACCGGATTTGCAAGGAAGTAACAAATTCTCATCCTTACAGATGGCGGTAGGGATTTACTGTACATGTACCATGAAATAACAAATTTGCCCTTCCTATCTTTGAAAAAAAAATGTTATTCATCTAGGCATGGAGTGATTCCTGCACCTACAATTAAAGTTAAAAAATGTTTATTTTGTTATTATTAAAGTTAAAAAAATTAACATCAAAACAATTTTAATTACTTTCTACCAATCATATTATATTTTAAATTAATTACACCTATTAATTTTTTATTTAAAAACTAATCATCAAAATCTTATTTTAAATTAATTTTAACTTATTAAACCTTTAATTTTATATTAATTTTAACAAATAATGGTAAGATTGTATTTTGTATTTCAATCTATTAAAATATATTTTTCTATCTACCACATAATAAAATTATTCACAAAAACTCTGATAAACAACACATATTATCTTCAAATCTCTTCAGATCTTTTAAAACATATATAATGAAAAATTTCTATCTATCACATTTTGCATTTCAATCTATTAAAACATATTTATCTTCAAATCTCTTCACACTCTATTAGATATGTATAAGCTATGAGAAGGAAAAATATTAACAAGAGGTATTTGATGAAAACAACTCAATGAGAGCTTGCTTCTTAATTTATTAGAAACTTGTTCAATATATAGAGTATAATATCCCATCATATAAAGGGAAAAGTGAAACCTAATAAAACAAAATATTTGATAATAATAAAAGAGAATCAAATATATGATATCTCTAATAATAGCACAGAAGATATATAATATCTTTAAACCTTTCCAATTACGACTAGCTTGTTTTAAACCATATAGAGACTTGTTAAGCTTACAAACAAGATTTGGCTGAGGAAGAGAAAGACCAGGTGGAGGCTTCATATAGATCTCTTCATGTAAATCTCCATGGAGGAAAGCATTGTCAACATCCAACTGATGAATAAACCAATCATTAGTAGTGGCTAATGCTAAAAGGATGCGTACAATAGTAAGTTTGACAATAGGGGAGAAGGTTTCGAAATAATCAAGCCCCTCAGTTTGAGTAAAACCCTTAGCCACCAACTGTGCTTTAAACCTATCAACTGTGCCATTTGGTTTATGTTTGAGTTTGTAAACCCAACGACAACCAATTGGCTTGATGCCAGAAGATGAGGAACTAAAGTCCAAGTCTGGTTTTTGTCAAGAGCATATAACTTAACATTCATAGCTTATTTCCAGCAGTCATGTTGAGCAGCTTCTTTGAATGAGAAAGGTTAAGCTTGAGCAGAAATATTATGACAAAAGGCAGTATGGTCAAGAGAACAATTATCATAAGAAACAAATAAATGCATTGGATAAGGTGTGGAAAATGTAGAGCATGAAGTGGAAGCAACACCACAATAATATTGATCTAAGTATCGAGGCCTGCTTTTCACTCTATGAGAAGTTCTAAGATCAGGATCAATAGCTTCAGCATTATCAGAAACAAGACTAGGAACAAGTTCTGTAGTAAGGTCAGTGGCATGTGAAACAGGTAAAGTGGGAAAAACATACATGCTAATATCACAGGAATGAGAATCATTAATTGAATCAATAGAGTTATCAAATGGCAAAGAGAATGAGTAAGGAAATTTATTTTCATGAAAGATAATATTCCTAGTCACAAAAATAGACTTGGAGTGAAGATCATACAAAACATATCCTTTTGTTACAGATTTATAACCAAGCAAAACACATTTTAAGCTTCATAAATCCAATTTAGTTCTTCCAGTAGTAACGGAACTAGCATAAGCCAGACAACCAAAAACTTTTAAATTAGACAAATCGGGCTTAATAGAATAAACCAATTCATAAGGAGATCGATTATTGAGAAAAGGAGTGGGTAACCTATTAATGAGATGAACAACCAATTTAAGTGAATAAGACCAGAAAATGTTAGGTATTTTTGCTTGAAAAAGAAGAGCACGACACACATTGAGAAGATGTTGATGCTTCCTCTGAACAATCCCGTTTTGTTGAGGAGTTGCGACACAAGAAGTTTCATGAAAAATACCCTTACTATTATAGAAATCATTAAAAAGAAACTCTTTGCCATTATCAGAACGTATTTTCTTAAGCTTGCAAGAAAACTGATTTTCTGTGAAAGTAATAAAATCTTGAAGAAGAGGTCTGACTTCAATTTTATTTTTAAGAAAAAGAATCCAAGTAAATCTACTATAGTCATCAACTATAGTTAAAAAATACTTGTATCCATCAATGGAATAGATAGAAATCGAGCCCCAAATATCAACATGGACAAGTTCAAAAAATTGAAGAGATTTATAATTAGGGGTGGGCAAAGTTAATTGAATTGTACCAAACTATCAATTAATTGTACTAAATTAAACTAAATTTACTAAACTGTTTTAAAGTAAAAATTAAACTGAACTATATTACATATCCGTTTTAAAAAACTGAACTAATGCAATTGCAAATCAGTTAACTACATACAACCGAAACTGCTTTTTCCAATTCAAAAGAAATACGGGTGGTCAGTGAAATGTATATGACGTCGTCTTTCTTTTTCTCTCCAAACAAGATAAGCATTAAGTTTTCAATTCCATCAACCATATTCCATTTTTTTCATTTTTTTGTAAATATTTTTCAATTCCATCAATTAAAAAAAAAATAACGGATGATTAGAGAAATATATCCCTGTATTTCATTTTTAATATTTTTCATTTTTTTGTAAGTATTTCTCTCACTATTAGTAAACATTGGTAATTATAATTTTAGAAAATACAAACATAAAAAATAGCAAAAAAATTAACATTATTTGTATAAAAAAAATAGGCTTAATTACTATTTTAGTCCTCTAATTTGTTAGCAAATTTCAAAATGGTCCTTCTATTATTCAGAGTCTCAATTTAGTCCTCAAATTTTGAAAAGTGACTCAATTTAGTCCTCTCCGTTTAATTTAAACAAACGTCGTTCGAACAGTAGTGAGGTGACACAATTGTACTGATACATGTCAACGTTTTTAAGAAGCAAGAGCAATTGATGTGACATATGTTGAAAAGGGTTAACTTTGTTTAGAAATGGGAATCATGAAACCCTAAATTTTTCCCAGCATCCTAAATTCATTCTTCTCCTCCGCTACGTTGCTGCACAACATTCTTCTAGTTATTTTGGCCACAGATTTTGTTGTTGAGAGACATGTCAAAAGCCAACTCCGGTAAGTCTTGCACTTGTTTACACAATGAAATTCGTGGTGTGTCTTCTCTTGGTGGTGGGTGGAAGGGGTTGGGTGTGTCTCCCATTTGTCAATGTGGAGAGGTTGTT